>JABUBM010000092.1_pt1 | contig 19289 bp, 15 predicted proteins | sample 7240321 | NCBI WGS metagenome assembly JABUBM01 (sample SAMN07256344, study PRJNA390944) | subsurface metagenome | isolation source: Methane hydrate marine sediment | place: Pacific Ocean: Eastern North Pacific, ODP site 1244 | collected 2002
GCGGTGGTACAAAAAACAAGCATCAAAAAAATTTGATCAAAAGATTATGGTGCCATTTTGTTTTCAAAGTGAATTGAGTAGAGTTAATGATCAAGAGTTTCATGATATTGTTTGGTATAAAAAAGTAATTAACTTACCAGAAAATTTTAAAAAAAAGCGAATCTTGTTACATTTCGGGGCAGTAGATTATCTTTGTAGAGTTTATCTAAATGGAGAGTATATAGGGAGTCATGAAGGAGGATATATTGGATTTTCGCTTGATATTACAGATTTTGTTGAGAAAGAAAATTATTTAGTTATTCGTGTAGAAGATCCAAGCACAGATAATGAGATCCCTCGAGGAAAACAGTATTGGAGAAAAGAAAATGCGGGTATTTTCTATTCTAGAGTTACAGGTATTTGGCAAACTGTGTGGATCGATTGTGTTGACTTAAATTTCTATTTAAGAAAAGTAAAAATTACGCCTGATATTGATAATTCACTAATAAATCTTGGATGCGATATTTATGGGATTGGATTTGATGATCTTTATATTCAAGTCTCGATTCTGTTTGAGAATGATTTAATAACTGAATTTGAAACGAAATTAAATTTCTTAGGTAGTATTAGTAAAAAGAAAAGAGGTAAAAATATTGTTAAAGAGGAAGTTGGATTCTACGAAAAAATATTTCGTTATATTAAAAACCCAAATCAATTTCAACTTAAAATAAGTATTCAGAAAGAAAAATTAGAATTGTGGGATGTTAACACCCCTAATTTGTATGATCTTCATATTTCAATTTATAACAAGAAAACGGGGGAAATCTACGATAAGGTTAAATCATATTTTGGGATGAGGAAAATTTCTATATCTAAAGGTATTGAAAGTATTAATGGTTTTAAAACTGCTAATAAGGTAATTCTATTGAATAATAAACCCATATATCAAAAATTATTCTTAGTTCAGGGTTATTGGCCAGAAAGTTTATATACTGCCCCTTCTGATGACGCAATAAAACGAGATGTTCAGATTATTAAGGACTTCGGATTCAATGGAATAAGAACACACCAAAAAGCATTCGATCCGAGATTTCTCTATTGGTGCGATAAGATGGGAGTTTTGGTATGGAGCGAGATCGGAAATGCCTTTGTTTAAAGATTCCCAACTCAGATTAATGAACCAATATATAGAAATGATAGAAAGAGATTATAATCATCCTTCAATAATCACTTGGGTTATTTTAAACGAAGGTTGGGGTGTAGGTAATGCTGATAAAGAAAAAAGAATGGTTGACTATATCGCTTCTATGTGCTTCTTAATAAAATCAATTGATCCAACAAGAATAATTATAGATAACGCCGGATGGTGGCATACTATTTCTGATGTTTGTACGAAGCATTTCTATTTAGATACAAAATTATTACCAAAAAATTTCGATGAGGAGAAAAGTATAAAATCACCTGATCCGATAGTTCCAGATTGTTATCTTGAACCTTATCATTATAATGATGAACCAATTGTATATAGTGAAATCGGAGGTTATGGTCTTGACTATTACGAGAAAGGAACAAAGGATTTTTTTTATCCGGTATTTAGTTCCCCTGAAGAACTTTTAACCAAGATTACAAACCTTTTAAAGGAATTTGATAGAAGAAAAGAATGGATTCATGGATTTTGTTATACTGAGCTTTACGATCAGTTCCAGGAAATAAATGGTTTATTAACTTTCGATAGAGAACCTAAATTTTCACCGCATAAATTGAAAGAAAAACTAGATACAATGTTTTATTAAATTAGGTTAATTTTTCTTACAGAATATTAGAAATTAAAATTAAAATACTTTAGAATTAGTAGGTTTGAAGTTAAAATGGGAAGACCGTTATGGTTCGTAAATTTGCTGAAAAAAACTTTTCCTAATATTAAATTGATAGCTAAATTAACGAGGTTTCCTGTTGTTGGTAAAATCTTTGACTTCCTGTTATTTGAAGGAGACGAAATTATATACTTGACGCAAGATAAGGTAATTTCTATTAATAAAGAAGTCAAAAAACAAGCGGAAATGGTGTTACCCTCAAAAGTTTTGGAACACTTTATAGAAAAAGCTAACTACCATTGGGTAATGAATTTCTGTATATGTCGAGATTCAATGCAGTGCAACGACTATCCAATTGATTTAGGATGTTTATTTCTGGGAGAAGCTGTTTTAGGAATTAATCCTCAATTAGGACGACTTGTGTCAAAAGAAGAAGCCCTTGATCATATAAAAAAATGTAAAGAAGCTGGTTTAGTTCACATGATTGGAAGAAATCGATTGGATAAGCAATGGCTTGGCGTAAATCCAGGGTATAAACTTCTAAGTATATGTAATTGCGATCCTTGCTGCTGCTTATGGCGTATATCTCCCGTTTTAGCTTCTAAAATTGGTTCTAAAGTGCAAAAAATGCCAGGAGTCACCCTAGAAGTATCAGAAAGATGTGTGGGGTGCGGAACATGCATGCAAGGAATATGCTTTGTCGACGCGATACATATGGTTGACAACCGTGCCAAAATTACTGAGGAGTGTAGGGGGTGTGGTAGGTGCGTTGAAATTTGCCCCCAAAACGCTATCGAACTCACGATAAATGATAAAGAATATGTAGAGAAATCAATTAAACAAATTGAAAAAATTATCGATGTTACCTAGTTTTAAATCTTACCAATCTTAATTCTTTAATGAAATGAGAATTAAGGACTTTAAATTAGAAGAATATTTCGCAAAGTATGAGTTTAATGTTAAATACTCTTTGTGTTCCTCAGATTGCGAATCATTTAGCGTAGATGAATTGCTAACTTTAGAAAAGGATTCCTTAAAAGATCTTAAAGAAGTTTGGCTAGGTTATACTGAATCTCTTGGCAATCCTTTGTTAAGAGAAGAAATCTCTAAATTGTATAGCGATATCAAGCCAGAAGAGATAATTGTTTTTTCTGGAGCCCAAGAAGGAATTTTTGTTTTTATGAATGTTTTATTAAAGAAAGGAGATCATATGATCGTTCAATATCCTGCTTATCAATCGCTATACGAAATCGCTAACGCTATAGGATGTAAAGTTACTAAGTGGATAATGAGTGATGAGAACAATTGGGAACTTGATTTGAAATTCTTAGAATCAAACATAGAGAAATCTACTAAATGTATTGTTGTAAATTTTCCACATAATCCAACTGGGCACCTCATCTCAAAAGGGAATTACGAAAAAATTATTAAGATAGCTAAAGAAAATGATATTTACATTCTTTCTGACGAGGTTTATAAATTTTTGGAGTATAACAAAGCCGACAGATTACCATCTGCTTGCGATCTTTACGAAAAAGGAATATCAATAGGCGTGATGTCAAAAGCATTTGGCCTTGCTGGGTTAAGAATTGGATGGATTGCAACAAAAAATAAAGCACTTTTCAAAAAAATCGCTTCTTTCAAGAATTATACTACTATTTGCAATAGTGCCTTAAGTGAGTTTTTTTCAATTTTGGCTTTGCGTAATAGGGACAAAATTATTAACAGGAATTTGGAAATTATTAATAAAAATTTGAACCTACTGGATAACTTTTTCAATAAATATAAAAATATATTTTATTGGGTTAAACCAATAGCCAGTTCAATAGCCTTTCCTAGATTAATTATAGATACTAATGTGGAAGCTTTCTGTTTTGACCTAATAAAAGAAAAAGGAGTATTATTGATGCCTAGCACCAATTACGATTATGGCGATCACCACTTTAGGATTGGATTTGGTAGAAAAAACATGCCTGAAGCGTTAATAAAATTAGAAGAATATTTAGAAGAAAAATATTAAAATTTGAAATTTTAAGGTATTATTATACATCAATTCCATTCATTTTTGCTAAAACTCTGTATAATCCTTGAGTTCCAAGGTTCTCTAAACCTAATGCCGTTGCAGAGATGTAAAACTGATAAGCGAGGGCAAGCCCGGGTAATGATAAATTCAATTTTTTCGCTTCTTTTAACGCAATGCCCATGTCCTTTATGAAATGTTTAATAAAAAAGCCCGGATCGAAATTACCTTTTACAATTCGGGGACCAAGATTGTTTATCGACCAACAACCTGCAGCACCCTTCCCAATAACATTTATTACTTCACCTAAATCATTTCCTGCTTTATAAGCGTATAACAAGGACTCTACAACCCCTATCATAGTAGAGGCAATGAGAATTTGATTGCTCATTTTAGTATGTTGTCCAGCTCCTGCTTTTCCCATATATGCGATATTTTTTCCCATTAATTCGAAAAAAGGGAACACTTTTTCGTACGTCTCTTTATCGCCACCAGCCATTATTGCTAGCGTTCCGTTTTTAGCGCCAACATCTCCTCCAGATACAGGTGCATCGATAGATGATACTCCTATCTTTTTTGCCTCTTCATATACTCTTTGAGCAAGAGAAGGCTCGGAGGTTGTCATATCAACGATAATTGCCCCTTTTTTTATCGCTTTTAGAACTCCTTTTTCGCCTAGATAAACATCTTCTACGTCGTGAGGGAAGCCAACGATGGTAAAAACGATATCGCTCTTTTCAGCAACTTCTTTAGGGTTTGAACACCAAACAGCGCCCATATCAATCAATTCTTTAGCTTTTTCTTTTGTTCGATTATAAACTGAAATGTTATATCCAGCTTTTAAAATATGAGCACACATAGACTTACCCATAACTCCTGTTCCTATCCATCCAACACGGTTATCCATATTTTTATCAACTTTTTAAGCGAAATTCTTTAATTACTATATTACAGATTAATTTAAGAAAATTTGTAATCTTTTTTCCTATAAATTTTTAAAAAAGAAATTAAGAGTTATTTGTGTTTTTGCTCCCAAAATAGATTTCCTTTCTTAACATTATCAATTCGTGTTCTATGTTTAAGCGCAGAAACCGCTTGAACTGCTTCTTTAATGGAATGAAAAGTGGGTATGTACGCGAGTTCAAGGGATTCGATTATTAAAGCGTATTTTGAAACGTACGGAATAAAACATACGACGGGCTTATTTTTTGTAGAAACAATATTAGCTATCCTTCGACCTATTTGAAACGAGATGTTAGGAGGATAAGGAAGCAGTAGTAATATTATACACTCAATACGCTCAACATCCGATAAATATCTTACTATATCTTCAATATCGGTATCGATCACAGAACCCGTTAAATCTATTGGATTATTAAAAGATGCGATTTCTCGAGCAGCGGGATTCATTAGCTCTCTTAAGTCTTTTTTCTCTTGCCTTTCAAGTCGTACTGCATTCAAACCATAATTTTTCAACATATCGGACGCAATTACTCCGTGGCCTCCAGAAACTGACACAATCACGACATCTCCATAGGTTATAACATTTTTCCCAAACGGATTTTTTCTGTGCGATAATACATCATAGACTTTTAAGCTCGATAATAGCTCTCTTTCAGAACTAGCTTGTATAATTTGATATTGCCTCAATGCGGCTGATAGGATTTTATAATTTCCTGCTAAACTAGCTGTATGCGACTGTGTAGCTACTTTTCCTTCCCTAGTTTTTCCTCCAAAGAAAGTTACAACAGTATCCTCTGATTCTTTTGCTAATTGCAAAAATGTTCTTGCTCTCCCTTCCTTAAATCCCTCTAAATAGAACGCAATGTTAGTTGTTTCCTTATCGATCTTGCTAAAATATTCTAATAGCATTGTTTCGTCAACAACCGCTCTATTTCCTATGGAAACTGCGGTTGATACGCCTATATTTCTCTCCTTGAATTTATTGAAAAACTGGTCTACCAATACGCCTCCACTTTGACTTATTAATGCCACAGAACCTTTCGGTGGTCTTGTGATCCGCTCCGTAGGTAAGAAAATGGTATCTACTAAAGGAGGAGCATAGACTCCAATGCAATTAGGACCAAGAACGGCTATATTATTATCAAAAGCTATTTTCTCGAGTTGTACTTGCCTTTTCCTCCCTTTTCCACCGATTTCCGCAAAACCGCCACTAATTATCACGCTTGAAGGAATCCCTAGATCTGCACAGTCTTGGATGTATCCTAAGGTGTCGTCTGGTCCAACTGCAATGACGAGGAGATCTGGAATCTTAGGTAATTTATCTAACCTTTCGTACAATTGAATGCCTTCAATATCCCCTCCCGTTGGATAAATTCCAAAAACTTCGACATTCATTTCAAACTCATTTTTTAATAAAACAATTCTTCCCGGGCTAAGGGGATTTCTTTTTGAAATACCCACTACTGCCATTGATTTTGGTTTGAATAACTTTTCTAAATCCATTTTAGACAGAACTCTTCAATGTTCTTTATAGTGATATATTTGCTAAATATTAAAATCATATCTATTTTTATCTTATGTTTATTTTTGATAATAATTCAATAGAATAAAGATTAAAGGATTAAGATTCTGACACTATTCAATTTATTCAATTTCAAAATAAATATTAAACTTCTAATCATGAACAAATATTTATTAAAGACAAAAAAGAATTAAGATTAATTTAATTAAAAATTTTATTGATAATTTATGAGCGAAACTGAAAATAGAATTGAAAAAACAAAATTTTCATATAAACGCGCTGTTTCCTACAGCATTGGTCAAATCGCGGATATAGCCTCTTACCAAGCGTTCACATTTTTGACTTTTACATTTTACTTCGCAGTCGTAGGAATTAGAATTGAATTAATTGTTCTTGGATTTATTATATGGTCAATATGGAATAGTTTCAACGATACATTTATCGGTTATTTATCGGATAAAACACATACTAGATGGGGGCGTAGATTCCCTTGGATCATGGCTTCTTTAATTCCAATAGCCGTGATTATGGTTCTATTGTTTACACCACTATCTTCAATAGGTATTACCGATCCTACTCTAAACTTCGTATATTTTATGATTATAATCATTGTATTTGAATTATTTTTTACAATGTATGATATAAATTATACTTCTTTGTACCCAGAAATTTTTATAACTGAGGAAGAACGGGCGAAAGGTAATAATGTAAGGCAACTTTTTGCTATAGTTGGATTGCTTGCAGCCTTCCTTTTGCCTGGCATGTTTATTTCTAGCTATACAAGCCCGTTACCTGGAGAATATCCTACTTATGGAATAGTTGTTGCCATAATTGTCGTTATTGCTGGTTTACTTTTCTTAAAATTCTCACCAAAAGGAAGAACTGAATTTCGGAAGGATTATAAAGACGCTCCTAATTTTTTCAACACTTTAAAATATAGTTTTAAAAATAAGAGCTTCATGCGTTACATTCCCGCAGAAATTGCTAATTGGTTTGTTTATGGGATGATTCCTGTGATGGTTCCCCTTTATGGTGAATTTATTTTAGATGTTGAACCTTTTACTATATCGCTTTTGTTAGGTGTTAGTTTTTTATCTGCTGGACTTTTTATGACAGTACTTTGGAAACCAGTGGTTCAAAAATTAGGCCCGAGAAAATCGTGGCTAATATCAATGACAATTTGGATCATAACTCTAATTCCGCTATTTTTTCTAGGGCCAGGGATGGAAGTAGTAGCATTTATAGTATTCTTCTTAATTGGAATAGGTTTAGCTGGCTCTTTATACATAATTGATATAATTATTGCAGACATTGTAGACGAAGACGAAGTGAAAACAGGAATACGCCGTGAGGGGGGATATTACGGAATCAACATCTTCTTTCAGCGATTTGCAACTGTATTTGTTTTTCTAATTATAGGACCTGTGTTTCTTATTGCTGATTGGGGTACATTCACTCCTATTGACATCCCAGAATTTGAAATAAGGAGTTTGTTGGTAATCTTTCCCGTAATAGCTCTGGTAATCGCTATTATTGCAATATATTTTTACCCTTTAGATGGCAAATATTTAAAGCAAATCAAAGAACAACGCGATGAAATTCATCAAGACAAAAAATCAAAAATTTAACTTTTTTTTATTTTATTAAGTATCTATAAAGTAATATATTGTTAAAATTCATTATTGAAATTGAAAATTCTATGAAAGTATGTATAATTGGATCTGGTATTGCAGGATTAACCTCTGCGGCATATTTAGTAAAGAATGGGCATAAAGTCACAATTTTTGAACAATTTAATCAAATTGGAGGTGTTACTGCTTCATTCGAAAAGGACGGATATAAATGGGATTTAGGACAACTTCTACTCGAGGGGATAGGGGCAGGAGAACCAGTTGGTGATGTACTTAAAGAATTGGAAGTGTTGGATCAAATTGAAGTGATAAAGGACGATCGAACATATGTTTTCCCCGATTTTGAAATAAAAAAACCTGAGAAGTATGAAGGTCTTAAATGGAGGATGGATAAGCTAAGGAAATTTTTTCCAGAGGACGCTAAAGGATTGTCTAAATACTGGAAATATTATCTACGCTTTATGAAACTAATGACAATCGCACGTAAAATGGAAAAAGCAAAAGGAATAAGAAAATTTGGTTATAAAATTTCTCTATTATTAACATTACTCCCTTTAATTACCAAAAAAAATTGGAGCGCTCAAAAATTAATGGATCATCTCTTTAAATCTAAAAAGCTTCAAAGCATATTTATCTCTATATTGGCAGATTTTTTCGTAAAACCAACTCAGTTTATTGGACTCGGGGTTTTCGCTTTGAATCCAGAACCTTTTTATGATAAACGAATGCCAAAAAAATTAACGAAAAAATCTGAACATTTACATCTTTTTAATGTTTTAGGAGGTATAGGTTCTTTAATAGACGCATTAAGTAAAATTATTCAACAAAAAGGAGGAAAAATCTTAACAAATAGTTTGGTTTCAAAAATTATTGTGGATAACAACAAAGTTACAGGTGTACAAACTGATAACGGTCAAACACACCCTGCTGACTTAATAATTGCAAGTGGAGGAGCGAAAGAAACATTTCTGAAGCTAATTGAAAAAAAAGTTTTACCTATAGAATTTTTAGAGGAAGTTGAAAATATATCATTAATGGATTCTGTATTTATGGTTCATCTAGGTGTAGATTATAACCCGTCGCCCTACTTATCAGAAGTGTGTACTTATTATTATGGTACATATGATATTGAAGGAGGGGTAGAACGCTGCCTAAAAGGTCTCTACCACGAAGGGGCAGATGGTTTTGTAGTACATGTCCCTTCATTTCATTCTCCATCGATGGCTCCTCCAGATCATAATGCGATAACAATATATACTATTTGCCCAGATTCATTAAAAGAAGGAAATTGGGAGGAGAAAAAAGAAAAATACGCAGATAAACTGTTAGAATATGCCGAGAAAAGGATTCCTAACCTTCGAGACCACATCAAAACTAAAATAATTATGACTCCGGAAGATTTTCGGAAAAGAACTAATTTAGATCATCACGCTTTTGGTGGAATAGCACCAATCATGAGCAAACAAGGTATTCCTCATAAGACTCCAATTGAGAATTTATGGTTTGTGGGTGCACAAAGCGAAAGTGGGGGCGGTGTTAACGCAGTTATACTAAGTATATATAAGATGATGAAAAGATTTAAAATTTAATTGATTAAATCTCTTAATTTTATTATGATTAATGAAAAATATCTTAACTAAACATTTATTAAAGAAAAAATTGATTTAGATTAATTACAAATTTATTAAAATTGATTAATTGGTGATGATTTTTGAGTAAAAAAGAATCTGGAACTCTTAAAAAAGCGTTTTTCTATAGTTTTGGTCAAATAAGTGATGTAACAGCCTACCAAGCATTTATTCTTTTAATTTTTACATTTTATTTTACTGTAGTTCAAATAAATATATGGTTAATCACTCTAGGATATTTTATATGGACGGTTTGGAACATGTTTAACGACCCTTTAATAGGATATTTATCAGATAGAACTCACACAAAATGGGGTCGCCGCTTGCCTTATATTGTTGTATTTTTCGTACCTTTGGCAGTAGTAATGTATCTTCTGTTTACACCTCCGTTGTCTGTCGGTCCAATAAATGAAGTTGGTAATTTCTACTATTTTTTAATGATTATTCTCGTCTTTGAACTATTTTACACTGCTTTCAGTTTAAATCTGACGTCACTTTTTCCAGAAGTTTTCATGACCGAGCAAGAACGAACGAAAGCAAATAATGTTCGTCAAATTTTCTCAATTATAGGCTTAATTTTTGCGTTTATATTGCCTGGACTAATAATATCAGATTTTTCTGATCCAGCAGCGTTACCTGAATATCAATTGTTCGGAATAATAGCCGGAATAATTGTAATCGTGGGGGCATTAATTTTTCTGCTATTTGGTCCAAAAGAAAAACAAGAATTTCGAGAAGATTATAAGAATGCATTTGGTTTCTTTAAAACTATAAAATTTTGCTTTAAGAGTAAATCTTTTAGATGGTATATCGTTTCGGAAACATCAAATTGGTTTGTATTTGGTATGCTTCCTACTCTCGTTCCACTCTATGCAAAATTCGTTTTAAATGAATCAGACGCATTCATGGCTTCACTCCTTTTAGGCTTAACATTTATTTCAGCTACGCTTTTTATTACATTCTTGTGGAGACCAGTTGTTCGTAAATTCGGTAATAGAAAAGCGTGGATGATCTCAATGACCATCTGGATATTATCACTGTTTCCTTTAATGTTTATAGGAGATCTTATATCAGGGATGATTATTTTCTTCTTAATGGGGATGGGTTTATCTGGTTCATTGTATATTATTGACTTAGTTGTCGCAGATATCGTAGACGAAGACGAAATTGCTACAGGAATGCGTAGAGAAGCAGGATTTTATGGCGTAAATGCTTTCGTCCTTAGGTTTTCTAATATTTTAGTAATTTTAGCCATAAGCACAGTTTTTAGTACTGTTGGTTGGGCAACCTTTGATCCATCAGTTGATCCATCGCAAGTTGCTTTCGGGTTAAGAGCTTTAATCTTTATATTTCCAGCAATAGCCCTATTAATTGCCATATTGGCAATATACAAATACCCCTTACACGGTGAAAAACTTAAGGAAGTCAAAGAAAAACTCGAGGAAATTCACGAACAAAAGAAAGCAAGAGTGTAAAATTAAAAAATTTTTCTTTTTTTTCTTATTCTTATTTCTATTTAATTGTTTATTATCAATAGAAAAAAATATTATTTCCTCCAACTATTAAATTAGCTCTTAATAATCAATAAATATTAAAAATTAGATAAGGAAAATAAAAGAAATAATAATTCAGAATTCAGAATTCGTAGCCACACTTCTTACATACATTCTTTTTAGCATACATGGGTATATGGCCAACATATGACAAGACTTTTGTTTTATCCTCAATTTGCTTGATTTCTCGTCCTACTGATCCGCACATGGGACAAGTTATCCTTTCATCGCTAGCAAAACCACCCGTGCCCATTTCTGGAGGCTTTAACTCGCCTAATTCGGTTTCAACATCATCTAGATGTGCAGTTTGAGCTTCAATTAGTTTTTCTTTAGCACTTAAATTATTACCTAACTCTTGAATACTGGTGTCTTTTTGCAGCAAATTATTGTTTAATTCCATTAATTGTTCGTTCAATTTCGTGTTTTCTTCTTGGGTACTCGTAAGTTTGCTATTCAATTCTTGAACTTCAGAAGTTAGATTATCAATTTTTTCTTGGCTTTCTGAAGTTGAGCTTTGCAACCCATTTATTTGAGCTTTAGATGCGTCTAACTCTGAAGATAAACTCGAGATCGTTGCTTCAAATTCTTGCTCTTTACTTTCTAATTTCTCTTCAAGTTCGCTTGCTTTACTATTTATGTTTTCAAGATTAGAATTCAAATTATTTACAGTTTGTATTTTATCTTCGAGATTGCTGTTAACTTGTTCTAATATCGATTTAGTTTCATTTAACTCAGTTTTGGTGCTATCAAGCGTAGATTTAGTACTATTAAGATCAGTTGTAGTAGCCTCGAGTTTTCCCTCAGTAGCTTTAAGGTTACTCTGCGTTCCAGTCAAATCAATTTTAGTTTCGCTAAGTTGTTTTTCTAAATCGTTAACTTTCGCTCTTAAGTCTAATAAGAACCTTCCTTCTACGGCTTGCTTCTTATCAGGCTTTTCTTCTGCTTTGGCCCAGTCTATCGACATTATTTTTCACTTTATGTGTGAATTTTGATTTTTTTGGTTATTAATTTTTTATATTTATAATTACTATAATAGGTTTGTTTTAAAAATCTATTTTTATAAAAAAACAATATTTTAAAGTAAAAATTGTGTAAAATTTATTTATTTTACGGTTGTTATATTATAATAATAATAACTTTTCAGATTAGAATTGAGCAAAATGGAGAGAGATAATAATTCCAAATTTGAAATGGATTATATATCTACATCTGGAGTTTACAAAACCCCTTTTTCTTTGATTATAATAGTACAATTGTTTATAGGGGGTATAGTTTTATTTCTTGTGAACTTATGGTTTATTAATAGTTTACATTATCTTTTAACTGGAAGCGAATTTTATTCTTTTGGGTTAAAGGCTGAGTGGTATTATTGGTTATTGCTTCCTCTAAATATATATGGAAATATTTTACTATTCACATTTACAATCATAATATTTTCTGCCGGAATTTTTAAGCTACTGAACAAACTCTCTCCACCCCGAGAGGGAATTTTTGAGAGAGGAAGTAAGGACTGGAAGTACATGCATAGAAGGTTCTGGGTGGCATATTTCCCGATTTGGTTGGCAAGAGCTTTACCATTGCCTTGGGTTGATATTGTTGTTTATCGATTTTTCGGTACTCGGGTTGGAAAAAGCGTAGTTTTATATGAAGGGTATGTAGATCCTTTGTTTATAGAGATTGGTGATTTTACGATGACTTCATTAAACATTTGTATTTTTTCACATTTAATTTATCAAGATAAAATCTTAATTAAAAAAGTAAAGATTGGAAAGGCATGCGTTGTAGGACCTCACACAATAGTTTCGCCAGGTACAATCATGCAAGATTTCGCCATATTGGGCGTAAATAGTTATACATCGATTGAACAGGAATTAGAAGGTAATTTAATTCACATAGGTACTCCAGTGAGTTTAACATTGCCTATTCAATCAGTCGAAGATTCTCAAAAAAAAGCGAAAAAAGTTAAACTAGGGTCTTCAAATGCCGAAGTGAATCAAAATGAAAACGATCTAAATTTAAAAGAGGAGTGAAAATTGTTTCAACCTGTTAGCTTAAAGGGAGATTCACCATCACCTATAGACGAGAGAATTAGAAGTAAATACCTAATTTTATATATTGGAATAATTATTCTTAGCCTTGTTCCCTTCTCTATTTTTGAATATTCGTATGTTATTTATTTTTGGAACAAGATGGGTTATTGGTTATTCTTTATATTATTGCCGCTTAATGTTTTAGCCGCGATCTACATAATTCAATTTAGTGCGACTTTAATATCAGTTTTAATTTTGAAAATAGTTAACCTCCTACATGTTCCAAAAGAAGGTAACTTCAAACGATCTTTAGAAGATCGGGATTATCTCTTTTGGAATATACGAAATTTTGTTAAAAAATGTCCGTTATATGTTGCAGCTTCAAATCCGTTTCCATGGTTTAAAAATCGGTTCACTTTAAGGTTTTTTGGTGTAAAAATCGGGAAAAAAACAATTTGTGATAATAGTTGGATTTCTTCGGAATTCGTATCAATTGGAGCGAATGTTATAATAGGAATGAATTCTACGATCTTGAGTTTTGGTATTGAACAAGATAATTTCATTTTAAGAAAAATAAGAGTGGAAAGCGATGCTCTTATCGGAGCCAAATGCGTTCTTCTGCCTGGTACGGTTATGGAACAAAACTCGAAACTTTCAGCTCATTCGTATACAAGTTACGACCAGATTCTAAAAGATAATTCAATTTATTTAGGTCATCCAGCAAAATTAAAAACTACTTAAAAATATGATCTCCGAAAAAAGCTTTAGAATTAATCCAAAGGAGAAGTTAGAGTCGAAAAAAAGACTTGTGATCATATCTGATACTCATATTACTCGATCGGGTGGCGCATTTAACCTTCACGCCTTTAATGTTGGAATGGAAAAAATAAATAAAATTAAAGACGCGTCTATTTACTTGCATTTAGGAGATATTACTCACATGGGAACATTATTGGAATACGAGTATGCGTTAGAGCAATTTGAAAAGTTCCAACCTTTATCCAAAAGTCCAAAAATGATATTTTTAATAGGAAACCACGACGCAATGAATGTAGGGTATTTGTTATTTGAAGAACTGGTCGGAACCAGACATTATACCTATGAAGATGACGATCTTTATATATATGGGATAGATAGTACAAAACCCGATTTACCTGGTGGAATAATTCATCATAGTATAATCGAATCAGTTAGAAAAAAGTTAGAAAAACCTGAAAGAGAAAATAAATTTAAGGTTGTATGTTTTCATCATCAATTAATACCGATTCCTAACACAGGAAAAGAACGATCAGCGATAGATGATTCAGGAGATATGCTTAAGATGCTTTTAGAGGCAAAAGCAGATTTAGTTTTAAATGGGCATCGACATTTTTCTAATTTATATACTGTGAGTAGCAGTGAGAAAGATTTATTTGTTTTTAATGCAGGAACTTTTTGCTGTAACAAAACGAGGTATCGTGAATTATTTACTTATTCAATCATAGATATTGATGGCAACAATCTTAATTTTAAAGTGATTCCCGTATTAGATTCAAATTCTCAACGAGAAATTCTACGCGAAGTTAACTATTATATTCCATTACAGATAGATAAAAAACAAAAACCTATTGCTAGATTTATTCAAATATCAAATTCGTTAGTTTCAGAACGATTTGAGAGTAATTTCAATAATTTTGATAAAGCAATTGAAAAAATTAATAAAATTGGCGAAGTTGATTTAGTTGTTCATGCGGGTAATCTTACTAAGAATAGCTTTAAAGAAGAGTTTCAAATAGCTAAGGATAAACTAAATCAATTAAAGCATCCTTATTTGGCCGTTCCGGGATATACTGATTCAAAACCTCTTGCTTGGGAATACTGGAAACATTACTTTGGAGAATTTGATCCGCTGTATGAAAATGACAATATATATTTTCAGGGTATGAACTCTACGACTTTAGATTCGAAAGAAGGATTTATTGGTCGAAAAAAATTGAATAAGTTCATCGAAAAAGTGTTGTCGCTTAGTCATCAGAAAATTTTTGGAGTTTGTTGTTTTCACAACTTAATACCTACTCCTTTAAGCGTGTGGAGGACGGAATTAATTGATTCTGGAGATGTTCTTTCTCAATTTGCCAGATCACAAATTGATTTGGTTTTAAATTCTTCGCCGAGCATTTCATTTAACATTAAAATTGAGAATACAGTCTTTTCAAATGGTGGAAACCTTGAAGGTAAATATTTTGAGGAAGTTTTTATTGAAATTGAAATTTATAAGAAAGGACTAGTTGTATTGAAAGAACATAACTTACAAACGGGAGAGATAAAGGTTATTGGAAACTATTACCTATCTATTTTAATTTAAAAGAGAATTAGGAATATCATGGAAAAAAACCTTATTCTAGAGCAGTACAACTTAATACTAATAAGATACGCTGAGGTTTGGCTGAAATCGCAAAAAGTAAAAATCCGTATGCTCAAATTCTTAATGAATAATATAAAAAATATGCTCAAGAGAAAAGGAATTCACTTTAATAAGTATCAATTAAGCAAGGATTCCTCCAGAGTATTATTCTTTTTTAACAATAAAGATATTCCTAATGCTATCGAGGTATTAAAAAACGCTTTTGGAGTGCATTCACTCAGTCCGGCAATTAGAACTTCGAATAGTCTTAAAAACATTACTGAAAGAACGATAGAATTAGCTAAAGAAATTTTGGAAAAGGGCGATTCTTTTGCGCTCAGAGTTAGAAGATCTGGAAAACATGACTATACCTCAATGGAAGTGGCTAAAATCGTGGGTAAAGCCGTCATTGATAATCTCTCAAATCACAACTTAAAAGTAAATCTAACTCACCCAAAGAAACAAATTTTTGTTGAAATAAGGCAAGACTTTTCATACATATTTTCTCAAGTAATTAAGAGCAAATGGGGGGGCTTGCCAATTGAACCTGTAAAAAAGATATTAGTAATGGATGTCGGCAGGTTAAACGATTTAATAGCTGGTTTTTTATTAATGAGAAGAGGCTCTGAAATTTATCCTTTATTGTTTGATATTACAGAAGATAAAGCACTGAACGATATCTGGATATCGAATTGGAAAGAAGTAACGGATTACATACCTTTTAACCAGTTCAGATTAATAAAAGTTAATTTATATAACATTTTAAAAAAACTCAGCTCAGAATTAAGCGATATTCAGTACTTTTGCGGTATATGTAGATTAATTAGATTTGATTTATTATCAAGAATTCTTACGGTTTCCAATTTTTCTTTTTACGGAAAAATTAGGGCAATAACAGACGGAGCTAGTTTGAGCTGCTCGAGCATTTGTTCAGATTCAGTAGATTTAGATTCCATAGTACTTAATCACCTTATTTCTAAATTTCCTATTTTTACGCCGTTAATAGGTTTTGGAAAAGATAGTATTCAAAATCTAGCTTTTAAAATATCAAAAAAGTTTAAACCTATTGAGTATTGCACATTTAAACCAAAAGATCAAGAATTTGATGCAGAGAAATTAAATAAAATATACGATAATTTAAATCTTGATAAAATTCTTGAAGAAAGCGTTGAAAAAATTGTAGAAATAAAAATTTTTTAAATTACAAAAAACAAAAGCTCTTGAATTTTTGAACCTATTATTTTTCATTATGATTAAGCTTAAAAATAAATTAAATTTATTAAAATTGAATCAAATTTAGGATTGGATTTTATCTAATCTTTTAACTTTTCAATTATATGGGGTCAAAATATTATGGTTAAAGTTGATCTAAATTTATTGAACATATTTGTATTGAAGGTTAAAAAAAATACTATTCAATACGAAGGACACACCGTTGGCGATATTATAACTCAATTTCTTAAAGAGCATAAAAACCTATTAGATGATAGCATCCTATCCAAAAATAAGAAGAAATTAAATCCATTAATGGTCATTTTACTCAACGGCAGAAACATCACTTACATGAAAAATTATAAAACGAAACTAAAAGAAGGAGACCAACTTTACATATCGTTCCCAATTTCGGGAGGGTAATTCTTTTTTTTTTTAATCAAAATTTTTACAATAAAAAGTAAGTATTTATTAGTTTCTTCTGCTATAAATATTTTGTAGAGTTACTTCCGTAATTTTCAATAAAATGCCCAATGAACGATTATTATGAAAAAAATTAGTTTTATAGGACTTGATAATGCAGGTAAGACTAGTATTATCACTGTAATTACTAAAAGATTCGGTTTCGAAGAAGAGATTTCGAAATTGATGCCTACAAGAAAAGTCGCGCGTGATGCTTTCAAATTTTTAGGTGTTGAATTCATAAGAATGGATTTTGGGGGGCAATTACAATACAGAGAAGAATATTTGAAGAACCCAACTAAATACATTAGCGGAACCGACTTAATATTTTATGTCATAGATGCACAAGATTACGACCGTTATGTTGAGACAATAGATTACCTTGACAAAGTTTTACTCTTCCTAAAAGAAGAACAAGACTACCCTCCAATGTGTATTCTTTTTCATAAATTCGATCCGCAACTTACTAAAGAAAAGGTAATAAACCAGAGAATTTTAACTATTAAACAAGCATTAACCCGATATTCAAATGATTTTGATATCTTTTTCTTTGAGACTTCAATATACGATATTAAATCAATAATGGATGCTTTTTCAAGCGGGTTATCGTTATTATTTGAAAAAATGGAAATGGTATCTCAATTATTTGCTGAGATGAGTAAAAATTACAATTCGATTATGATCGCATTATTTGACCCTAAAGGAATAACAATTGGGGAGTATTATCGGCCGCATTTACATTTATTGGAAAAAATGCGGATTTACAATAAATATATAGATGCTCAAAAAAAAATAATAGCAGAAAACCGGACGCTATTAGAATTCTCAGACAAGTTTGAAAATGGCGATAGATATTCTGGATTGGTAGAAGTATTAAAGTTTGGGAACTTGGACTTCTATTTACTATTCATTATTGAAGAGGACGAACAGAATTTAGGAAATACTGTAGAAATGTTAAATAAAATAGAATCCGCGAAACCACAAATGGAAAATATAATTCTCCAATTAATACAGTAAAAGAGAAAGGTCTATTTAATTTTAAAAGTTTTAATAAAATCTTCCATTTCTTTCTTAGTTGGAATTAACTGATTAGTAATTTTATAAATCGCCGTATAAGTTGCAAATTCTATGCATTTGCTTAGAATATCTCTTAATTTTTCGAGATTCTCATCTTTATTTAATTGATCGAGCATTTCTTTATCTTTAACTAATTCAAATAATTTCGTCAAAAACCCCGCTGCAAAACAATCTCCTGCCCCCGTTCGATCGACAACTTCTTCAACTTCTATTCCGGGAAAAAAGATTTCAAAATTATCAGTTCTTGTAAAAGAACCTCCTTTTCCAGCCGTGTAAATTCGAATTTTTGCGTATTTTTTAAATTTTTCATCGACCTGATCGATTGAAAAAGTCCCATTTAATATAGAGTAAGCATCCTTTAAGTTTAAGAAAAATAGATCAAACTTTTGCTTAATTAATCCATCAAGTTGTTCGATTGATTGAACTTTTTGGGTCTCTATATTAAAAGCGGTTATTAAGCCCAATTTAGAACCATTTTCAAACAATTTTATAAACTTTTTCGCAATAGGAGTTGAATATAATATTTTAGCGTTCAAAAAAGCATCATTTTCTATTTCTATTCCTTCGAAGTTCATTCTGTTTTTTAAATTAGGAGCTAAATGGATTTTTGTTGTAAAGTCTGATTTTATAATAGTACTAACTGGTGTAATCTCATCTATTTGAAAAATATCATCGGTGTTTATGCCTAGTTCATTTAATTCTGTAATCATCCATTCACTTCCTCTTCCAATTACACTAATTAATTTAGTGAAAACCCCAAGTTTCGCTATAAATTCAGCTGAGTTGTTACCATTCCCCCCTCTCTTAAAGTAACAATGCCCCACTATTTTTTTGGGTGTTTCTGAGAATCCTTTTTTAACTATTTTTTCAAATAATTTTCTATTAAGATCATCTGGGTTGAATTTGATAAAATTAATTATATTCGTTACTATTTTTTGAACTAATTGCCAATAGAAATCGCTTTCGTAGTATAAATCTTGATGTAATTCTCCTACAACAACAATACTCTTATTCA
>JABUBM010000093.1_pt1 | contig 19275 bp, 13 predicted proteins | sample 7240321 | NCBI WGS metagenome assembly JABUBM01 (sample SAMN07256344, study PRJNA390944) | subsurface metagenome | isolation source: Methane hydrate marine sediment | place: Pacific Ocean: Eastern North Pacific, ODP site 1244 | collected 2002
CCACACCGGCAGAGTTAGGGGAATCCTCTACCGATAGTCTTAACTCTAGATTCATGGGCACATCACCAAAGAGCCTCCCTTCCATCCTTATAAAGCAGACCTTGTTATCTTTTTGCCAGGGGACATAGTCACTTGGACCAATATGTATATCCTCATCGGCAAGCCTTTCTCCTGCTACAGATTGGACTGCCTCTGTCTTTGATTCTTTTTTAGAAATCAATCGATGGCGATCCAGCATATTAAGAAAATCTGTATTCCCACCGGTATTGAGTTGATAGGTTCTCTCTAATTTTACTCCTCTCTTTTTAAAGATAGTAGTTAATACCCTATGGGTGATCGTAGCCCCCAACTGTGATTTTATATCATCCCCGATAATAGGGATATTTCTTTCTTTGAATTTCTCAGCCCATTCGGGGTTACTGGCGATAAAGACTGGCATATTATTTATGAAGGCAACCCCTGCCTCCAGGGTGCATTGGGCATAGAACTTTGTAGCTTTTTCTGAGCCCACCGGCATATAATTAAGTAATATCTCCGCCCCTGATTCTTTTAGTATCTTTACTATATCCTCTCTGGTAGCCTCTTTTCCTTCAGCCAAGACAAAAGTACATTGGTCGGGGTAATCCCTCATATGGTCAGCAAAGCCATCTAAGATCCTCCCCATCTGTACTCTAACCCCGGTTTCAGGGATATATTTACGAAATACTGCAGTGCAATTGGGAAGGGCAAATATAGCTTCAGAGACATCTCTCCCCACCTTCCGCTTATCAATATCAAAGGCAGCTACCACCTCTATATCAGAGGGCTCATATCCCCCAATATCCCAGTGCATTAGACCGATAGCCTTTCGGCCGTCCTTATCCTTATAATAGTGTATGCCCTGGACTAAAGAACTGCTACAGTTCCCTACTCCTGCAATAGCAATTTTAATCTTTTTCATTTTTTATTCCTCCTTTTAATTCTTAAAAATATCTCTTTTTATCCTAGTCCGCAAAAAAAATCTTATTTGTGAAGGGGGTAGGTAAAATCTGATTAAAAATCTGCTCCCTTACCGTAGCTCAATTAGTACTCTTCAATTTTGAGAACAGGACTAGAAATTTTGATATAGGCAACCACCACCTTTTAAATAATCCTGATCCTTGGGAGAAGATACTCCAAAAAAACCAGGGAGCAGGGATCGGCAATCCGGACAAGGAATTGGATTAAATCCGGGTTGCCGGGATTTGATTTTTTAATTTAAAATCATCATCTCTTCGGCCGTTTATCCTTTGTCCCCTTTTTTATAATAATGCCTAATAAAATAAAACAGTTTTAATATATTTTTTCTTACCAACCACATATCTTTTTTAATACTTGGTCTGAAATTTTACCTTCTTCTACATCTTTTATTGATTCCTCTATTATATCCAAAGCAAGGTCTACTTCTTTTTTAGTTATCATCAAGGGAGGGGCAATTCTTAATACTGATTTACTAAAGAAGGTAAGGATTAACCCTTTTTCCCAGCAGCACCAGCAAATTTTAGCGGTTTCTTTTTCAGCCCTCTGTTTGGTCCCTCTATCAGTTACTAAGTCAACTCCGATTAAAAGCCCCTTCCCGCGTACATCTCCAATTAGTTCGTGTTCCTTTTTTAATTCGTTAAATCGAGCCTTAATATAATCACCCATTTCTTTAGACCTTTCCACCAATTTTTCTTCTTTGATAACCGAGATAGTTGCCAAAGCTGCGGCACAGCATACAGGGTTACCAGCAGTAGTAAATAGATGTGCTGGTGCCTCCAAAGAATCCATAATTTCTGCCCTTCCAATTAAAGCCGATAAAGGTAATCCAGAAGCAAGGGCTTTTCCTACTATTATAAGGTCAGGTTCGATCCCAAAATGCTCGATCCCGAACCATTTACCCGTCCTGCCAAATCCCGTTTGCACTTCCTCGGAAATAAAAAGGATTCCATTTTCTTTGCATAATGCAAATAACTGCTGCATATAATCCTTAAGTGGCACTACTATCCCTCCATCCCCTTGTATGGGTTCAATAATAACTGCTGCTACTTCATCTGGCGGAAGATAGTTTTCAAAAGCATATCTAAGGTAATTCAGACAGTCTCTACCTGCATCCCTTGGAACTCCTCCTAGAGGATTGCGATAAGCATCAGGGAAAGGCATATGATAGATTTCAGGTAATAAAGGCCCAATTTTCCTCACCATATTAAGACTTATCGCAGAAAGACTGATAGCCCCATAAGTCGAACCGTGATAAGAACGAATGAAAGAGATAATTTTGGGTCTACCCGTATAAGCTCGAGCCAGTTTAATTACACCATCATTAGCATCTGAACCAGAAAGGCCAAAAGATACTTTTTTAGGAAAATTACCCGGTGTAATTTTTATTAATTTTTGAGCAAGATCGACTAAAGGTTTGTGGTACATATATGCTGGAGTGTAAAATATAAATTGTTCTGTTTGATTTTTAATTGCTTCTACAATTTTTGGATGACAATGTCCAGTATTTAAGGTAGCAGCACTAGAAAGAAAATCTATATAACGATTACCATCAATGTCTTCTACAGTTGCACCTTCCCCTTTCTTCATAACAAAAGGGTAGTAAGGAATTCGAGAAGCCGGAGAGACAACTTCTTTATCTTGTTTGACGATTTTAAGAGATTCAGTCAATTTTTTTTCCATTCTTTCCCCCTTTATATAGTTGGTATATTTATCATATTCCTAATAGGAAATCACTTGTGACTAATCCCGGCATAATAAGATCACTAAATCCGAGCTAGTCCCAAAATACTCATAAAGGCCTGATAACCTTCTAAAACTGTTTCTCCTTGCACCTTAACAGTCCGCCCATTCATCCGTTCTGCAAAGGGATAAATAGAAGCCCGGTCAGCCATCTGCGTAGTAAAAAACTCTATCTCAAATGTAACTGGGAGATTTATATAAAGAGGTTTCGCACTTGGGAGGCGGCTAAGAGACTTCTTCACTCCTTCCTTAATCAACTGATGAGACTTTTTTGGATGAAGGCAATCAGCTGCTGTTCGTCCAACAGCTTTTTTAACTATTGCAGTCTCAAGATACTCTCCTATAAAGGATTTAGCATCATGACAAACAGCCTCATCACCACTTAAAAAGACAACAGGAATATTAAAATGACCTGCAAGAACCGCATTGATTTCTGGTTCTCCAACTTCAGTACCATTTAGCCTCACACAATTCACCATAGAGCTATAATAAGTATGGTCTAATACAGCATGTAGTGTACCAATTTTGGCGTGATAACCTACAAAGAGTGCTCCATCGCATCCTTCAACGCCCTGCATCATACATAATGGTTTGTCATCTCCTGAGATTAATCGAGCCATAGGGTTAAGTTGAGGAAGAATGATATTCGTCATCTTATTATGTGAATCATTCACAATAATTTCTTTTACTCCAGCTTCCAATGCCCCTTCAATAGCTGCATTGGCATCCTCTACCATTAGTTTCTGGGCCTTTTTATATTCCTCTTTCTCTGGACGAACTTGATCAGAATGAACAATCCCGGTAATTCCTTCCATATCTACTGAAATGAATATCTTCATTTTATTCTCCTTATAAAATATTTTTTTAATAAGATTAGATTAACCCTTTCATCTACTAATTCCTATCTGTTTTTAATTATATTTAAATTAATATACTTCTTAATTAGTCATTAAAATAAAAGAAAAGAATATACACGAAAAGGCAAATTAGAAAGGGGTAATTTTTCCACCCCTTTCTAATTAACAAAAAAGTCAATTTAGAAAATCTTATCTATTCTATCCACACAGGGTAGAAGAACATCCTTGATGTGGGATAGAGGACAAAATCGTGTACAGTTGTACTAAAGACTAAATTCTGATTTGAATGAGCTATATAAACCCAAGCAGCATCTTCATGTATCATCTCCTGAACTTTCCTATAGTACTCTGCTCTTTCTTCTTTATCGTAAGTTTGTAACGCCTTAGAAATTAAATCCTGCACTTCTTCATCACTATAGAAAGCGTGGTTTGAAGCTATTCCTATTGAAGCGGAGTTTGGTGCATAGCAATAACTCATGAAATCATCTGTATCTCCAGTGTCACCAGTAATCCCTAAAAGACACATCTGGGGCTTTCCAGCTTCAGCTTCCTGGAGGTAGGTCCCCCAATCAACCTGGTAGAATTTTACAGTTATACCTACTGCATCTAAATAACTCTGAATTGCTTCACCGATCTTAGGTGGATCAAACATATAAGCTCTTGATACCGGCATTACATATAGGGTGACTTTGAAGCCCTCGGGATATCCCGCTTCAGCTAAAAGTTCTTTAGCCTTTGCTGGATCATAAGGATAATCTACTACCTCATCATTATACCCCAGCATAAAGGGAGGTATTCCGTTTTTAGCCTTAATTGCTGTCCCCATATAAATATTATCCACTATAGATTGTTTATCAATAGCCATATTGATTGCTTGTCTTACTTTTTTCTTGGTTAAAGGTTCAAGGTAACCTGGCGTTTTAACTAAAGGTTCTGTATCAATATCCCGTACTCCATTTTCGTTAGCATCTTTATATCCGTAACCAGTATTTATAGCCATATATCCGATGTTCATTCCTGGTTCGGTTAGAAGTTTCAAATCTTTATTAGCTCTTATTCTGTCAAAATCAGCAGGATTGGGATATTCTATTCCCTGTACTTCTCCAACTTCTAAAGCCATAAGCCTTGCTGAAGGGTCAGGGATTACTTTGAAGATTAATTTGTCCAGTTTAGGCTTCCCCCTCCAATAGCCTTCATTAGCTTCTAAGGTAATATGGTCAGCTTTTACCCATTCGACAAATTTGAAAGGACCAGTACCACAGGGGTACTTGAAGGCATCTTCCTTATATTTTTCTGCATTCGTAGGACTCACTATAGCAACTGCAAACATCATCGTGAGACTGGTTATAGTTGCAGCATTTTTCCTTCTTAAAACAATCTTTACTGTATAATCATCAATTTTTACTACCTCCTCTATATCTCCAAGTAAGGCTTTCCATAAAGCCCATTCGCCATATTGATGATAAGGATGATTGGTATCATATTGGCGGGCAAAAGAAAATATTACCGCATCAGCATTAAAATCGGTTCCATCGTGAAATTTAACTCCCTTTCTTAAGTGAAAGGTAATTTCTTTTCCATCTGATGATATTTCCCATGAGGTAGCTAACCAAGGTTGTATTTCTGTAGTACCTGGTTTGAATCCAACTAAACACTCAAAAATGTTATCCATCCTCTCCATAGATATATTATCAGTTACATCTCCTGGGTCTAATTTGAAAACATCTCCCCCACTGCCAAATACCAGGGTGCTTCCTGCAGAAGCAGTCCCCATTACTCCAAATATTAAAACCGCACTTAATAACAAAATCGTAAATACTTTGCTTTTCATTTTTTTATCTCCTCCTTTTTTAAATTTTTCAACCAATTTAAATATGTCTCTCCTATCTATTTTTATATTATCACCTCCTCCTATAAAGTTCTTTGTATCATTTTAAAAATTTGGGGAGTTGGCAATGCCAACTCCCTTTAATCTTTACCATATTACATTCTCAAACTCTGGCTCGGTGAACTGGGTTGTGGTATAATGCAGTGTCATTTCATCAAGTACTGTCCCTGCGGTGTCTTTAGTTACTAAACGGAGCCCGTTGTCAGTAATCTCAGCTAAAGTGTAGCAAGCACGTGCAGCAGCAGCTGCTATAAACGGTCTTAGATCACAGTCCGTTCCTTTAATGTAGGGATCATTGGGTGCGCCCCAGCCTCCCTGAACTATGTAAGTGATTCCTTCAGCCGAGTTACTCAGAAGTTCATAGAATGCTTTATATCCAACTTTTGTCCAATCTTTATCAACTGGGACTTCTTGGATAGCTATGGTACGCATAGGCCAGGAACGTAAGTAGTTGTGGACGTGACCAGTTGCTACTATATCAACTCCATAAATCGGATTCTCAATTACAGGTGACCAGTACTTTAGTAAGGGTTCACTTGCATAACCTGTTCCAGTTAAAAAACAACTATAATATGGAACATGAAAAATAACTATCTTCCATTCTGCATCGCTATTAGCGAGGTCATCCTTAAGAAAATCAACTTGTGCTTTAGCTTCTTCTAACGTTGGCTCCCACCATGTAGCAACACAACCACCAGTTGCGCAAAGATTGGTAATATGAAGATTTGGGAAATCGAGTGAGAATGTAAGTTCATTTCCCGGATTTGCGTACACTCCTTTGAACCACTCGTAGGTACTTTCCTCGTCTGGATAAACTCCCATTTCGTGGTTACCTATTACTGCTATTATTGGTATCATACGTTTGTCTTTAACTAAACGATCTTGGAAAGAATCAAACCAATTGCTCCAGTTCTCCTGGGTACTACCCTCATTCACCATATCCCCGATAAACACTACGAAATCTGGGTCTTCCTCAGCTGCACAGGTCGTCACCCAATCTCGTGACCAGGGCCAATTCGAGATTACTTTAGGACTTACCTTTACTTCATAACCTGCACTATATGGTCTTCTTGAATCTCCACCTATGATAAATTTAACCTTCTGGTCGAGTCCTATAGTTCGGAAACTCCACTCTTGTGAGTATCCATCCGAACCGCCTACTCGGAAATAGTAGTCTGTGCCAGGTTCGAGATCAGTCAGCCCGGTCTCGTGGTAAAAACCCGTAAATTGAGTGGCAATCGGTTCTCCATGTCGATCTTTAGCTGGTTTAATTTGGTACGCTGTACCTTCAGCAGTAAAGGCGTAATTTTCTGGTGACTCTTGTGGCATCAGATCGTAAACTACTTTACTTTCATCTGGGAGTTCAGTCCACCACATAATGGTCATAGTCCGATAAACATCGTTCGTAGACCAGCTCAGATGAACCTGCTGAGGAGTAGCTATGGCATTGCTTACTCCTAACATTAATCCCAATACTAATATTAACCCAACGAAGAACAATCTTTTCAATTAAATCTCCTCCTTTTTCAAAATTTTGAAAATTTACTTAAGATATCAGATGAACAAATTTTTCTCTTCCTGTCACCTCCTACATGCATTAATTATTACTTTTATATATCTATTAAAACTATTTGAATTTAACCACCCCCCCTAAATTTTTTCACCCTGCTCCCTTAGCCAAAAGGTGTTTATAAAGAAATGGGGAGCAGGAACCGGCAACCCGGAGAACTCTGGAGAGAAAGCCGGACCGCCGGGATTCAATTCTTCTTCTGGTCTGAATCTGAAAGCCCTTTCAAAAAGATCTTCTTTTTTTAGATCCTTTAAATTATTAATTCTCAAATTTCTATTTTAGATTTTGAATTTTTTTAAATAACCTTAAAACTATTTATCTCATGTTTTCCATAAAACGGTGATTTTGTGAACAATATTTAGATAAATACTTTTTCTACATAGGGGGAGGTCATTGCTCTTAGCATACCCGCATAGGTAAGTTTAAAATTAATAATATCTCCAACTTTATAGTCCTTCTTACAATCATTTATGTCCAATATGATATGATCACTACTACCTCCCAGCACCATTATTCTGTCATCCTCGGGTATAAGATTTTCGGGATCTACATCCTGTCTTCCTACAGCAATAATAGCCCTATTTATTATACCTTTATCTTTGAAAATCGGAACATTTCCAAAGGTATCTCTTCCAATCTCGCCTATAGGAACCGATGGTTTTTGTTTAACCTCTACCACTTCTGCTTTAAGAATAAAGGTATCATTATAAAAATTTTCCGGTCTTTTATCGAAAATTTCATCTCTTGCCAACAATATTCCCTCTCCGATTCTCAGGTTATTTATTTTTTGGGGAATCTGGTTATTAATCACTAGGCTCATACTACTGGTATTACCCCCGGATATCATATCAAGACTTATATTGTAACTTTCCTCGATTTCTCTTGCAAATCTCAGCAAATTACCCAGATTTTTCCTACTAGGTATGATCCCTCCGTAGCAAGACAGGTTAGTTCCAATACCAATCAATTTAATCCCTTCAATATAGATAAATTCTCCTACTGCTTCTACTACGTCATCAAGCCAAAAACCTTCTCTAAGATCACCCAAATCTACCATAATTATTATCTTTTGTCTCTTATTTTTATTAGTAGCCTTTCTTCCTAGAACTTTGGCTATCTCTATTTCAGACATCAGTACTATATCCGCATATTCAAGCACATCATCTAGTTCACTCATCATGGGGATTCTCAAAAACATTTTAGGAACCTGGAACTTACAGAGTTTTTTCAGATTACTTATCCTCGAATCTGCCAGCATCTTTATTCCACTCCTAAGGACTGCCTCTACTATTTGAGGATAAGCACAAAATCCTTTGGTCACAAAAGTCACTTCTATATCATGTGATTTACATAATTCCATCACTCTTTTTGCATTATGTTCTATTTTACTAAGATATATCTCTACTCTTGGATAATTACTTATGTTTTTACTCTCCTTTCTATTTTTATATAAAATTTAAAATTTTAACTGGTAAATATATAGACATGTCGTGAACTTAATAGTCTAACTATTATATGCTGTTTTAAGAAAAGAGTCCCCCGTTGTCTTTTTAATGATTGCATTCACATGAAAGGTTTCCTGAATTATATCCTATGATGAACCAAATGAGTATGCTTTTTAATAACGGATAGATTTAATGCTTTATTTTTTTTAAGAGCTTCCCCCCTGCAATTTCCTCAACAAATTGACCTTTGTCAATCACCATTTCACCATTGGTGAGCACGTAGACCATTCCTTCGGAATAATGATGAGGATCACCATATTCAGACTTATATTTTACATTCCAAAAGTCAAAAATTACCAGGTCAGCCTTAAAACGGGGTTTAATTAAACCCCGGTCACCTAATCCCAATTTCCAAGCAGGAAAGCTGGTCATTTTCCTGATGGCTTCTTCTAAAGTTAATACATGATCTTCTCTTACATATTTAGAAAGTACTTTTGTAAAAGCCCGGTAACTTCTGGGATGACACATTTCCTGACTCTTTTTCATTACCCGGGCATCACTACATATCATGGATAAAGGATGCTGTAACACATATTCCATATCCTCTTTACCTAATCCCCCCACTAAAACGGCAATACCGGGATCATTGGCAACAAGATAAAAAATGGTATCAAAAGGATCTTTTTTAAATATAACGGACAATTCATTGATAGATTTTCCTTCATATTCTTTAAATTTCTGTGAACCCGAAATGATGGTTTCATCAAAGCCTGCATCCAGCAGAATATTTTCCCATCCAATACTCGGACGGGAAAGTTCATATTTAATTTTTTCCCGGTTGTCTTTTTGTTTTAAAATATTTAGAAAATGAACCATTCCCTTTGTTCTGGTCCATAGCGGAAAACAATTTTCCAGACCGGTATGTGCAAAGATACAGGGATAGGCATCACAGGTAATTTCCACTCCAAATCTCCGATAATATTCCAAGAGTTGGAGGACAGTTTGGTCTAATCCAAAATTTCTTTTACCAGAGGTTTTTAGATGAGAAATCTGGGTCCTAACCCCCGAACTACGCGCAATGGTTATTGCTTCAATGACAGAATCGATGAGAAAATCCGATTCGTTTCTCATGTGGGTGGCATATATACCATCATACTCAGCAACAATTTTTATTAATTCAATCAACTCTTCTGTATCGGAATGAATCCCCGGATCGTAAATAAGACCGGTGCTCATTCCAAAACAACCACCTTCCATGCTTTCCCGTAACAGTTGTCTCATTTGATTCATCTGCTCAGTAGAAGCCTTTTTATTTTCCATGCCCATGACCGCTCCTCTAATATTTCCCTGACCTATCAATGGAGCAATGTTGACTGATTTTTTTAATTTTTCCAGATCAAGAGCAAAATCAGAGAAATGAGACCAATGACTCAATTTGTCTTGAGATGATTCAATCCATTCGGCTTCAAATATCTCTTTATTTTTGTGCGTTAAAGGCGCTCCGCTTACACCGCAGTTTCCGGTTACCAGAGTCGTAACACCCTGACTGGTAAAATTACGGGCAGCCGGTTCCTGGAATATGCTAAAATCACTGTGATTATGGATATCAATAAATCCCGGAGCAGCAACTAGACCATAACAATCATATTCCTGCAAAGCCTGCCCGGAAATTTTTCCTACATCCATAATGGTATCATTTTTAATCCCGATATCTCCATAAAAAGCCGGCGCACCTGTTCCGTCAATTATTTTTAAATTCTTAAAGACCAAATCGTAGCTTTTATCTAATCGATTCATTTTAAAAACTCCTTTCTTAATCATCTTTAAATTTATAAGAAATTTTCATTTTAATTCTTCAAATTAAGACGAAGATCTTCTTTTGCATTATTTATTTTTTCTGCCCGATGACAGGCAACCCAATGATTCTCTTTAATTTTCCTTAATTCAGGTAATTCTGTTTTACAGATATCTTCAGCATAGGGACATCTGGGATGAAATCGACATCCTGTTGGCGGATTAATGATACTTCCGGGCTCTCCAGCCAGTATTAATTTCTTTCTTTCCCTATATTTTGGAGAAAGAACGGGTGAAGAAGAAAAAAGGACCAGAGTATAGGGATGTCTGGGGTTGGTATTTATCTCATCAACCGGTGCAAGTTCAATTAATTTGCCCAGATACATTACACTTATTCTATCACTGATGTAATTCACAACACTAAGATTATGGGATATAAAAAGATAGGTCAGCTTATATTTCTCCTGCAGGTCTAAAAGCAAATTTAAAATTTGAGCTTGTACTGAAATATCCAAAGACGAAGTGGGCTCATCAAGAATCAGAAATTTTGGCTTCAGGATAATCGCCCTTGCAATGCTCACTCTTTGCTGCTGCCCTCCGCTTAATTGATGGGGATATCGGAATAATAGCTCTTCTCCTAAATTGACTTTATGAATAACCTCTTTAATGATTGAATCAACCATCTCTGTTTTCACACCGTTAATAACAAGGGGTCTAGCCAGAGATGTTTTAATAGTTAATCTGGGATTAAGAGATGAAAAAGGATCCTGGAATACAATACTCATTTTTTTTCTTAATTCTTTTAATGATTCTCCGGATGCTTTGGATGTATCCGAGCCTTCAAAAAATATGGAACCTGAAGTAAGTTCAATTAATTTAAGAATTGATCTTCCCAGGGTCGTCTTCCCGCATCCGCTTTCCCCGACCAATCCCATCGTCTCACCTTCATTAATATCCAGGCTGACATCATCAAGGGCTTTAATATGAATAATCTTCTTTTTAAATAGACCCTTTTTCAAAGAAAAATATTTTTTTAGATCTGTAATTTCAATTATTTTTTCCATTCATTTCCTCATTAAAACACAGGCACATAAATGTCCCTTTTCAATTTCTACCATCTTTGGTTCAATTTCCTGACATTCTTTTTTGCTATTGGGACAGCGTTCATGAAATCTACAGCCCTTTGGCGGCTTAATAAGATTGGGCACAGTACCAAAGATTGTTTTAAGCCTACCTTCTTTTTTATTCATTCTAGGCAATGAACCCATTAATAGCTGGGTATAGGGGTGACAAGGCCTTTCAAAGATTTGAAAAACATCTCCGATTTCAACAATTTTACCTGCATACATCACCGCAATCCGATCAGCAATTTCGGCTACTATACCGAAATCGTGAGTAATAAGGAATATTGATGTCCCAATTTCCTCTTTCAAATCTTTAATTATTTCAAGTATTTGAGCCTGGATTGTAACATCCAAAGCAGTAGTCGGCTCATCTGCAATAAGTAATTTTGGTTTTCGGGAAATCATCATACCAATCATGACTCTTTGCCGCATTCCTCCGCTAAGCTCAAAAGGATAACTATTAACCCGTTCATCGGGATCCGGAATCTTGACTTCCTTAATAATTTCGACTGCTTTTTCCCAAGCCTCTTTCTTCGATATTTTATCAAGGACAATGGCTTCTGAAACTTGAGATCCAATCCGAATTACCGGATTCAAAGAGTCCAGAGGATTTTGAAATATCATACTTATTTTTTTACCCCTGATGTTAATCATTTCCTTATGGCTTAAACTTAAAAGATCCTGATCCTGAAAAATAATACTTCCTCCGGTGATTTCTCCTGGTTCGGAAATTAAACGCATCAAGGCATAAGCAACGGTCGATTTACCGCAACCCGATTCCCCAACCAAAGCAAAAATTTCCTTTTTCCTAATGGAAAAGTTGATCCCCTCAACCGCAGAAACAATACCTACACTGGTATTATATCTTATACTTAAATTATTAATTGATACCAGAGGTTTATCTGTTATCATAATGCCTTCCTATTATTATATTTTTAATTTCGGATCAAGTATATCTCTTAAACCTTCCCCTATTAGATTAAATCCTAAGACCGTATATACAATGGCCAAGCCAGGGAAAATAGTAATCCATGGTGCCTTGCGGATATAAGGTATGCCATCAGAGAGGATAACTCCCCAATCCGGGAGAGGTGGTTGAGCTCCCAGCCCCAAAAACCCCAATGAAGAGGTCAGCAATATGGCTGAAGGCAAGGCTAAAGTCGTGATGACAATAATAGATGGCATCACATTGGGAAGAATATAGCGAAGGATGATATTAAAATCATTCTCTCCGAATGCTCTTGCCGCTTCGATAAAATGCATATTTTTTAGTGACTGAGTCTTGGCCCTCACGATTCTGGTAAATTGAGCCCAGCTAACAACTGCGATAGAAATCACAACATTATTTAGACTGGGACCTAACATGGTGACAATAGCCAGGGCTAGAATAATCGGAGGCATTGACCAGGTAAGATCTGTAATAAAAAGAATAATTTTATTGGTTATTCCTCCGTAATATCCGGCCAATAGTCCTAAAGAAATTCCGATAAAGCTTTCTATCAAGACAACGATTAAACCTACTTTTAAGGCAATTCTTGAACCATGAACCACCCTGCTAAAAACATCTCTTCCATAACGGTCAGTACCAAATAAATGCTGCTGATTCGGATTAGTAAGTTTATTCACAATTTCCATTTCATCGTAAGAGTAAGGAGCGATGATATTCGCAAAAACAGCAATAAATAAAACGCTGATAAAAATAAAAAAACCGACACAGAAAGTCTTGTTCTTTAATCCATCTTTAATAAAACTCTTGATCACACATTTTCCCCCGTGATTTCCAGTCTGATTCTGGGATCCAATATGGCTGTAATAATATCTCCCGTTGTGTTTGAAATAACGGTAAGTAAAGCAATAATAAAAATGATGCCCTGCACGACAGGGAAATCCTGACCTACAATTGACTTCCAGAGTAATCTTCCTGTTCCCGGCCAAGCAAATACACTCTCGATAATAATTGATCCTCCAAAAATCCAGGGGAGAGAAAGAAAAAACATAACAGTAGCCGGTATCAGGGCATTTCTCAGGACATGTCGGAATAAAACCTGCTGATCATTTAAACCCTTGGCATAAGCAGTTAAAACCATTCTTTCCCGTAATATCTCCAAGGCTTCAGAGCGCGTCAACCGAAGGTTGATTGCCAAATAAGGAAAAACCAAAGTAGATAATGGTAATATCAAAGATTTAAAACCACTGTACCCAGAAACCGGTAAAATCTTTAACTTCAGACTGAAAAACATAATAAAAAGAATACCTAGCCAGAATATTGGGATAGCTCTAAAAATAATAGCAAAGGTGACAATAAATTTATCAAAAAAACTGTCTCTTTTATAAGCAGCTAACAAACCCAGAAATACCGAAATTAAAAATTGTATGATCAGAGCAGAACCTGTAAGAATCAAGGTATAAGGTAATCTTTCAGCAATTAATAGAGATACTTTTTGTCCTGAAATAATTGAGGTCCCGAAATCACCTTTAATAATATTATAAAGCCAATAAAAATACTGGACAATTCCCGGTTTATCCAATCCCCAGAGATGACGTAATTCTTCAATTCTCTCCTGGGGAATACGGGGATTACAAATTAATTTAATGGGATCACCTGGCATCAACTGCATTATGGTAAACAGGATTGCCGTGACAGCAATAATTACTAATACTCCCTGAAATAATCTTTTAATGGTATAAGTTAGCATATCATTCATGGTGACTTTTTTCCTCTGCTAAAAATAATTTGCATAAATAAAATGATATTGATTGATTAAATATTCAAATACTGCGTGAACATCAACTTAAGATGGTTTCCGGCGGGGTCAATGTCCCGTCGGAAACCGTTAATATTATTCTTTATAAGCATCGTTTAAGTACATTCCTTCGCCTGATTTCTCAAATTTGACTCCCTTAACATCTTTCAACATTCCATGGTATTTAATCTCGATAAACAGAGGAATAGCCACTCCTTGGGAGAAGATTTGTTTCTGTACTTCTGTGTATTTCTTTGCCCTTTTAGCACTATCCATAATGCAAAGTCCTTCATCCAGCAGATTATCCAGGACTGGGTCAGAATAGATGCCGCTGTCTGTATGGAATTTATAGGATAAATCACTCGGATCAAGCCAGGTATAGGATCTTAATGCCAGATCATAATCATGATCACGCACCAGTTGTTTGACATAAGATGTCTCATATTCCCTTAATTTTAAATCGATTCCTATCTGTTTTAACTGGGCTTGAATGACCGGTGCTGAATTTTTCAACGCAGTCCTATCCAGAGGCACTGCCAGCCAAATAACCAGCGATTTATTCCCTTTCTCCAATATGCCATCAGCATCGTTATCCATCCAACCGGCTTCTGTAAGTAACTTTTTAGCTTCTTCTATATTAAAGGCATTCTCCGCTTCAAATTGCTTTTCGCCTTCGGCGCTGTAGCATATTTGAGAAGGTGATAGCATCCCATAGGTAATCTTTACTCTATCATCTAGGGCTTTTTTAACTTCTTCCCTGTTCACTGCCAGAGAAATAGCTTTTCTGACAGCCAGATCATTCAAAGGTTCATTACGATGGTTGACCATAATCCAACAAACACCTGCATCTAATCCTTCAAATATTTGATAGTCATCATTGCCTTCAATTTCTCCAATCGCTTCCATAGGTATATTCCATACTATGTCAACATTGCCGGAAAGGAATTCACTGAAACGGGTAAATGCATCAGGTATAAATCGAACTATTATTTCATCAAAATTAAGGGGTCCCTTATTTTTAAAATATGGAGTATTTGTTGAATAATTGGGATTCTTTTTTAAAGTAATATGAGAACCCTGAACCCATTTTTCAACAGTCGCAGGCCCATATCCGATAGCATTTCGATTAAATGCCGCATTTCCGACCTGCTCAATGACTTTTGTATCAACAATACCTGAATATGGGCTTGCCAGAACAGGCCAGATATAAGCAGGCGGTTCGCTGCACTTAAAAATGATTGTTTCATCATCTTCAATAACAACTTCCTGCACGGCAGCATAGTCAGCAGAATAGGGACTTATTTCTTTGTATCGTTCTATCGATTTTTTAACATCCTCTACCCCCAGTGGATTCCCATTGGGAAAGGTTAAACCCTTGGGGATTTTAAAAACCAAATCTTTACCTTCATTGGTAATTTCAAGGGAACTGGCCAAAGCAGGAACCACATTTTTTACTTCCAAATCCCAACGAATCAAAGGTTCAAAAATTAACTCATGAATCAGACTAGACCAATAAACCTGATGAACATCAGTCCCTTCGATTTCTTCATCAACCGCAATAACAAGTTCCTTTGCAAGCTCTTGACAATATCCTGTAAATACAAAGGATATAACCATTAACATAATTACCATTAGCAATAAAGATAATTTTTTATTATTTTTCATTTTTTATACCTCTTCTCAATTATTTTTTTACTTACTTTTGACTTCGATACTTGAAACAACATGAAGTAATATTTATAATATAAATTCTTTTCTAACTATAATATCATCTCCCCTAGGATTTTTTATTTCCTTACTAAAATCAAAAATTATCAATTATCCTATACTGTCACCCCCTTTTTTAAGCTCTGATCTCATTTTTTTAATTTGTTAGTTTTAATTCCCGGTGAGTATAGACAGAGCCAAAATTTAGATTGTACAAAGAAAAAATAAGTTAATTTATCGATAAGGTCTCACCTCCAGGTTATTTTAATTAAAGTTTATGGTACTAACTTTTAACTTTAATTTTTTGGTTCAATATTTCTTCTAAATTCGGTTTACCAATTTCTTGTAATTCGTATTTCACTCTTACCGATTTCTTATTGATCTTAATAATTCGGGTCAGATCTATAGGAGTACCAATGATCACTGTATCACAATCAGCAGTGTTTATAGTCTCTTGTAGCTCCTGAATCTGTTTTTTACCATACCCCATTGCCGGTAACAGTGTCCCTATCCCGGGATATTTTGTATAGGTATCTTTGATGGTGCCAATGGCATATGGACGGGGATCTATAATCTCTTTCGCCCCATATTTTTGAGCTGCTACTATTCCTGCACCAAACTTCATCTCTCCGTGGGTTAGTGTTGGACCGTCTTCAACTACTAGCACCCTTTTACCTCTGATAAGTTCTGGATGGTCTATAGTGAGAGGGGAAGCAGCTTCGATTAAAATTGCTTCCGGTGCTAGCTGATGAATATTTTCTCTAAGCTGATTTATTTTGTCTAAGTTGGCAGTATCTATTTTGTTCATTACTACCACATCGGCCATTCTCAGGTTAGCCTCTCCAGGATAATAAGTCATTTCATGGCCAGCTCGATGGGGATCAGTGACCACAATATGTAAATCCGACTTATAAAAAGGTAAGTCGTTATTTCCTCCATCCCAGACAATTATATCAACATCTTTTTCTGCTCTTTTTAATATTTCTTGATAATCAACTCCGGCATAAAGGATATTACCTCTATCAAGATGAGGTTCATATTCTTCTCTTTCTTCAATAGTACAATTATAACGATCTAAATCAGCGTAGTTTTCGTATCTTTGCCAGATCTGTTCTCTAAGATCACCATAAGGCATAGGGTGCCTGATTACCGCAGTTTTATATCCTTTCTTTTTTAAGATATCTGTTACTTTACGAGTAGTTTGACTCTTACCACAGCCAGTTCTTACCGCACATATAGATACCACCGGAAGGTTGGATTTTAACATAGTGCTCTTGGGTCCCATTAATCTAAAGTCAGCACCACTGGCCAACACGATTGAAGCTTTATTCATAACATACTGATAGGGAAGATCACTATAAGCCAAAATTACCTGATCTATCTGTTTTTCCCTTATTAAATCGGGTAATTCTTCTTCTGAATATATAGGTATACCTTCGGGGTATAAAGATCCGGAAAGTTCAGCAGGATATCTCCTGCCTGCTATATCCGGGATTTGGGTAGCAGTAAAGGCAACTACCTCGTAATTTGAATTATTTCTAAAATATACATTAAAGTTGTGAAAATCTCTTCCAGCAGCCCCCATTATAATGACTTTAATCTTATTCACTAAAAAAATCCTCCTCTTATACATTATTATATATTCGACAAAACTTTTAAAATTTCTCTTTTTTTATCTATTTTTTTTGATTTTTTATTAAACTTTTTGCCACTGCCTCCTCCAATACATCTAAGGCTTCGTCTAACTGTTCATCGGTAATCTCGAGCGAAACTAACATCCGCAAGATATTTTTATTGATTCCGGCAGTAGGGACAAATACGCCGTTCTTTAGGCATTCCTGAACAACTTGAGCTGTTTCCTGGGCGGCTGGTTCTTTGGTATTCTGGTCTTTAACCAATTCTACAGCCATCATCGCTCCTATACCATGCACATCTCCTACGATGGAATATTTATCCTTCATCGTAAGGAAGCGTTCTTTTAATCTTTCGCCAATCTTTAGCGCTCTGTCTAAGAGGTGTTCTTCTTCAATAATCTTTATCACTTCCAGGGCAGCTCTACAGGCTACTGGGTTACCCACATAAGTTCCGCCAATACATCCTCCAGGAAGGGAATTAGTAATCTCTTTTTTTGCAATCACTGCCGAAAGAGGTAAACCTGCAGCTAAGGATTTAGCTAAACAGATAAGATCCGGTTCTATTCCCCAATTTTCTATGGCAAAAAACTTTCCCGTTCTTCCTATACCGCTCTGAATTTCATCGGCCACAAGTAACATCCCGTATTTATTGGACAGTTCTCTTAAGTATTCTAAAAATCCCTCCTGGGGGACATTGAACCCCCCTTCTCCCTGGATGGGCTCAACTACTATAGCAGCAACAGAGTCAGGGGTTACGTTATTTATCAGTATCTTTTCGAAATCTTCCAGGTTACTCATAAGATGAGGAGGGCAGGGGAAAGGTAGACGATATATCTCGGGGGCAAAGGGCCCGAAGTGATATTTGTAAGGCATAGCCTTATGGGTCATGGTCATAGTAAGTAAGGTGCGGCCGTGGAAGGCGTTTTCAAAGACAATGATAGCCGGTCTTCCGGTATGGGCCCGGGCAATCTTTACCGCATTTTCTACTGCTTCTGCACCGGAGTTAAAAAAGGCGGCAGATTTGGGAGCATCTCCGGGGGTTAGTTTGACTAATTTTTCTGCTAATTCTACCAGGGGTTCATAGGGAACAGCGGTAAAATCGGTGTGCAGATACTTTTCTGCCTGATCCTTAACTGCAGCTACCACTTTTTTATGGGTATGCCCAACTGCCAGACATCCCCATCCCCCAGTAAGGTCGATAAACTGATTCCCGTCTACATCAGTAACTAAGGCTCCTTCACCTTTAGCAATATAGCAGGGAGAAAGAGAATCTCCTATCGGTTTAGCTACATACTTCTCTCTTTTTTTAGCAATTTCTTGGGATTTTGGTCCTGGTAAGTTAGTTTTAAGAAAAATAAATTTACTCATTTCTGCCTCCTTTAACAAAATTTTTAAAATTTATTCTAGGTTAACTTTAAATTTTTTCAGCCTATTTTTTTAGGAGCGGTATTTTTAAGGACCAGCTCCAGTTTGCCCCCGCATTTTCGGCAAACCTTTCCTACTCCCCAGCCATGCCAAACTGCTCCACACTCTTTACATTTATATTTTAGGCATTACCTTGCTTCTCCTCCATCCTCTTTTTTAACTCCTTCCTTCTGGCCTCATAGAATTGATGTAGTTCTTTATTTAAAGTTTCCGGACCGATGCCCAGAATTTCAGTAATCTTTTTAATCTGGCTTTCAGAAGGGACAAGTCCCCCGGTCTCAAAATGAGAAATATATATCTGAGATATTCCTACCAGGAAGGCCAAATCTACTTGCGTTAACCCCTTCT
>JABUBM010000094.1_pt1 | contig 19270 bp, 17 predicted proteins | sample 7240321 | NCBI WGS metagenome assembly JABUBM01 (sample SAMN07256344, study PRJNA390944) | subsurface metagenome | isolation source: Methane hydrate marine sediment | place: Pacific Ocean: Eastern North Pacific, ODP site 1244 | collected 2002
CAAACTCCTTTAAAGATCGCGTTGGTGCTTTATTAATTTCACATGCTCGAAGTTGGGGGTATCAAAGGGTTGTTTGCGCTTCAAACGGTAATCAAGGCGCCTCTATCGCCGCATATGCCTCATTAGAAGTAATAGACTGCCTAAATATTATTCCAAATGAAATTGATACTGGAAAAAGGGCACAGATGATAGCGTACAACTCAGAAATTGAAATATGGGGGGATTTAGTTGACGATACGATTATCCACGCTTTAGAGCCAAAATATAATATTTATTATCAAAGCACTCCAGAATATAATCCTCTTACGATAGAAGCTCAAAAAACTATAGCATTTGAGATTTATTTGCAAAAGGGTCCTCCCGATTGGGTTTTAATTCCAATGGGGAGTGGAGAGCTATTAGTTAGTTTATGGAAGGGTTTTAATGAACTCAAGGAGAGTGATATAATTGAACAAATACCAAGATTAGTTGGAGTGCAATCAGAATTCTCCTCACCAATAGTAAACGACTTTTTTGGAAAAAAGCAAGAAAAATTGCCAAAACAAAAGAATTCTAAATCGCACGCATTAGGAGTTTTAGTAAAAAAACCTTTATTTAAAGAGCTTGCCATTAGATTTATAAAAGAAAGTAAAGGTACTGTGATTGCTATTCCTGAAAGTATGATTTTAAATTCGATTGATGAACTTATCAGAAATGAGGGCATATTCGCGGAACCCTCATCGGCTTTAACACTAGCAGCAGTTCATATTTTAAATAAGGAAGAGAAATTCGACTCTGACGATAAAATAGTATGTTTAATCACAGGAAGCGGATTAAAAGCACCCTATGTCTTAGAAGCGATATCATCTCAAACCAAAACTACTGGAAAGGGTTCAATTATAATTACTAAGTTAAAAATTTTATCACAGATTTCCTTAACAAGCATTAAGGGAATAAGTGGTACTAAAATTCAAGAACTAATAGGAAACATAAGTTTAGCGGCAATTTATCAGCATTTAAAAAAGTTAGAAGAGAATAGTTTAATTTCTCGTAAGAAAGAAGGAAAAATCGTTTTGTATTTTATCACCAACAAAGGTAAAAAAGTTTTAGATGCTTTAGATATCCTTATTACGCTCCTTTAACTTAAGAGGTTCCTAATTCATCTATCTCAATAGGGATGAAAATTAGATCAAAAACTTGAGGATTGCTTATTTTAATTACGATTCTCAATACTACTATTAAACTTAGTGAAATAATTGCCCCTATTATGGATTGAAATAAGTTTCCAGGGAGCTCAACTAGAGCTGGTGCTATTCCAAAATTGAATACAAACGCTTCAACAATAAAATAACCAAAAACCATTGTTAGACCCCCAATAATAACAGCAATGATATCATAGAAATTAAAGTAAGTACGAACTTTTCTTGGGTTCGCAATTAAACCAACTATTAAACCTTCTAAGCCTTTCACGATAAATGTGGCAGGTGCCCAAATTGGATATCCTAGAAAAATATCCGCTAAAGCGGAACCAATTCCTCCACCTAATGAACCAATAACTGGACCAAATATTAAAGCTGTTAACATCACTCCGACATCTCCAATATTTATATAACCTCCTGTAGCTGGAACAGGAATCGAGATGAGCATTGTTAATACACATGTAAGAGCAGCAAAAATACTAGTGATAGCAATTGAAAAAGGACTTTTTGGTAGATAATATCCAAAAAAATCCCGATTCTTTTTTGATCTTTTACTCTCCATTATTTTAAGCACTTATTTAAATTTATAAGTTTCAACTTATATATAACTTTCATCTTTTATAAGACTAATTATCCAAAGAGAATAATTCATAGAATTTCTTAATAAAAAGAAAACAAAATGACACTAAGAAACATATAAATTAAACAATTTCTATTATTTTTTAGATAATTTCTTAATATCAAAGTAAAATTATTAAAAAAAAAATTTACTCGAAGAGGTATTACTGTCTATGGTTTTTTCCAACGATAATAAGGATGGAATGGAAATTGACAATCTATTCGAAATGATTATCGATTTATACAATGCTTTAATGAAAACGTTCCCAGATTTAGTCGTAATTCTAGATTTAGAAGGAAATATCATAAACATTTCACGAAACATCCAAAATTTTTATGCTACAAAAAGTATAGAAGATTTTATTGGAAAAAATATAATAGATTTCGTAGTATCAGAAGACCGAGAGCCATTTAAAGAAGATCTTGAAAAGGCCATAAATCAAGGATTTTTAAAAATGGTAGAATATAACTTCTTTGGAGCGAATGATTCGAGATTTATAGGAGAATTAAGTTTAAGTTTAATAAAAAATAAAAAAAACGAACCAAATTTCTTTATTGGGATAATACGGGATATTACGAATCAAAAAGGTATAGAAAGCGAATTAAGAGAAAACAAACAAATGTTCCAGTTAGTAATAGATAATATACCGCAACTTATTTCTTGGAAGGACATAAATTCTACATATTTAGGTTGCAATAGTAATTTTGCTAAAGTTGCAGGACTTAATACGCCAGATGAGATAATAAATAAAACGGATTACGAATTACCTTGGAAAGTTTCGGAAGCAGAGTCATTTTTTGAAATCGATCAATTAGTCATGGACACTAACAAGCCAGAATATCACATAATTTTACCTCAACTTCAAGCAGATGGGAAAGAAGCTTGGCTTGATGCTAATAAGGTCCCTTTACATGACATAAAGAAAAAAGTTGTTGGATTGCTTTGCACTTACGAAGATATCACAGAAAGAATTAAAACAGAAAAAATTCTTAAAAAATCAGAAAAGAAATATAAGGACGCATATAATAGAGCAGAATTTTATAAAGACGTGTTTGCTCACGATGTAAGCAACATCTTACAAGGGATACTCTCCTCAATTGAGTTGTGTAAATTAAGTTTAAAAAATGCTCAAACCCAATTAAGTTTAGAAAATTTATATGACATGATTGAAGATCAGGTACATCGTGGAGCAAAACTCGTCTCAAATATTAGAAAAATATCTTCGATTAGTGATATTGAAAACACAATTACTCCGATTAATGTTTGTAACCTAGTTGATATCTCTTTAGATAATATTCGTAATATGTTTCCAAAAAAAAAAATTGTTTCGCAATGCAATACAGAATACGATGAAATTAATGTTAAAGCAAATAGTCTCTTACAAGATGTCCTCGAAAATATCTTACATAATGCGGTGAAACACAATAGAAACTCTATGATTGAAATCCAAGTAAATGTTTTAAAAGAAGTTCAAGATAATATTAATTATATCAGATTAGAATTCATAGATAACGGATTAGGAATACCAGATGCTCAGAAACTCACCATTTTTCAAAAGGGAGCTTTGGAATCCAGTAGTTTTAATAGGCTAGGTTTAGGCTTGTCATTGGTAAAAAAATTGGTTGAAAGTTATCAAGGAAAGATATGGGTCGAAGATAAAGTTGAAGGGAATCATACAAAAGGTAGTAAATTTATTTTAATGATAAAAGAAGTGTAATGTTTTCGAAAAAATATTATCCGTAATAATAATACAATCATTTTTTTCACTAGATTTAAATTAAAAATCTCTTTTCTATCTAACTAATTAAAACTTTCTTAAAATTTGATTAAAATGTATTTGGTAATTTTATTCTGGATTTTCGTAGCTCTTTTAATGTTATTTCTTAGTACTTTATTCATTGTGGGTATTTTTTTATTGATTAAGGGAATCCAAAGGAAAATGGTAGGTCTTTCATACTTAGGGATGGGATTTACTGTATTACCTATTGGATTTGTTGGTAATTTTGTTTTGAATATTGAACCAGGATATTTTTTCCAAGAGATTTTTATTACTATCGGTTTTATTCTTGCGGTACTATTTACTAATTTAACATTTCATAAAAATCGTAAATCTCCTGCTAAACTAATACTTATTGTAGTAATAGTGTTAGCTATTATTCAGCTAATTTTTCATGGAATGATGGCTATTGAGCGTACTCCTCTTATTTACTTTTTAAAGGTCTCTTTTGATCTTCCCTATAATTTTTTAGTTTTTAATTGGATGGCATGGTCATCTTATTCAGCATATAAAATTGTTAAAAACCAAGATATTGAACCATGGATAAAAGTTAGATATAGATTAATCTCAATTCTCTCATTTATTATGAGTTTTCACTCTATACCTGAATTTTTCCAACCATATGATATTTTATGGGGGACTCCAAGTAATTTAATAAGTGTAGCTGTTTTTGGCACAACGGCAGTATTAGCAGTAATTTTTTCGGTTGGATTCTTTTTAGCTTGGATTATGCCAAATTGGTTAAAAAAGTATATAAATAGAAACTATCAACCTGTAAAGGATAGAGAATTTACTGAAGAAGAATTAATGACTTTGATAAGAAACCAATTATCTAAAAGGCGAAATAATGGAAATAATTAAACTCTTAGGAAACAACTTAGCTGAAAAAATCAATATAAGTTCCCCCGCAGGTAGAGGTTTAATAAAATTAGCCATTAAAGATGAGGTGGGACCTTTTAAGCCCCTGAATCAACTTGAATTTATTGATTTTAAGAATTCAATAGCAAATTCTTTGAAGATGAGATTAGAGAAACTAGAAATTTCTTCTACGAGTGAGATAATTGATTTACTATTAGATAAACTTACTAAAAATAAATCTTTAATTACAATTGGAGCTGTATAAAAGGGACAATCTTTTTATTCTCAAATAATGATAAGGTTTTTTTAATTAGGGCAAGAAGAAAATATAATTGAAAAATCTTATTATTTGTTAATAATACATTATATTTATGTTCATTTGTCTTGATAACTTAATTCGAACTGAATTAAATCATGAAGAAGTTTTACTAATTCCAGAACCAAATTATTTCAAGTTAATAAATCTTCAATTATTAAAATTCAGTGAAAAATCATCAATTATATCTAATTTACCTAGAAAAGATTCCTTTATTATTGATCAGTTTCAAAAACAAATAGAAATTTTAGGATTTGAAAGAGAATTAGAAATTAAATATGTCCAAGAAAATCTAAAGCTCCCTCAAAGTGAATCAGTTATAGAGATTTGTAAGAAAAACTTTCCTGAATTAAATTTTGATGATTTTTTGCATAATAAAAACAAAATTGAACAGGGATATATTCTAATTTCAAATAAGTCAAAAATATACATAGAAGCGGATTCTTCACAAGGAATATTCTATGGGATTCAAACTTTAATTCAACTAATGAATTCGACTTCGACCAAGAAATTGATAAGTCAAGTAGTCATTATTGATTTCCCCCTATTAAAAATTAGAGGAGTGTCGGATGATATATCTAGAGGTCAAGCAGCAACAGTTGAAAATTTAAAGAAATTCATTAAAACGCTAAGCCACTTCAAAATTAACCATTATTATTTAGTTTATATGCAGGATATGTTTAAATTTGAAAAATATCCAGATATCGGCAAAGGCAGAGGAGCTTATTCTAAAGCAGAAATAAAAGATTTATTCGCTTATGCGAAAAAACATTTTGTAGAATTAATACCTATTTTTCAAACGATTGGTCATTGGGACAATATACTTCACAATGAAAAATATTGGCAATATGGGGAATTTCCAGGCTCAAATAGTTTGAACATCGCAAACGACAAAATCTATGAGATATTAGATGGTATGATAAAGGATTTAAGTGAAGTGTTCAAATCTGAATACTTCCATATAGGAGCCGATGAAAGTTGGGATGTAGGGAAAGGAGCTTCAAAAGAATATGTAGACAAGATAGGAATTGGTAATGCGTACTTAAAACATTACAAAAAGATTTACAAGATCGTTAAAAGTCATGGATATAAAAAAATCATTATATACCATGATATCCTCTACAAGTATCGAGAAGTTTTAGAGGGTTTACCCAAGGATATGATTGTAATGTATTGGAAATATAATACGAAAGAAAACCATCCAATTTTAAAAAAAATAAAAGAATTTAAATTACCTATAATTGTTAGTCCTTCTATTATAGATTACAATCGATTGTTTCCATCGTTCACCCGCTTTGAAAAAAACATATCAAACCTAATTAAAAACGGTTATGAAAACGGAGCTATAGGAGAAATAACTTCAAGTTGGGGAGACTATTCAAATAAGGAAATTAGAGAAAATAGATTTTACGGCTTTATTTACTCTTCACAAGTTGGCTGGAATCCTTCGAAAAATGTAAATCCAATTAAATTTTGGAAAAGCCTTTTACTACATTTTTTTGGAATTAACGATCCTAGATTATTTAAAGTTATAAGAACATTAAGAGCTGTTGAAGATAAAAAGCGTTTACATACAAGACCTACTTTTTATTATAATCACTTTTTCAGTCACCCATATAATAAGAAAAGATCGTTATATAGGAAAAATCTAAAGACCTCTAAATTTAATTCTTTAATCAAAAATATGGATGAAATTATTGTCATATGTAAAGATTTAGAGAAAATTGCGCCAATGAATAAGGAAAACATTAGAATCTTAGCTTTTATTGCGAAGCATATTAAATTTTATTGCAATAAGAGAATTAACTCGAAAAAATTAGTTGATTTTCGGTCTAAAAGAGTAAAAGACGAATTTATTTTAATAACAATAAAAGAAATTGAGGCTTTAAAAAGGGAGTTAAACGATCTCCTAAAGGAATACGAAACTTTATGGTTGAACGTTGCAAAAGAAGATGGTTTTGAATCAATAAAGAGGAAATATTTATGGTTACTGAAATTTTATGATGAAAAAGTCGAAGAAACTCGAAACAGAAGCAAATGGCGGAACCCAAATATTCCTAGTGAATTAATTTATCTCGACGCTAAGAAAAAGCACCAAATTCACACTACTTACTTTAAAAAAACGATTGAAATCGACGGAGAAATTGAAAGTGCTTACTTACAAGTAATAGGAGGGACTTTTGCAAAAATCAGCCTAAATAATAATCATATCGGCCATGTAATAACCAGACATTCGTTAAATTATGTGGTTTTAGAAAATAATATTCAAATATTTGATATTAAAAAGTATCTAGAATCTGGTGAAAATCTATTATTTATCGAAAATAAGGATTGTAGCGGAGGAATTGGTCCAATTAACGTTTATGGCGAAATTAAACTGAAATCAGGTCAAAAAGGTCTAATTAAATCTGATAAGACATGGTTAGGGGCAAGAAAACACGATGGTCCATGGAAAATTGTTAAAAGTTTTGGTAGCCCACCTAAAGTTACTGGAGGATTATGTTATCCCGATTTTGAGCATAATATTCATTCGTTAGAAAGCGATATGATGACTGTTTTTAACGCTTTAATTGGTCGGATTCCAGGAAAGTTATATTGGGTTTTAAGAATAGTTATAAAGCTATTTTACCGTTACGATGTTCTAGAATGAATATTAAGATGATAAAATAAAATCATTTTTAACAAATAATATAATTTTTTAACTCAAGTTAAGAGACATTCAATTTCATCAAATATTATCACCGATTAAGATCTTCTTCTAATAACTTCAATTAAATATCTCCCCTCAATTTTCTCTCGGTAATATCTTGAGCAATAATTTGGATTAAAATCTCATTATGCAATCGAATTAAAGTAGCTGAGTAACTAACCCATATTAATTTTCCTTCCTTATTATAACCTTGAATTTCACTTTGTTCTACATCTTGTCCTTTAATTAATTGTTCGTATACATTATCAAGAATGGATAAGGTACTTGAAGGTAAAGTCATGAGTTGTAGAAATTTTTTACCAACCAAATCTTCTTTTTTGTACTTAAACAAATTATAAGTAGCAGGATTACAATCTATTATAGTACCTCCAAAATTTGAGATTATTATTGCGTTTGGGGAAGTTTGGAATAAGTGCCGAAACTTTTTATCCGAATCCTTTAAAGCTAATATTTTTTCACGATATTTATTTTCTAAATCCTTTTCTAAGTCTTCATATTTTAATATATATTCTCGTATTTTTTCATCGAATTTTTTTTGTTCTTCTATTTCTCTAATAACTGAAATAATCCTAAAATTTCCGTTCTCCTTAAAAACGCCCCCTTTTGCCGAGACTAAGACGTAATGTCCATCTTTATGGCGAGTTCTGTATATTACTGATCGAAGCTCCCCCTTATTTATTGCTTCTTCGAGTTTTTTAATAATTTTGGGTAAATCTTCTGGATGGATAAAGTTAAACGCGTTTAAACCTAACAATTCTTCAGGTTGAAAACCAAATAATTTGAAAGTTTGAGGACTACAATAAATAAATGTACCATCTGAATCTATTTCCACAATTACATCCAATATATTGTTAATAAGATAACGATATTGTTCCAACATATTCTTTTTAACTACTCTTTTACGTTTATCTTTACCCAAACTAGTTAATTCTGATTCAGAAGCGCTAATATCGTCTAATGTTTGTGTTTTCTCGTAAAATTTTTTAATTTCGTTCAGTTCTACAGTAATTAATGTATGACTTGTATGGACTCTTTCAAACGATTTTATTTGATTTTGATTAGTCGGATCGTTCGGATTAATGATTATATATTTCTTACACCTAACACATGCTCTAACTCTAATTTCCTTCTCAACCCATTGTTGTTGAATAAAATGCAAAAATGATCTTAAACTTATACCATTATTATAAAAAATTTTAAAATTATTAAACTTTATCTGTAACCTTATTTTTTTTGACATTTCCCACCTTCGTAAGGTTTTGAGGCACCCGCCGAGTAGATCTGCTGCAACAATAATAGAATACATACTTTTTCAGAAGAGAGAATACTTTCTTAAAACCTTAGAGGTTATTTAAATTTATATCAAAATCAGATTGAATCATGAATTACTAAATGAATAAAGGGCAAAATTCTATACAAATTAAAAAAAAGTAAAGAAATTGATTTAATAAAAATTTAATTAAAAATTCGAGTAAATCATAAATTTGTTAGCAGAGCCTAAACTATAAATTTCGAACTTAGCTCCCTTCTTTGTTTCACAGAACATCTGAATCATTGGAAATAGATAAATTTGTGTAGTGATTTGAGCTTCTTTATCTTTTGAGTAACTTTTGTAATCACTTCCTGCTGTGCTTATCGTTTTCTTAATGTTCTTGTTCAAATACCCTAATGAGGCTTCGCTCTTTGATTCAAGTTCTTTAAAATCATTAAACCGGATACCTTCGACTTCTTCAATCATTTGGTGAAGATCCCGTTCAATTTCTTTTTCATATTTAGTTTGTGCGCTGCTGTGTAGCACTGGAATTCCAGTCACAACAGTTTTAAAAGGAACTGGTAAAATCTGATACTTATATAAGTTCTTATGTCCTCCGCAATCTTTACATTGCTCCTTACTTGTACCAGTACCATAACAAACTCCGCACGGATACGAAAAAGGTTTAACTTCCTTTTTTTGTTCTTCACCAGTTAAAACTTGTAACTTTTCTTCGATCTTTCCTGTGCCCTTACATGTCCTACACTTGCTTTCAACATAACCCTTCCCTTTACAATTTTTACATGGATTTGTTTGAAGTGTTTCATAGGTTGGAACCAATTCATCGCCCTTCCAGTCGCTTTTATTGATTTTTCCTTTACCCTTAAAAGAATAAAACGTTTCTCTAACTACTTTTGGTGCTAGAACGGTTTTTTCATCAGTCTCTTTAGTTACTTTCCCTACAGTTTTTTTAATCGCAAAATAAATTGCGGCTTCTTTTTGGGTATCTTTAACGTATTCCGCTGCACTTACAGCGTCTAACGAAAAAACAGCACCTTTGGTGCCAAATTGTTTTTCCATCTTTTTCTTATCTTTTCTTACGGCACGTTGTTTCCACTTCTCAAAAATTTCATCTAAATTAGGAGTTTTTATTCTTACATCTGGCAAAATAATATCACATTAATTTTTTAATACTTGAATTTATTTATTTTATAACTTTATAATTATAAAAATATAAAATAGAATAATTTATAATTTTATTAAAACTAAATTAAAAAATACAAAATAAAACAGAAAACAGATGTAATATGTCAACAGAAGAACGTCAAAGTGTAGAATACTTCTTACAATGGATTCAACAAGGAGGCCTTAAAGATTGGATTCAACATTTCTTAGATGAAGGAGATGAGGCAAAATTAAGGCAAATAAAAGATATTTACGATAAAATCAAAACTGTTTTTGGATTCTAGATTTTAATTTTTGTTATTTTAATTTATTAGTAAAAGTTTCTTATAAATTGAACGGTTTTTCTTTTGGCTACTCCTTCTAAAGATTATTTTATTGTTTTTGATAGAAATTGGGAGAGCAAGAAGCAACTATATTTCAACGTAAACTTCTTTTATCTGAAATCGTATAAGAAAAAAAGGCAAATCTTTTCTTACATCAATAAACCATTCTTTAGAGGTTTAGTACTTTTTGGGTTAGACTTTAAAGATAAAGTACGCCCCGTAGATTTTTCCAAGATTCAAGAAAACGGCCGCTTAGACCCATTAAATCCGCGGCTCCTTAAAAAATTTTTAATTGACGAAAAAAATAAATTTATTGGTTTTTCAAGCCAAACTGATCAAGAAGAATTCAAACTAATAAAACAAATGCTTGAAAATTTTCAGTTCGACGAAAATAATATTGTCTACCTAACATTTTGCAAATCTTGCTTAGAGGAGAAAAAATTCACTATTTTAAGCGAAAAAATCAAGATAAAATCATTAAGAAATCAATTTATTTGCTCTGATTGCGCGTTGGATATTGTTCTAAAACAAGCACAAGTTGCGGGCCTTATTTCTTCTAATAAAATCAATCTTAAACTTAAGAATTTTTTTAATCATTTAATTTTAAAATTTAGGGATACTAATAGAGTACTAAACTCTTTTAAAGTGGATTTTAACCCCGTTAAAAATAAGGACTTAACATTATATGATGTCGAAAGAAATCCTCCAATTAGCAAAAAATACCTCAACTATTCGATTGATAACCTTAAAATTCACAAAGATTTTAAAGCTTTGTTAAAAACGCTTAAAATTTTGACTTTACTACCGATACAAGTAATTTCAATTGAAAGGGGTTTGATAGAAGAATATAGTAATCAATTGGTTATGGCACCCACATCTGCAGGTAAAACTTTAGTTGGCGAATTAGCAGGGATTACAAGAGTGTTGAGTGAAAAGCGTAAAATGCTTTACTTAGTACCGATAGTAGCACTAGCTAATGTTAGAACAGAAGAATTTAAGAGTAAATATAATAAACTTAACTTAAAAATTATTAAGAAAGTAGGAGAATCTATTCTTGAAAAAAAAAGACCAGACGATTTAGACATATTGAGAACCGCTGATGTGGTTATCGGTACATACGAAGCTATTGATTACATTTTAAGAAGTGGTAATAAAGAAAAATTAGGAACAATAGGAACAATAATTATCGACGAGATTCAGACTTTAAGCGATCAAGAACGGGGGTTCATTTTGGACGGTTTAATAGCGAGGTTAAAATTAATCTTTAAAGATGTGCAATTTTTGTATTTAAGCGCAACAATAGGTGCGCCAGAAGCTTTAGCGAAGAAGTTGGGTTGCATTTTGATTAATTACAATAATAGACCTGTTCCTATTGAACGCCATTTAATATTATGTCTCAACGAATCAATAAAGTTCAGAAATATTACAAGATTAGTGCGAGCAGCATACTCAGAAATCTCTACATATGGGTTTAGAGGTCAATCTATAATATTCACAAATTCAAGAAAAAAGTGCGAATCACTTGCTAATTACCTCCAAAATAAAGGATTAAAAGTGATGTCATATCACTCTGGGCTAACACTTGAAGAGCGTAAAGTAATTGAATATAAATTTCAAAAGCAGCATATTTCAGCAGTTGTCGCAACAGCAGCTTTAGCGGCTGGGGTAGATTTTCCGGCAAAACAGGTGATTTTTGAATCGTTAGTTATGGGGATCAACTTATTAACTGTTGCCGAATTTGAGCAAATGTTAGGAAGGGCTGGAAGGCTAAAAAAGCATGATGTCGGATTGGCATATCTACTTGTAGAACCGGGAAAAATATGTTCTTATGAATCTAAAATAACCGAAGAAAATATTGCTATTAACTTATTAAATGGAAAAATAAAAGATTTTGAATTACAGCTTGACGAGGATAAATCATTAACGGAGCTATTAGCGTTCATCTCAACATATAATGAAGGAGTCGAGAAAGAGAAAATATATAAATTCTATAACATTTTAATTAATTCTGATTATGAATTAGAAACATTTTTAAAAAAATTATTAAAACTTAAACTTATCCAAATAGAAAATAATACTCTATATAAGCCCACTCTATTAGGTCAAGCCGTTGCTAAATCTTTTTTAGCCGTTGAAAAAAGCTTGGAAATTATCAATAGCTTAAAAAAGAAAGAGAAAAGGATTATTGATATTGTTCTTGAATTAAAAGCATTGAGAAACGTTTATTTAACAAAAAAAGTTGTAGCAGATTTATCAAAAAACTATCAAAGATCAAAATATTTTTCTAATAATTTCTTCAGCGCAGCAGTCTTATCCTTGATGGATGCTAATTATGTGAAGAAAAGAAAAACATTTTCCCGCGAATTTATAGAATATATTATTAAATGGACAAGAGAAATTTTCAACTGCGATTGTAAGGATAGCCCTTACTGTGAATGTGGAAGGTTGAACTTAGAGAGCTTAATATATACTTAGAAGAAGAATACAATATTCTAGTATTTAAAGGGGATCTTATTAACTATCTGGAAAGTTTAATATATTCGTTTGAAAGCATATTTAATATTTCAAAAGGGCTGCCCAAGCTGGATTCTGAATATAAGAAGGAACTTTTAGAGATTCCCGAAATAATAGAAAGAATTAAGAATTGAAGAGATTTCACTCCTAATACTTTTGTACCATCGAAGATTGGAATTCAAACTCGCTTTCCAACGAGTTCACCTCCACAAAATTCGCAAATTTTTTGGTTTTCTTCAATAATTTCCTTTTTACAATATGGACAATATTTATCATCAAGTAAATTTTTACGAAATTTTGTCTGAATTAAGGGATACTCAAGTTTTTCTTGGGAAGGCATTATTTTAAATTTCGATGTAACAGTTAAATTCGAAATTTTACCAACTAAAGATATTTTATGTTTTCCTGATATAATATTTGAACGATTTGGGATAATTAAAACGAAATTATCTAGTGTAGTTATATTTTCATTATAAATTTTAGAGAGATCGTGATTATTATAAAAAACACCGTTTAATCTTATATGAAAACTATTAGGGAAGAGATCTACGTCAAAAATTACAGTATCATCTATTTTAATTATTAAACCTTTTAATTCTTCCAATAAATTACGTTTTAATGTTTCTAATTTTATAGAAAATTCTATGTAATCGCCATTTATTTCTACTTTCATAAAGCTTTTTAACAAAAATGAAGGTACGCGCAGAAAACACACCTTAGTTAATTTATTTATTCTCTATATGTTTTATAAAAAGTCATTTTAAAATATTTAACTAATAATGAAAAAAAATATTCGACATTACAAAATAAGCAAGGTACGATAATTGAAATTAGAGTAAAACTTTAAATATAAACGATTTAGAATAAAGAATATCAATTAATAAAAATAAAAAAATTGATAAATATGTCAAAAAAAATCTTAAAATATGTTTCTATAGCCTTAGCTGTTATTGGAATGATTTTAATTGCATCTGGTCCAATTGTGGGTACTATTAATGAAAAGATAACTTTATTGGATGAGAAGGGAAAAACTGTACCTAATGATAGTATGAATTTTATGAATTCAACTTATGCATTTAGCTTTACACTGGAGAAAAACCAAAAAATTGATCTTGAAATGTCTGTAGATTTAGAAAACATGACGGTTCATATAATTTTCGTGGAAAAATCAGAATATTTAAATGATCTTGAAGATAATGGAGCTCCTAATGCCGGAGATGGTTTACAAATGTTATATGCTAGTTATGATGATTTTGTTGTTGGAGAACCTATTGATAGACATAATGATAATCATCGAACTTTAACGATGGGTTCTTACTACTATATGGAATTTATGGGAGGTTATACAGGAAATGTTTTATATAGCATTCCTAATGATTATGTGATATTAATATGGGGTGAAAATTCGTGGGGATCAAACTCAACTTTAGGAGAACATGCGTATTTTGATATAAAAGTGATACTAGATGGTCCAGGTCAGGAAGCTGCGATACTTTTTTATCTTATTGGAGGAGGCGTAATTTGTGTAGCTATTGTTATTGCATTAATATATTCAAAAAAACCGAGGACATAAAAGGTGATTAAAAAAAATGGAAGAAAATATAGCAAAAAAATGTTTAATTATTGGAATTATTGTTGCGGTTTCAGCAGGCACCATAATGATAATCAGTACCTCTATGGCAATTAATGCTGATGATTGGAAAAACTATGCAGATGAAGAGAATCAGATGAATTATTGGTTAGGAAAATATGGATATCAAGAATATAAATTAAAAGAACAAGATATAATATTAACAAATCTTTGGATGAAACAACAAGGATTGGTTATTGGAAATGCTGTTAGAGTTGTTGTCAATATTGGGCTAATTTTATTGTTTATTGGATTTATTGGATATGCTACAAATGATCGTATAGATGAAAAAACAAAAAGAACATACTTAACTATTGCTGCTATTGTATTATTTGTTATGATGCTTACTACATTTTATACTTCAATTGGCATAATAGCAACGACAGGGCCATAAGTAAATTTTATATTCTAATTTTTTGTATTTTTTTTTTTTTTTTATTCTTTCACAATATTTCTAAAGGAAAAATTAAAAATTGATTTTACAAATACATTTTTAATTATTGAATTTTAATTTTATGATAAAAATAAAATAAATAAAGTATTATTCGATAATTAATTACTTGATAAAATCGAAGTCAAAAATATAGATTAAATAAAACTTACTTATATTTCTATGATTTATACTATTTTTCTTTATCAAAGCCAAACCGGTTTATTGATATACAATAAGAGTTTTCAAGAGATAAATACTGGAAAAATGGAAATGTTTAGTTCATTTTTTTCAACTATAAAATCTTTTGTTTCCGAACTAGTTCTTAACGGTTCAAAAGAATTAAAAAACATCGAACTAGGCGATTATACGGTTTTAATTACTTCACTCTCTAAACTTAAAGTTGATATGGTTATTATAGCTGATAAGGAGGATACTAAAGCTATAAATAAATTAATACCTAAGTTAATTAAATTACTTCAGAAATATGAGCAACTATTTCTTTCTTGGGATGGAAATAGCGAAGAATTCAAAAGATTGGATCATCAACTTACTGAATTAGTATTAGCAAATGTAAAAGATGTGAAGAAAACATTGCTTAAAAGCCCTGAGCAGATTCTTAAATCAATATGGGCACATAAAAAGAAATTAACAGAAGAAAAGTTTGAAAATCTAGTCCAAGAAAGAGATCTCTTGATTTATAAGATAGAAAACGCTTTTAATATCCCAAGTAAACTATCGATGTCTCAAACGGTTGTAGAATTTTCAGAAAAGCTACGAGATGAGAGCACATTTTTGAAATACCAAGGTGAGGTAAGCAGATTTAAAAATGAATTGAAGGATACAAAGTTCAAATTGAATTATTATTTAAACAAGATCAAGACTTCGCTAAACGAAACTATTGATAATTTAGGCGAAAACCCAATTCATTTGGGAGATTTTAAAAATTCTTATCTAAATTTGTACTCTTTTAGCACAAAATTAAAACTAGTAAAGGAAAACGGTTGGGAAATTTATCGTGAAATAGCAAGCAAGCTCATTGATAAAGATTCTTTGTCTGATCATGAACTCTCTGAAATCATTCAAACTTTATTAAATATGAGTACCAATGTGGAGGATTATTTAAATTAAAAAATTGATGAAAAAACTTAGCACTCATTTTATGTGTAATTCTATAATATCGTTTTCTTTTAATTCATAATCTAATCCCACTTTCTTCTTTTGTTGTTGATCATCTTTACGAATGATTATTGCGTAATCGAAAGACTCAAAAAATTTACGGTGTATTTTTATGGATACATCTCTTACCGTTGGGATAGGATCAGTATCCAAAATTAAAGGTTTTTCAGCAACGATTGATTTATTCATCGTATAAACCTTCATTTTTTTTAAATGGTTTAAGATCACTTCCCCAAAATTATTGGGAATCTCCTTCTTTCTTACGCTTGTCCCAATTACTAATGGAAATTTATCTGAATACGACGCTTTTAAGTTATGAAAGGTATTTTTTGTTAGCGATAGGTCTCCTTTTGTTCCCAGAATAATTGCTTTTTTATAAACTACGGAAGGATTTAAAGTATCGACAATGTGATCGAGAGTGATCTTCCCGAAAACCTTTACAATAGCATTTCGTATGCCTCCTGCGTGGGTTATTTCTCTAATTCTTTCAGTCAATTCTTCAATGTTGATATTTTCTTTAGATTCACTTGTTAGATAGAATACTTGTATTTTATTAGCCCCAGATTTTTCAATCGTAATTGGAGGAGGGGGCACATTGATTCGTATATGAGATTTGCTCAACTCACTTAAAAGTAAATCCATTTGCTCCTTATAATCTCGAGATAAATCGACGCAAAAGCACAGTAAATCAGACGCTCTTAATTGCGATATGATCTCTTTACCATTTCCTATTCCAATTGAAGCTCCTTCCATAATCGAAGGCATATCAACAATTTGATAGCGGATTTTATCATATTCGTATATACCTATCTCCGGGATAGGCGTAAATTTGCCAATTTTTTCTTTAGCAGCACCCGTCAATAAATTTAATAGAGAGGTTTTTCCTACACCGGGAGTGTGATAATCGCTTATTAATATTACTTGAAGACCTTCCTTTTTAATCGAGAAAGGACTAACCATTTTACTGATGGATTTGACTCGTGCTTTTTCCGAATCTTGTTCTCTCCTAAGTTTTGCAAGGCGAGATTTATTTAAAGCCACAATTTTTTCTGTAGCTTTGTGTTTAGGAACTAGAGACAGAAATTCTTCAAGACGTTTTATTTTCTCGTCTATAGAAGAAGCATCCAGATACTTATTGTATGCTGCTTGAGCTTCAGCTCCGATATTTGAGCTCATAAAGATAATACCTTAAAAAATTGATCGGAATCTATCTTCCGTTTTTAATTTTAAATCGCCTATGATATCATCAATTCTACTTTCAAATTTCTTAAAGAATTTTTCTTTTTTTGAAAAAACATCATTAAGAGAATATCTATTAAGAAAATGCGAATTAATTTCTTCTAGAAGTCTTTTAATAATCTCTGTATCCGTTTCTTTTTCCGTAATAGCAAAAGAAATCAATGGTTGCTTATTTGATTCATCATTAGGTAATGAAATTAATTCACAATAACAGACTAGTTTAAACGAGGCTAAAGAAATAACATTAATGTCATCCCCAAAGACTTCTGTTGTGAAGCTTTCAAGAGCAGATAAAAATCCAGCCCTCAATTCGGGATCTAACCCCACTCCAGTATCTGTATCGTAATATTTTTTGTTTAGGATATTACGTATGCCTAAATTTATACCAAGTTCTAAAATAGCCATATTTTTAAAAATTTCTTAATTTTTAAGATTGGGATAAAATTTAATCCTAAGCATATTAGGTCGTAGAGAGCGAAGTAATTAAAACCGTATAATCGCCTAGTTCGATGTTTTTTAATTCTTTTGAACCGTTAAATGTGTTATGAAGCAAAAAACTAACCGTCATAGGACCAACTCCTCCAGGATTTGGAGTAATCCACGAACACTTGTCAAAAACGCCTTCAAAATCTACATCTCCAGATAACTTTCCATTTTCTCTCGAAATCCCTACATCGACAATTACTACGCCTTCTTTTACCATTTCTTTAGTAATGAACTTTGATTTTCCTACGGCAACGATTAAAATATCAGCTTTTTTGGTATAACCAACTAAGTTTTTTGTGTACGAGTGACAGACGGTAACTGTAGCGTTTCTTTTTAATAACATGAAGATTAAAGGTTTGCCAACTAAGTTAGAACGATTAATTATAACAACATTTTTACCCTGTATTTCAACATTGTAATGTTCCAGAAGCGTAACAATGCCTTTAGGAGTACAAGGTACAAAATCTTCGTTGTAATCGAACAATTTGCCCCGATTTATGGGATGCAACCCATCTACATCTTTTATCGGATCGATTTGCTCAATAAATTCAGAAGTATAGGGTTGTAAATCTCTTGGCAATGGTATTTGTAGAAGTATTCCATGAACAGATTTGTCTTTATTTAGCTTCTTAATTTCATCCAACAATTTACTTTTTGTTATATTTTTGTCTAAATCGACCAATATAGACCCTATTCCTATTTCAGAGCAAGTCTTCCTTTTAATGCTTATATACAATTTTGAAGCGGGGTCGTCTCCAACTAAAACAGCAGCCAATTTAGGGTTGATCCCACTCGTCTTAATAAAAGAAGATATCTTATCTTTTAATTCTAAATTTAATTTTGACGCTAATTCTTTTCCATTTAATATTTTATTATTTCCCATAATAATCTTGATGATAAACTTTGTTTAAATAAAATATATGTTAAAGTAGGTTTTCAATGAAATAAATAGATATTATTATTTACTTATTAAAAATTTAAAAAATGTTTAAATTCTTCTTTTACGCCAAATTAGATAAATAGCTGCTATGATAATTCCAAAAATTGACATAACTATAATTAACGTTAAAAAGCTAAACTCAACCATGAAAATATCTTCGTATAAAAGATCTAAGGATTTAAAAGCTTTAAGTATTTCAAAGGCATAGTAAGAGGCGCTAATGGAAGAGAGTTCCTGATCATTTTCTTCAACATGATCACTAAAACCGCCGTCTCGAAAGTTTTGATGGTTTAGAACCCAATTTACAGTTGCTAATTTATTCAATTCGTTACTATCTATTAACTTAATTCCTTCGACGCAAAAATAAGTGCTACTTAATAAGGAATTTTTGGCAAACGCGTCAGGTAAATATCCACCGAAATTATCGAGATTATCAGGATCGTTTATGTAAAACGATTTCAGATAATTCAATGTGCTAGTCTGATTTACTAAATCACTAACTTCTCCTAGTTCTTTAACTAAATAAATGGCGTAATAAGTAGTAAGCAAGGTAGATGATAAAGATTGGTTTCCCCCATAACCACCATCCGTATTGTTGCACGACAACACCCAATTTTTATGAGTTGTTTGATTC
>JABUBM010000095.1_pt1 | contig 19015 bp, 17 predicted proteins | sample 7240321 | NCBI WGS metagenome assembly JABUBM01 (sample SAMN07256344, study PRJNA390944) | subsurface metagenome | isolation source: Methane hydrate marine sediment | place: Pacific Ocean: Eastern North Pacific, ODP site 1244 | collected 2002
TATTAAGACCTTATATATAAGTCGAGATTAATTGATGAAAAATAACAAGGGTTAAACAATAAATTTAAAATTATACTTAGCTTAAATTATTCTTAGAAAACTGAATATATGAAAAATGTCTCACTCTGAATTAAATCAATTATCACAAGCAGAAGAACTTTTTAATCAAGGTAACCTTGAAGAGGCTCTTGAAATACTAAATGATGAGAGCCATTTTGAGGGGCTTAGTCTTCAGCAAAAAAGTTATTTTCAGTTTCTTAAGGGATTAATTCTCTTTTATCTTAATAAAGGGGAAGATCTCATTAGTTTAGGCGAGACAATTTATAAAGAAGGTCAAAAATGTAATGATAAACTCCAATCTCTTGATGGATTATTTTTTATTATTACTGGATTAGCTATAGCTGGTAAATTTGAGGAAGCGTTCAATTTTTTTAAAGAAATTGAATCAGTAATAAAGTCTATTTCAAATGGGTCTAAAGAAATTATAACTCAAAGAAAAGCTCGTTTAAGTGTAGCAATAGCCTTTGTTGGATTGCATGGTGGTAAAGTAGATTTGGTTGAGAAGTCTTTAGAGTGGATCTTAGATTCACAAGAAAAATTCGATAAATCATTCGAAATCGTCTGGGCTAATCTTATAATGGCGAGTTATCTACTACGAGTAAAAAGCAAGTTTGATCTTTGTAGGGAGCACATCAAAAAAGCATTATCTCTTGCAAAGGAAATTAAATTTAATCACTTCTGGATTGCTATGTGTCAACTCTATTTTGGAGGATATTATACATTTATTGGTGAAATGGATAAAAGCTTGAAATATAACATAAAGGCTTTAGAATTATTTAAAAAGATAAAGAGTAGTTTTAATATTGCCATTCTATTAAATAATATGGGGAATTTATATGGTGAAATGGGTGAATATGAACTTGCTTTGGAACATTTGGAGGAAAGTATAAATCTTTTAGAGCAGATTCCTCAAGGTTTTTTTTCTATTGAAGGCACTATTGAAAGTTTAATAACCTTAGCCGTTGAACATGGAGATAACGAATGTGCTCAAAAATATTTTCCTCGTTTGGAAGAAATTTATAACCAGAAAAGAAACGATAGAATTGAATTTGGTTACAAATTCGCTAAAGCCCTAATTTTAAAAACAAGTTCTCGAATCCGAGATAAAGCAAAAGCTGAAGAATTATTCAAAGAACTTATAGAAACTAAAACTATAAGTTTTGATGTTATTATAAAAGCTCATATCCATCTTTGTGACATACTTCTCATGGAATATCGTATAGATAATGATAGCGAAATTTTTACCGAATTAAATTATTACATCGCCAAATTATTAACTATCGCAGAAAAACAACATTCATATTTAGTTTTTTGTGAAGCATTCATACTTAAAGCTAAATTAGCTTTACTAAATTTTGAAATAAAAACAGCCCGACTGTTTTTGACTCAGGCACAAAAGATAGCAGAATCCTATGGTATAAAACGCTTAGCAATGAAAATTTCCTTTGAACATGATCAATTACTTAAACAATTAAACTTATGGGAGAAGTTAAAAGAATCAAAATCGTCTTTATCTGAACGCTGGAAGCTCGCGGGTTTGAACGAGCAAATGGAGAATATGGTAAGGAAACGAATGATTGGAGTACCAGAGGCATCAGAAGAAAATCCTGTTACAATTTTAATAATAACCGAAGGTGGTACTCAATTATTTTCTCACTCATTTATTGAGGAAAAAGAATTTGAATCCTATCTTTTTAGTGGTTTTTTAACAACTATAGATTATTTTATGAAGGAAACTTTTTCTGAAGGTCTTGATCGATTTATTTTTGGGAACTATACTCTCCTTATGAAATCTGTGGCACCGTTTTTTATCTGTTATATATTTAAAGGTGATTCCTATTATGCTCATCAGAAGATAAATTATTTTATTGATCACATACAAAAAGAAGATGATATTTGGCAAAATTTACTTAAATCCTTTCAAATAAACCAGTCTATTCACTTAAAAGATATCCCCTTACTTGAATCCTTAATAACAGAAACATTTATCACTAAAAATGTTGCATTAAATGAATTTTAATTTCTAATTTAAAGAAATTATATTTTTTAGACTATTCAATTAGTTATAATTTTATATTAGATAATGTCTAATTTTAAATTATTAAGATAATATAATTTGAAAGGTATTTAAGAGAAATTAATGACTAATTTTGAAGAATTTGGATTTAAGATAACCGTTATTGGGGACGGAGCGGTTGGTAAAACATCCTTAATTAAGAAATTTACGAAAGGAACTTTTGAGAAGGATTATATCAAAACTATTGGCGCCCAATTTTCAAGATTTAATAAACAAATTGATGAAGCTATAATTAATTTAATATTCTGGGATATTGCTGGTCAAGATGATTTCAATTTTTTACGCCCTTTATTTTACAGAGAAAGCAGGGCGTGTATTATTGTATGTAATCTTGAAGAAAATGAACTAGGTGAAGATAGTTTTATCCATATCAAGGACTGGAATAATGAACTAAAAAAGTATTGTGGGAATATTCCTGTAGTTCTATTTGCTAACAAAGTTGATTTAGTAGAGGAAAATGAATTAGATATCGATAAAATTCAAAATATTGTAAATAAACACAACTTTCTTGGGTTTTACTTAACATCTGCAAAAACAGGACAAGGTGTTATTGACGCATTTAATGCCATTATTAATGAATTATATTATAAATTCAAGGCTTTATCTTAAGTATGATATTTTTAAGTAGTCACATCTATTTTTATTGCAGTCTTTGCTTCTAGTTTGTTCCGAATAAAGGTAAATAAATGAATAGTGTTTTTTTAAATATCTTTAAAAGGTGAAATCAGTGATTTTTATACCTTTACAATAATTTATCTTTCTTTTTTTGCCTTTCTTGGAGGGGGTCTTTAATTGGTAATTCAACTGTAAATTTTGCTCCCTTATTTCTTCCAGCTGATTCAACTCTAATATTTCCACCATGTAATTCGATAATTTCTTTTGAGATATATAATCCAAGACCAGACCCTTGAATATCAAGATATTCTAATCCTTTACCATGTCTTTCTATTTTACCGAATTTAGTAAATAAATTATTAATTTCGTCTTCAATTAAGCCTACTCCTGTGTCAATTATTGATATTTTTCATATTTATTAATAAAAAAATTAGTATAGACAATAGAATTTTTTTGATGAGACCTATTCTTTAGAATCATAGATAGAATATACTCTTTTCTTTTTTTAAATAAACTTGATAATGCAAATTCAAACTTTATAGTCTTTATCAATCCGAAAAGGATTATTTTATTTCTTATCTTATATTTCTCTATGATGATATATCACGAGAAAAATGAATATTTAAAATCACAATCATAATTTTCATTTTTTTACAATTTGTTTTAAATGTTTTAGATGATAAAGTGAGAAATTAATGAATAATGAAGAAAAATTAGAATGGAAAAAATGTAATAATTGTGGATTTTTACAGCATCCATCCCATCTTAGATGTTTAAAATGTAAACACGATAAATTTGAAAAGATTATTGCAGTTGGAAACGCTAAATTATTAACCTTTACAATCTTAAAAGCGCCTCCTGCTGAGTTTCGCAATAAACCTTCTTATGCACTTGGAGTTGTTGAGTTTGAGAACGGAATTAAAGCTCTGGGGCAAATTACACTCCAAGATCGTTTAAAAGTTGGGATGAAATTAAAGCCCATTTATAGAAAAATTTGTGATAATTTAGATGGTAAGGAAGTATATGATTACGCTTTCGAACCAATTTAGTAACCAAATAAAGAGGTAGTAGAAAATATGTTCTCTAATGAAGAACTGGAAAAAATTGAACAAGAAAGAAAAGAATGGGAAGAAAAGGTTTTAAGTAAATATATCGAACGAGGAGAAAGAAGAGAGACTTTCGAAACTCCTTCAAACATACCTTTAAAACATGTCTATGGACCTGGTGATCTCAAAAATATTAAATATTTAGAAGACCTTGGATTTCCGGGAAACCCACCATTTACGAGAGGTGTATATCCAAACATGTATCGTGGAAGAATTTGGACAATGAGACAATATGGCGGTTTTGCAGATGCTTCCAAAACAAACGAAAGGTTCAAATATTTAATATCACAAGGGCAAAAAGGGCTTTCAATTGCGTTTGATTTGCCAACACAGATGGGCTATAATAGTGACAATAAAATCTGTTTAGGAGAAGTAGGAAAGGTTGGTGTAACGGTTAACTCCTTGAGAGATTTTGAACAAGTGTTCGAAGGGATTCCTTTAGATAAGGTATCAACAAGTATGACTATTAACGCTCCTACTTCAGTGCTTTTAGCAATGTATATCGTTGTAGGCGAGAAACAAGGAATAAAACCTGAACAATTAATTGGTACGGTTCAAAATGATATCTTAAAAGAGTATATCGCAAGAGGGACATATATTTATCCTCCTAAACCATCTTTAAGATTAGTAGCAGATGTAATTGAATATTGTTCCAAAAATTTACCCCGTTTTAATACCATCAGCATTAGTGGGTACCACATGCGAGAAGCGGGATGTAATGCTATTCAAGAAATTGCCTTTACGATAGCAGACGGTATCGCATATGTTGAAGAAGTCCTTAGTCGGGGAGTTAATATTGACGAATTTGCCCCAAGATTATCTTTCTTTTTTACAACTCATAATAATTTTTTTGAAGAAATTGCTAAATTAAGGGCAGTTAGAAAGTTATGGGCAAAAATAATGAAGGATAGGTTCCACGCTAAGGATCCAAATTCAATGAGATTACGATTTCATACTCAAACTGCGGGAGTTACTCTAACGGCTCAACAACCTAACGTAAATATTATCAGAGTAACCCTTCAAGCGCTAGCAGCAATTCTAGGGGGAACGCAATCGCTTCACACCTGTGGTGCAGACGAGGCTTTAGCAATTCCAACAGAAGACTCTGTGAGATTATCCTTAAGAACTCAACAAGTTCTTGCTCATGAATCGGGAGTTACCGATGTTGTGGACCCATTAGGGGGTTCTTATTATATTGAGTACTTAACTTCAAAATTAGAAGAAAAAGCTTTAGAATATATTGAAAAAATTGACGCAATGGGAGGTATATCTATTGCCATTGAGAGCGGATTCATTCAACGGGAAATCCAAAATAATGCATACTATGAACAGAAGAAAATAGAAGCGGGAATTAATCAAGTAATTGGTGTAAATATTTATTGTACTGAAGAAGAGTGTAAAATAAAAACCTTTAAACACGATATTGACGAGGAACAAAAAATTATATTGTCTCTCGGTGAATTAAAAAAAAGTCGAGATGAGACCTTAGTTGAAAAAAAACTAACTGAATTAAAAAAAGTGGCTGAATCTGCTAAGAACATTATGCCAATCATGATTGAAGTAGTTAAAACCTATGCTACAATAGAAGAGATTTGTAGCGTCTTAAGAGAAGTTTTTGGCGAATATAAAAGTCCCCAAATATTTTAGGAAATTTATCAAAATACTAAAAAATCTTAAAGATATTCTTAACTTTTTAGTTTTCTCTTATAGTTAGTAATTTTAGGTAATAAAGGAATGAATTCAAGAGGATCTCCAAATACAGGTACTCTCTTTTTTGCTAATAATCTAGAAATGCGATAACTTTCTTCGGGACGGTGGGCTCTCTCTAAAATTGGAATTAATGGTTTATTATGTTTATGCCCTAAATATAAAGCCTCAAGCATATCAACTTCAAAGTTCTCAGCTGGTGTTATGGAATACCCGGGATCAAAATACCAACTTGGAAGGTCCATAATTAGGGCGTCGATTTTTTCATCGGATAAAGCAAGATCAATTATTTCCTTAATGCTTTGGCTGTAAAATAGTTGTGCTGCTACATCTAAAGGGTTTTTAGAACTTGTACCACGAATAATGAATTTTTTATCCAATTGTTCTTGAATTTTAGGGCTAAATTGAGGTACATTCATTCGGAATTTTTCAATTAGATCAACTAAGATAACCCCATAACCTCCACTTAAACTGAAAACAGCAATATTTTGTAAATCATTAATTCCGTAGAAGTCTATTAACCGCGCAGTATGCATCAATTGTTCTAATGTTTCAACTTCAATAAGATTATGTTGTTTGAAAATAGAATTCCAAATTTGAGTATTACCCGAGAGAGATGCTGTATGAGTTCTAGCTGCTAGCGCCCCACTTTCGGATTTTCCACCTTTTAAAACAACAATCGGTTTTTTGTTATCAACAAGAACTTGTCTTAAATCAGCTCCTCGATTTTCTTTAATACCTTCTAAATAACACAAAATCAAGTCAGTTTCATCGTCGTTGCTAAAAAAATGTAAAATGTCTATGAAGTCTAAATCTGCTCCGTTCCCAAATGAGAACACTTTGGAAAAATGAATGTCCATTTCTTTCGCAGTATAAATAGCAATATTACATACTCCTCCTGATTGGCCTATAAACCCGATATTTCCAGGAGTCGTTGGGAATTTTGAACGCCAAGCTATGCCTAATTTTGGGTAAAATATTCCCATCCCATTAGGTCCAAGAATTCTAACTTTGTTTTGAGCGCATTCTATTATTTCTTTCTCTAAACGACGACCATCTTTAGTTCCTGCATCGGAAAACTCTGCTGTAAAGATGTTGACTAATTTAACACCTTTTTCCACGCAATCGTCGATAACATCTAATACTTGTAACGCGGGCACTGTAATGAAAGCAAAATCAACTTTTCCAGGAATGTCTTTAATAGAAGAATAAACGTTCGCAACTGGAAAATTAGGAATTTCTTTAACTTTGGAATGGACAGCATAGAGATCTCCCTTAAAATTTTCTTGGTGATTCCTAAGGAAAAAGAAGTTTCGTTTCTTTGAAGGGCCTACAACTGCCATTGATTGAATATCGTTAATAAATGAAATATCTTTAACATTTAAGTTAAAAGTTTTAGATGGCGTCATTAATAGTATAAAATTAAGCATGAATTTAATAGTTTATAAAAATCTAAAAAAGAAAAATTTAAAAAAATTATGTTAAAATAGCGGATAGTCTCTCTAAAAACGAATAATTTAAAATTTAAACATTTTTAGGAAAAATTTTCTCTCTGAAATTATATATTTATGTTCTTACTATTTCTATTTTAACAACAAATTTTTTTTTAAATCATAAAGTGAAAACCATTATGATTAGCAAAACCATTTTACATATGATTCACGACTTAAAAACAGATAAAACTTCTGGAGCGAGTGAATTAATAGAAATCGCACTTGAAATTTTAGAAGCTCAGCTTCATACTATAAAAGATCCTAATATAGATATAAAAGAGGTTATATTTGAAATATCTAAAGAACTATTTAACATTCGCCCAAGTATGGCTCCTATAATCAATACAATTGGATATTTTATTCATGATTTGGAATTTTTCAGCAAACAAACACTTTTAGAAAAATTAAAGACATTTCCTGCAGAAAGATTAAGAATAGATAACGCTTTAACTTCCTCGTTTCATTCGTTTTTAGATAGATTTGAAGGGAAAAAACTCAACATAATGTTAATCTCTTACAGTACTACAATTATTAAGCATTTGAAAGAAAATATAAAAAACGATTTTACTTTTTATGTTTTAGAATCTCGTCCTTTGCTTGAAGGGCGACGTACCGCCGAAATATTGTCTTCTAATTTTGAAACACATTTAATAGCAGATTCAGCGATGGGGAAGTTTATCAAAAAAGTTGATATAGTTCTTCTCGGAATTGATAGCGTACTGCGAGATGGGTCAATAGTAAATAAGATAGGAAGTTATCCTTTAGCATGTATTGCCGCTGCGAATAATAAAGATGTTTACGCTGTTGGGGATTCTTATAAATATAATTTAAAGAGTCATTATAACCAGAAAGTAATTGTTGAACAAAAGCCAATCTACGAGGTATATTCTAAAAAAATTAAAAAAGAATTGTTTAAAGTCCATAATTTTTATTTTGATATAACACCATCTAACTATTTTAAAGAAATAATCTCCGATTTAGGAATATTGACGATGCCCGAGTTTTTGGAGAAAGTCAAAAGTACGCTTCCATTAGAATGGTTCAAATCATTTCTTTAAAATCCAAGTTCTATTTTTTATTTTTAAACATTTTTGTTGGATAACTATAAATATTTTGTACAAAGAATTTAATTTAGGGTACTATGTCAATAGATGAAAATTTAGCTTATGAAATTACTAAAAGATTATCATTTCCTCGATTAGTTGGCTCAGAAGGAGAAAAAAGGGCAATCAAAGTAGTCGTAGACGAGTTTGAAAAGATGGGTTATAATACCGTCAATCGCGAGAAATTTAAAACTTCGCTAAACAATTGGAAGAGGATCGAACTTTTATTTTTAACTATGGGAATAATATATATCCTTTTAGCGATATCTTATTACAATTTACCAATTTTATCGTTGGTTATCATTACTCTAATTGTAATATGTATATTAAAGTTACTTAAGATTTCTGATTCAAATAAGATAAAATTAATGAAGAATGATATCTATAATTTCGAAACTGAAAACATTTATGTAAATTTAAAAAGCAAGAATTCTTTGGCCAATCTTATCTTTATTGCTCATTACGATTCGAAGTCTCAAGTATACTCATCAATTTTTAGGATTTATTTAATAATGGGCTCAGTTTTTGGCGGAATAATTCTATTAGTTGTATTTTTCGTCTTAAGCGTTTTAAAGATTATTTTTATGTTTAATAATCTCATCTTGGATAACATCCTTTTGGGCGTCAGCATAGTAATAGGGATATTAACAATATTAAATTTTTTCAATAAAGTCGGTAATAAATCTCCAGGAGCGACAGATAATGCCACGAGCGTTGGTACAGTTATTGCCCTCTCAAAATATTTTAAGAACAATCCTTTAGAAAATATTGATTTTACGTTTTTAATTACGGGTTCTGAAGAACTTAACTTAGGTGGAGCGATTGATTTCATCCAGAAACACAAAAATGAATTAGATAAAGACATAACATATTTTATAAACTATGATCTTGTAGGTGCACATGGCGTGCTAAGAAACGTAACATCTCACGGAATTCCTAAGAAAACAACCAGTACAAAATTAAACGAGCTATTTAGGAATAGTAGTAAAGATTTAGGGATTGAAATAAAGGAGATATATTTTCCTATAGGAGCAGCTGGAGATCATATGCCCATCGTAAACATGGGGTATAAGGCTTGCGTACTTGCTTCCACTGGAAGTATGAAATATGTCCATTCTAAAAAAGATACGATGAGTTTAGTTTCTAAAGAGGGTTTAAATAACATTTTTAGTTTATCAATTGAGGTTGCAAATAGGTTGAATAAAGAATTAACTTAAATTGCTTCTTTAAGAAATAATTTCTCTAATCTACTTTTTCCACCATATAAGGCTTCAAAGATATAATCGCTATTGCATACAAAGGAATTACGGATAGTTCGATAAATATCGAGATCATGAAAGGAGCGCTTGGACCTAAACTATCCCAAGCCAAACCTCCTAGAGTTGGGCCTAAAACAGCACCTAATAAGCTTAACCACTGAGCCGCCCCAAAAATTTTTCCACGGTGGATTTTTGATATTCGACTGAGGACATTTTGTAAAATTAAGTTCCCCCCCCAAGCAAAAGTCGCGTCAAAAAGTAAAATAAAACCAAACATGAATCCCGATGTAGAATTAATTATAAACCAGGTTACTAACGCCCCTAACCCGCTTACAACTGCAACCCCTAATACAGGATTTACTTTATCAGCAATCTTACCTAATTTAGGAGCAAATAACATAGATAAAACCTGAGAGGGAAAATAAATTAACATTACTAGAATAGGCATCTCAACTTTCAATTCTTCAATCAAATAAACTTGAAAGAAGGGATACGCTAAAGATTGATTCATACTACTCAACATAAAGGCAATGGTCAACACGCTGAAACCAAAAAAAAATCCCGTCGCTAAGTTGTTCTTGGGTTTTACAGAAGAATCTGGTATTACTGGTTCTTTAGAAACCATGATTGGTTCGACTGAGGATGGAAATAAATTGAAAATATGCTTATCATATGTAAGTTCTTCATCGACTTTACGATGAAAAATTATACCTCCAAGAACATTAGATGCAGCAAACAATATCAGTGGACTGTAAACCAAAAAAAGATTTTCAGGCGTAAATGTAATTGCTAAACCAAAAATAATAACACTAATAATTGATCCAACTAGATTTCCTTTTCCTATCATTCCAGCTCGTTTTCCGAACGCAAAAGAACGATTTGATTTATTTGACTTCTCAGAAATTAATGTATCTAATGGTGTCCAAAAAAACCCTACAAAAAGCCCTAAAACAAACATCCCAATAGCGAATAATAATAAAGAAGATAATAATATACCCAAATACATTAAAATATAGCTTGTCCCACGCCCCAAACTCCCTATTAGGATTAAAAGCTTTTTTGAAACTCTGTCAGTTAAATAACCAACAATTGGAGCACTGATTAACCCACCCATAGTTTGTATTGAGAATGTAAGCCCCAACACCGTTCCCGTCCCTCCTAATAATTGGATTGTGACGTACGGGATTAAAAATGAGAAAAAAAAGAATCCCATGCTGTTCCAAAAGATAATTCGGATCATAGGAACGAAATCTGGAGTAATCTTCATTGCGTTTGCTTCTTCTGGCGTACTATCAGAATCAAAATGATTACCGTTATCAAAATTGTGCGACAATTAAAAAAGCTCCCCTAAAACTATTACATTTAATAAAAATCCATTTCCTAAAAAGTTCGTTATTTTAAGTTTTAACATAAATTTATGGAATAAATGAATAAAACTTAATTTTTTAAGAAGATTTTTCTTAATACAACTTATCAATTAGAAAACAAAAATAAATTTTTAGAGAAAAATGTTAACTCCAGAACACGTTAAAGAAATTTTAAAAGATTACACCGTTAATCTTCGATTCCACGCACGCGGGGGGCAAGGAGGCGTTACTGCTTCTAACCTATGCGTCGAAGCTTTTTATGGCTATGGCGTCTGTCAACCGAGATTTGGAGCAGAACGAATGGGAAGTCCCACTGAAAGCTATGTTAGGCTTTCTGCGAACTCAGATTTAGTAAGGTCAAATGAACAAGTGTATGGCCCTCATTTCGTAGCTGTGTTAGATGAATCGTTACTCTCAGAAGTAGATGTAACTGCTGGCGTACCTAAAGGTGGTTGGTTGATAGTAAATACCGTAATGGACCAACTAACCATTCAAGAAGCTGTAAAGAGAAAAGACATAAATATTGCTACAATCGATGCGACCCGAATTGCTCTAGATGTTTTAGGTCGAAATATTACAAATACTATTATATTAGGTGCTTTAATAAGAATCTCTCACCTCTTTACTCTCGAAGAATTATCTAATGCTATCATGAAGCGATTCAAAGGAGCTATAGCTGGAAAAAATATCGAAGCAATAAAGCAAGCAATTGAAGAAACTTGCATATTTGACATCGGAGTCGAGCCAGATTTTACCGTTGACACTAAAGTACCGTGGCAACAAATAGATTTAGGCTTACCTGGATATAAGGAATTAGATAAAGCGGGTGTTTGGTATTGCGACGAAAAAGTAATCCCTGTTGGAAGCGACCAAGTTAATACTGGCTCGTGGGGCGAATGGGATATGATTTGGGACGCGGAAACGTGTACAAATTGTGCTCAGTGTTGGTTTATTTGCCCTGATTTTGCCATTATTAGAGAAAAAAGGGAAGACGACAAATATCATATGATTGGAATTGATCTACTTCATTGTAAATCATGTTTAAATTGTCTAAATATCTGCCCTGTTCAAGCAATAAGTAAAAAATTGAAACAAGGATCGGCTGCTTGTGCAGTACCAGAAGAAAGTGGAGGTAATTAAAATGTCAGTAGAACCAATGAAATTATTTTTCAAAGAGATTAAAGAGCCCATCGAGACGGCAATGATTGGGAATTACGCTGTGGCCGGGGGAGTTACCCAAACGGACCCTGATGTAATTTGTGCATTCCCTATTACCCCTCAAACTCAATCCGTTGAGGGATTATCTGATGTCGTTCATCAAGGAAGATTAAAAGCGGCTTTCGTTAATGTCGAATCCGAATTAGCCGCTATGAGTTATTCAACGGCAGCTTGCGCTGCTGGTGCCAGAACTTTTACTGCTACAGCATCACAAGGCTATTTATTAATGACTGAAGCCTTGCCTATGGCCGTAGGTTGGCGCGTCCCGTTAACGATGATGATTTCAGCAAGAGCTTTTAATGCTCCCAATCTTTCTATATGGAACAGTTGGAGTGATTTCGTTTTGTTTGACGTTGGGTGGAATTGTATCGTTTCAGAAAATGTGCAAGAAACCTACGATGCAGCAATTTTGTCAGTTATGATGTCTGACAATTCTTTGTTTCCAACTATGTTTGTACACGACGGTTTTATTATTTCTCATTCCGTTCAGAAATTATGGTTAATTCCAGACGAGATTGTACGGAAATTAACGCCAAAAAAGTCTCGCCACACAATTTCAACCGAGCGTCCTGGTGTATGGGGCGGTATTGTAACACCAAGCTTTTTCATGGAGGGACGAAAAAATCTTGATGAAGCAAAGAAACCCGTGTTAGATATAATGAAAAAGGCGTTCGAAAAATTCGGAAAAGCGACTGAGCGCTATTATAACTTAATTGAAACCTACAACTTAGATAACTCTTCAAAAACGGCTTTTATTACTATGGGATCGATGTGTGGAAACATCATTAGTTGGATGACAAAAAACAAAGATATAGGATTAATCAAAATCAGAGCATACAGACCTTTTCCTTACGAAGAGTTACAAAAGATTGTCCAAGAGCATAACATAGAAAAATTAATTATTCTAGAAAAATCAGATTCGCTAAATAATCTTTTACCACCATTTGCCACTTCAATAGCTACGGCGTTATATCCGCTTAAAACTCTATTCAGATGCTATATTGTAGGACTAGGTGGGCGGGATGTTACTCGAGATGAGTTCGCGGTCGCAAAGAAGAAAATGGAATCTGTTAACGATATGAAAGGACAGCTCTATAGTTACCTTGGCGTACGGGAGACCAAAGATAAAATCTATGAGGTGAACAGATAAGATGTCAAAACCAGAAAGAAATGTAATTAAATTCGAAGATATCTTAGCAAGAGATGGCAAATGTAACGTTTTATTTTTAAACTACGATAACGAAGCTTTTATGAACACTGGGATTCAAGAATCAGGCGCTACACCACCTCACGCTTCGACAACCACTGGACCCGGTGGAGAAAAAATTCCTGGTAAAGTTGGTATAAAACAAGATTTAGTTACTCCTTTTGCTTTTTATGGGACAAAATCGTTATTTTTAGCAACGACAAACCCCGCTTATCCAGCAGATTTTATGGGAAAAGTTGCTGATGCGTTAAAGTCAAACGGATCTGCTTTCATTCAATCAATAGCTGATTGCATGAGAGGATGGCGACATCCAGCCGAAGACGCCGTGAAAATTTCAAAATTAGCTACAGATTGCGGTTATTGGCCTCTTTACACTGTTAGAGTAAAAGATGGCATTCCAACATTTTCTTATTATCGTGGATTAGATATAGATAAGGAGAAATTTGTAGAATACTTAAAATCTATGGGTCGGTTTAGACATCTCTTTAAGCCACAGTTCTTAGAAAAAGAAATTGACGAATTAATTTACTATACTGAACAACGTAACCTTAAACTAAAAGGGCTTATTGAACAGTTTGGAGCCGAAAAGCCAATAGACTTTTATCAGGTAAATCGAAGAACTTTAGAACCTCAACAACATCTCCATCCAGGACACGGATTATGCCCAGGGTGTGGCGCAGGAATGGTCTTGAATCAGATGGCTACAGCAGCTACAGCAGTCGCGGGTAACAACATTATTTATGTGAATAATACGAGTTGCAGTGAAGTATCGACAGCGAAAGATTTTGTGACTTCTTGGAAAGTTCCTTGGGTTCACCACTTATTTGAAAGCGGAGCTACTATAGCTGAAGGAATAAGCACAACTTATAAAATTCTTAAATCTAAAGGTTTGTTCAATGGAGAGGTACCGTATGTTATACACATTGCCGGCGAACGAGTTCTTTCGTAGAAATGAACGAATACTTGAAACAAAATTAATTTTTTTTATTCTTTTTTATTTGTTTAAAATTGAGTTAGATTCATTCGATTTATTTATGTGAAGTATAATCCTCTGAAGCAGATCCAATTCTTCCAACTTAGATTGGGAATCTATATAGGTCATAAGAACTAAAAGGAAACAAAATATTAACTAATGTTTTTTAATGTAATATTATTCTCCTCATTATTAATCTCTTTTAATTTTAAATCAACAAATTTTCGCATAAATTATGGTATTATCAAAACGTGAACGGGTATTCAAAGCTCTCGAGCTTGATGGTGAACCCGATATGGTTCCTATACATTTATTTGGCTTTGAGCAAACAGGGCTTTCTTTCCAAGCTTTTAAAGAATCAGAAGAAAAGAAAAGATATCTTAGTTCCGTAAAAAATACGAAATCTAATGTTAAATACTACATTACAGAACAACGCTTTTGGAACGCCGATCTTTATGGAATGGACCCATTTGGGGAAAATAAAATAAAAGTGAGATACGAAAACGCACCTCCTGAATACGCTGGCTGTCGTCTTAATAGGATGGACGGCAGATTATATAGAACTGTGAAGCAAGTTAATACAGGTTTGGAATATGCTTGGTATGTTGGTGGTTATTTTACAAATCCGGAGATCTTACACTCTTATTGGGATCAGTATGGAAAACCTACTGAATTGATCAACGATAGGGTTAAATACTCGACTCAAAAGTGGGAAGGTTTTGTTGAAGCCCTTGCGCCTTATTTCTATCCAATGGCAAATTTACCATTGAATCCCTCCGAAGTTTTAATTGGGGGTCTTTCTTTTACTCGTTTTGCTTATTATATACGTAAAAATCCAAAATTTATTCACGAAATTATGGACGAGTACACAAAGGTTAATATTGAAATAATTAAACGGTTAGCTGAAGTAGGCGTTGATATCGTTATGTTTGGCGATGATTTGGGTTATAAGGACAATGGATTTTTTTCTTTAAAAGTTTTTCGAGAATTTATCCTTCCCTATCACAAAAAAATTTACCAAGTATGCAAGAAAAGAGGTGTGTTAGTTGTACTCCATTCTTGTGGGAAAATTGATCAATATTTACCTGACTTGGTTGATATTGGTCTTAACTGCATTCAATCTTTAGAAGCAACAGCAGGAGTTGACTTAGCTGGATTAAAAGAATCGCTAGGAGACCGTTTGTGCTTTATGGGTGGATTGGACTCCTCAGGGGTTTTAACTCATGGAACTCCCGAAGATGTAGATGAAAATGTAAGGAACACAATAAAGAAGGCTGGAAAAGGCGGTGGTTATTTTGTAGGGCCTAGTCATGACATCTTAAATATGCCATGGGAGAATGTTTTAGCAATGAGAGCTGCTATAGAGAAATACCGAAAATATCCATTAAAACTTTGAGAAATTATTAGTGATATACTATACGAGGTTTTTTTCAATCATAGAACTATTAATCTCCTTAATTAATTGATATTGAAAAGGAAAGAAAAAGAATTCAAACTTCTCTTGAAAAAACTAAACTCGAGAAGTCTAAAATAGAGAAAAAACTGCTAAGTAAATTTTCAGAGCGAGCTCCAGAAGAGTTGGTTGAGAGAGAAAGACAGAAACTTGAAGAATTGAAGATTAAAATTAATCAGTTTGAAGACCAATTGAAGATTTTGGAATAGCTTCTTTTTTTTTTTTAATAGAAGGGTTGATCTTTAATATTTGGTAGTTCTATTTGGGGAGCAAATTTTTTGATATACTCAATAGACTTTAATGCCTCGCTTCTTGGTAGCTCAAAAACTACTGGTCCTTTAAAATTTCTCTGGTGAAGTAAATTTAAAAACTCCGGTGGAAAGTTCTTCCCCGTACCTAAAGCACCATGATCAATAATTCCTTTTTCAGCGTAGTCTTGTAAATGAATTTCAGCTGTGATATCTAAATATTTTTCCGCAATACCAACCAAATCGCATTCTCCCGAGAAACCACCTAGAGTATGTGCCGTATCTATACATAATTTCGTACCTAATTCCTCAATGATTTTGATTGTAGCTTCAAAGGGAAACACGATATTTTCGATGGCAATTTTCTTTCTATCTATTCCTGTCCTTTTAATAATTTCTTTTATGCTCTGAATTGATAAATCTGCGAACAAATTTGTTGCAACGGGATAGATATCTGGATCCATTATAAAATTCATTGCATCAGCAATAAATTCGCCCGTTGCATGTAATACATAGACTTCTATATCATCTTCTAATTCGATAAAGGTATTATACGCATCAACTATCGAGTTTATACTCCCTTCACGAATGAATTTGTTAGGACTTGCAAGTTCAATGCTTATGAAAGGAAAATGTGCTGAATAAGTAATATCATATTTTTGTTTTATACTCTTAATTTTCTCAATTTCTTGCTCTGTAATCTGAATAGGAAATAGTTGGAAGATATCTAGTATAATCTCGCAGTGTTTATATCCCACTTTAGCAACTCCCTCGATAAGATCCGAGAGCCTAAATTGTGCTAATCCCGCCAAACCCTTTTCTCAATGACAAGATCGAGTGATAAAGGGGAAATTCCAAATCTCATATGAATTAATATGAAATTCTCATAATAAGTTTAATTGAGTTTAAACACTATTAGCAACATGATAAACTGATGGAATTGGTTAAAATTTTTATTAAAAATAGCCCTCTATTTTTAATTATCTCCATCAATAATGTCAAGGGAAATAAAATATACTTGACATGAGAGATTATTTATCCAGAGTATTTAAAAGTATTAGGATTGAATTTTTACAAAAAACTATATTATTATATTTGAATACAGCAAATATCTATTTACTATATATCTACAATCGGATAAAATTTAGCTAAAAATGTCTAATTTAAATCTAACACTTTCATTAACACTAAATCATCCAAGCGTACAAAGAGTTATAGAGATCGCAAAAGAGGTAATAAATAATAAAAAAGTGTTAGATACAGAATTACTTTATACTTTTGCTAAAAGACAGTTAAAACTTCCCAGAAAAGGGCTCCTAAACATCATACAATTACTTATTAATAAAAAAGTGTTAGTTGAGGGTTCAAAATATACTAGAGATGAGGTTCTTAATAATAAGTATAGGTTTAATCTTTATAGATTTTTGACCTCCTATTTAGGAGCTCATTTCTCAACAATAAGAAAAATCTTCTAAATTTTTTGAAGACAAAATAGATAGTTGATAATTCTTGTCTTTAACACTTGAGAATATTTTTGTGAATGTATGGTCTCCAGCATAAATAAAATTGGCTAATATTACCGGCTTCTTGCTCTCAATAAATTCAATGCCAGCTTGAACAATCCCTGGATCTCCATAATGCCCTATCGTAAAAACTATAACCCCATCAGCCTCTTCGATATCCCTTTTAATCTGGTTAACTAATTCGTTATCGTATGTTGTAATAATCTCACTATAATTAAACTCAATTTTATTAAATTTCTCGTTTAGATGTTTTCTAATGGAATCTATCGTATTGGTATTGTCAAACCCCAAATAAGGCCATCCACCTTCCCATTGTGGTTTTCCTATAAACACAACTTCTATTTTTACATCTTTATAATTCATTTTAAAAATCACTACGAGTCAAAAAATTGTATTACTTATCTATTAGGTTTTGAACTTTAAAAACATTAAAAATTTTAAAAGTAAGATTTTTCCGAAAAAACTTAAATATTCTGACAACCATTTTATTTATATGATAATTGATGAGAAAGTAAAAGTCGGTAAAAAAGGGGAGATCCTTCCAAAAAAACCCTTGAGAGAAATTTCCGGTATCCGATCAGGAGATAATGTATTGATTGAGGCTCAACCTGGGCGACTAGTAGTAAATAAAATTTTCACTGTCGAAGAACTTCTAGAAATGCCAATCATTTCGCAAGGAACAGCTGAAAGCGTAGAAAAGGATATTGAAGAAGAAATGAAAATCCAAGAGAAATTGACAAATGAAGAACATTAAACCTTTAATAATGGATACAACCTATATTTTACCATTATTCGGTATTAAAATAATAGAACTAACCAATTTTAAAAAATTCTCTAAAAAACTCTGGTCAAATGGATTAAAAGGATTTAATCTATACTTACCCTCAACATGCTTAATGGAGGCTTTGTTTAAATTAACCGGGGAATATCGAAAGAGTAATGATGTTGATGTACTTAAACGTTACGCCATAGCAATACCTTCAATCCTTTCCTTCAGCTCGATACAAATCTTCAACCCGCTACTAAATCCTGAAGCAATTAGGATTGCGATTAACATAAAATATGCCGGCCACCCTGATCTTATGGATTGCTTAATTGCTGCCAGTGCTGTGGCATTAAAAGGGATATTCTTGACAGAGGATATTGAATTGAGTAAAATTTTAAAAATTATTCCGGAAACCAAAAATGTTTCTATTTGGTCTTGGAGTGATCTTATTAAAAATGAATTTGCTCAAGATTGATATAAGTAAGTTTTTTAATTAATGAAATATATTGGACTCGACCATGCTTGATGTCCATTATCTAAAATTATTTTAACATATAGATGGTCGTCTGTTTCCCTATTATGTGCCAATAAAATCGATCTTTCAAGCTGAATCGAGAAATGTGGATTTACATCTGGAACTTTAAAAATAAAATTTTTGTAAAAACCTTATTGAATCAATTAATTAAACGTTTCTTTCACGTTTCCAATTAGCATTATCGCTAGTTCTTAAATACCACCTTAAAAGTTTCTCTTTAAGATCGGCTTTAATTTTGTCGTAAGCGTATATATCAATTAAATTACTAGCTTCATTTGGATCGTACATTAAATCGTAAAGCTTAA
>JABUBM010000096.1_pt1 | contig 18969 bp, 23 predicted proteins | sample 7240321 | NCBI WGS metagenome assembly JABUBM01 (sample SAMN07256344, study PRJNA390944) | subsurface metagenome | isolation source: Methane hydrate marine sediment | place: Pacific Ocean: Eastern North Pacific, ODP site 1244 | collected 2002
TCCCACCAGCAATCATACCTTGCCCCCTGGATCTTTCTTCTTTCATCTTTACCGCCCGGTATCAGATTGGACCTCTGCATTTTCCGTGCCTCTGCAGTATTGCCATAATAAGATCCTTTACTTCTTTTCTTAATCATAATTTTAATTCTCCTTTCTATGACATTATTTTCCTTTTTTTAGAAGGGTATATCGTCCTCCATTGATGGCCTTCCCCTTCCCGGATTGAGATATTCTCTCCCTTCTGCATACAGACCTTCAAAACCATATTCCTCATAGATCCCGATTAGCTCCTTAACCCTGATCATTGTCTCCAATCTTTCCCGGGTTACCCTAACTCTTTCATTATGCGATCTTTGCTCCTTCAACAATTCCCTTCTTTTCTCTTTAAGTTCATCGATACTTAATTTCTCCAATTCTTTGATTCTTTCAAGTTCTTCTTTTATAAGTTCTCTCATTTTTCTATTTCCTCCCTTTATTATTTTATTTTGTTATTATTCAATAAATTTTGTTTTTCCAATTTCGCTTTTTCTAAGTTAAATTGGTATAAAGTTACTGTTTCCCAGTCTTCATATCCGCCCGGATAATCTTTATAATCTATCCCCAATTCAGATAAGAGCTGAGAGACTTCGCCCATCACATCAGAAAAGATACTATCCTTTTTAGCTTGGGGTAGATCCTTAGTCTTTCGTAGTTCCGAAAGAGTAAAAGAATACCCGAGCTTTTTGAAGGGTTTATTAAGCCGGTTAAGACACCTGGCAAGATTCCGGATATGTTTTTCGCTTTCTTTGTTAATTAGCATTAAATCACTTCCTTTTTTTTAGCTCACCTTTTACATCACAACCTTTTAGTTCATCCTTTGTAAACACCTGGATGTAATAGCCAGTTTTGTTAAAAGGCGACTCACTATTTCCAGTGCCGTCTTCGTTAAAAACTGTAGTTGAACAATGAGCACTTCTGTATCCTTCGCCTTCAGTTTTAGTATATTGTTCTGTTGCACCGTGATAATGCCATCCCTGGCAAAATGGACACCAAACTTTAATTTGAACATCATTTACATAAAAACCTTTTAAGACTGGACAGTCTTTTTTTCGTTTCATTTGATTTCTTCTCCTTTCATTAGTCTAAAATTTTATATGTATTGTCCTTTTAACTCTTCCAATAATTCTTTATTTATTAAATATCCTTTTTTACCGAATTTAATAAAAATCTATATAATACTTATATCTAAAGCGTTTTAGCACATTTAGCCCTTTTTTTAAAAATCTATTTTAGGACGTTTAGGACGTTAAATCAAGAAGTGACTGTTAATATTATGTTTTCTGTCTCATAAGGGAGTTACCCTCATTTGCCCTTTTGATGTCCTAAACGTCCTAATTTTAATCATTATTAAAAGGTAAATTGGCTTCTTCATCCTTCAAAGCAATTCCTAACCAGCCACGCTCTTGTTTAGGTGATCCAATTTTTATAGACTTATAACCTCTTTCAGCTAATCGCCTGCCGAATGATTTTTTATTTACTGGATCCTCACCATTTACCTCACACCAATCTTTATATGCTTTATATAGCTCTTTGGTAGTAATTTTTTCCCGGTGACTTTCTACACAGCATCCCTCTATAAACTCGGCAACCACATCCATAGAGCTTTTATATTCTGCGGTTGCCTCTTTAATCTCATCAGGGGTTATTAATTTTTTCTCTTTCCATTTTTTGTATCCCTCTAAAATCCAGTTAAAAATCCCTTCTTTCTCTTCCAGCAAAGTTTCTTCATAATGCTGAATCCTTTCCTCTTCTGGTATAGTTAACTTAAATGGTATTAATCTTATCCTGCCCCAGTAAGATGGCGAAAATTCTCTAACTGCCGGTTTATGATTCGTAGCCAGCCAAATTTTACATTCGGGATGAAATTCAAAAAACTCCTGCCTTAAAAATCGGGCGGTTACTTTATCTCTACCGGTTAATCTTTTTAATAGCTCCTCATTAAATCCTCTTCCTTCGCCAGCCTCGATGGCGGTCACAAATCTGGCCCCTCTCATCCTGGCGATATCATTCGGGATATGCTCCCCACGCCTAGTCAGAAATGTCTCAAAGGGGGTATTGATCGCATAATCTCCCAGGATCTCCAGAATCGTATTTATAAAAGTGGACTTGCCATTGTACCCTGTGGGACCGTATAGGATAAATAAGCATTGCTCTCCGATGTCACCGGTCAAGCTATACCCAAGTGAAGTCTGCATATAATCTATTATGCCCTCATTTCCTTCAAATATCTTATCCAGGAAGTCCAGCCATTTCGGGCAACTTTCCCCCGGGTTATAGCTAACATTCGCTATTTTAGTCAGCATATCCTCTGGTTTATGTTCCCTGAATTCCAAAGTCTTTAAATCTATGGTCCCATTCTCCAAATTTAAAATATAGGGATCTTTATCAAAATCATCCGGGATCGCTGGGATGGCAGAAGTAGCCAGCTCTGTCATTGCCCTAATCGCTCTTTGGCTCTCTGATCGGCGGGCATAATCCACTAAAAATTTTCTGGCCTTGTCCTCTATTATCTCAGAGGCCTCCCGGTAGTAGCCCATTATCACCCTTTTAGCCAGTTCCTGGGTCTCGTTTTTATCATCGGTTTGCCATCTTCCTTCTCGATAGACCAACCAGCCATTCCACTTTTTGCAGTATAATAATTGCCCCTCCCACTTTTTATAAAAATTCTCGGAGTTCCACAAATCGGTAGGCCTAAAATCTCCTGCAGTAATAACCTTAAATTCCTTTTTCCCCTTTACTCTTCTTTCTTTGAAGAAGGCCCTCGCCTTTTTAATCGTTATGGTTAGATATCCTTTGGTTATCTTCTTTTTTGTTCCGGTCTTAGAACTTCTTATTATCGCTGCAATCTCTGAATCGTTAAAACCATTTTTTATTAAAATATTCGCTAGTGCCATATCATAGCCACTGCCTGTCTGATCGCTAATATCTGGTCTGTTCCTTGTTAGATATGTATTCTGCAATTTCTTATTTCTTTTTAATAATTCTTCAAATCTTTGGGGTATCTTAACGTCTTTTATATCTATATCCATTTCTGGCACATCTTCAATTTTTACCATAAACTTTTTAAATTCTTCCCCGTATTTTAAGTTGGGGTCAAATTTTATTATCTTAGATTCTAAACCCATGGGGCATTCTGGCTTGATGTTTGAAGTTCCCGGCACCCGAAGGAGACGGCACAAATCGTGTCCCGCTACATCGCCCCCCATCTTTAGGGCCAATCCTTTGAGTAGCCCTTTGACTTCTAAAAATATCCTTCTATTTTTGATCGGTATAGGCACTTTTAAGAGCCAGTAACATTGATAGCCCAGTCCTGAATCCACTATAATTGACGGGGGAAGCTCAAATTTTTCTATTCTCGGCAAGGTCTCTTCTTTAGTGGGGAGCTCCGGGTTATTTTTTCTCTTACAATCTGCATCACACCATAAGCAATTTATCATTTTGATATCTTTTTCTGCGCCGGTCTGTTTTTCATTCTCTTCGGTCTTCGTCCTGGGGGCAACCCCGAAGTGAATGTTTTTACCTTTTATAAAATTTTCATTACTTAATGCTCTAACTAAATCTTTTATGTCCTTTACTTTCCTGAAGAAGTGATCCTTCTGGATAGTCTCATTTTTATCTCCATCTTTAATATGAATAAAAGTTCTTATATCGATATATCCGGTAGTCCCTTCAAAAATTGCCTCAAAAAATTTAGTCAATTCTTCTTTTTTTCTTTGGTTCATCTTCTCTCTCCTTCTCCTCATATTCTTTTATAATTTTTTCCTGGATTTCTTTCCATAAATCTCGCTCAAAGGTCAGTATATTTGACCATTTCCTAAGTCCGTTCTGGGTATGGCTCTGGTTGGGACAGCAACAATATAGATCGTGGCTTCCCTGTAAAATCTTTATCCCTGAAATCTTAACGATATCTTTAATCTCAATAGTCGCTATGCCTTTAAGTTTTTCATTATCCGGGACCTTTTCTATCTCTAAAATCTTTATTTCCACTTTTAAACTCCTTTCAAAATTCAATAGTTATTCGTATTTAAATATCAGGCTTCTAAAATTCTCTTTAATTATTCAATTTTATTTCCCTCACCGGCTCCGGGTATAAAATAAACTGGTATTCTCCGCCCTTTACTTTCCTGTATTCCAGATATCCCATACTGGCCAGATTAGCCAGGGATCTGTCCACGTCCTTGACCTTTACGCCAGCAAACTTGGCCATTTTTCTCTTTCCTAATTTTCCTTTTAATATATTCATTTACTATCACCTGCAATAAAATGCTTGACATCTGCCTAAAAACCCCTTAATATAAAAATAAGGTGTTGGCCTGTATAACCTACTAAGAAAAAGGCTCACCTATTTTAGGAGGTATAGCCTACAAAAAAGTGTGTGCGGAAGGCTATAAAATCTTTAAAAGGGGAAGTGTGTTATACGGCTAATAACTGGCACTTCCTCTTTTATCTTTTTAATTCAAAAAAAAGGATATTACGGCTGTGTTTCTTCACCCCGTTAATATCCTTAGGTTAACCACTTCTAAGAGCTACCTTCATTATAAACACTCAAGAGTCAATGTCAAGAGTCCTCAGAATAAATAAATTCCTACTAACAACGCCACGATAATTATAATCCAGAATCCCCTTTCTTCACTTAGTTATTTTGACTGATAGATTCTTATATTCGGCTCCTGATATTGTATGATTAACTAAACACTATCACCCTTAAATTTTAATATGTGATTCCTTGCAGTTATTGTGGAATCTTAAAATGCTTACCTCTGTCATAAGACCCTGAATCTTACACCTTGCGATATGAGGATTTGTGTCTGCTAAATTTTTAAATAGACCGAAAGCCCTGGCCCTTTTCCATTCGGTAATACTTTCCCTTAATTCCTTTCTGCTAAATTTTGTTAGATTCTCACAATTATAGCAATCCTCTTTACCGGCTTCGATACGTTTCAGGATATCATCTAATTGATTTTCCTCTTTCCGGTGATATTCTTTTCTCCGGTATTTTTGCCAATCCAGCCAGGTAGAAAGAAAATTGATAAGCGTCTTGAGCTCATCATACCTGCCGGGTAATACGTGCCTGGCCTTTTTCTCTTGTTCTAATCTTTCCTTAATACCTTGAATCTCTTTAGCGGTTACTATTTCAAACATAATCGAAACCCCCCTTTCCTTTGATTATCCTGGCTAATCGATTAAACAGTATTCCCCTTATAGCGAAAGTGTGTAGTAATTAGAAGGATTTAACACGCCTGATATAACCTGACTGTTTAGAGTAGAGCTAAGTCTATATTCTTAACCTTTATCTCCTTATAGTGAGCCACGCCTTTATAAAGAGGATTCTCCAATATGTATTTAACGGTCCGGCCATACCATTTACCCCTACCGCTTGAAGTGGGAATATTCAGATTATTTAGTTCCCGGGCTATCTCTCTCAGACCCATTCTCTTATATCTTTTCATTCTGAAGATCAACTGGATAGTTTCGGCCTGTTCCTCATCGATAATAAGAGTTCTGTTTTTAGAGATATAACCCATCGCGGTAGATCCACCGGAGAAACCGCCTTTTTGAGCCTTATTGATCCTTCCTGCTAATAACCTCATAGTAATAAAAGATTTTTCCAGTTCTGAAATTATCCCTAAAAATTGCCTGAATGCTTTTCTCATCGGATCCTTACTTGATAAGTCCGGCTCTTTTATACTTATCAATTCTATATTAAGCAGTTCTAATTTTTTAATTAGATGTTCCTGTATATAGAGGTCCCTGGCTAACCTATCAAGTTTAAAGATTAAAACTCCTTCTACTCCCTTGCTATTCTCGATAAACAAAAACAGTTCGGCAAGCCCCGGCCTGTTCTCTAATTCTTTTGATCCGGATACTCCCTCATCTTTAAATATCTGCAGTAGTTCGGTATTGTTTTTTTTAGCATATTCTATCAGAGCCTTCTCCTGTATCTCGATAGTGCCTTCTTCTTTTTGCCGATCCGTGCTTACTCTACAATAGCCAACTAATCTAGTATTACCACCTTTTATAATCATCTTCTCTAATCTCCTTTCTTCAATATGCCCATTTATACTGATAACATTTAACTGGACACTTACCGATATAATCTAAAAATGCTTTGGTCGAATAAGAAGAAATATGTATTATATTACGCTTTCTTCGTGTTGCTTTAATGCCAACTTTAATTAGACTATTTACTAAACAAATAACACCTGAAATGTTAAATCCCATTGTATTTAAAATAATTGATGGGTTTTCTCTTTTTCTGTGTTCAAGACTACCGTCCCCTATAAAATGTTGTCTTAAAACGATTGGAGCTAATTTTAAATCTTTTGGGATTCTTTTTTTATTATTGGGATACCATTTCTTGCGTATAGGCAATAATTCTCTATAATTAAGTGAACTATAATTATAAGTAACATTTCCTAATTTTTTATTTATTCTTTTTATTATTTTACCCGTTTGTTTTATCCCAAAAAAATTTAAAGTATCAGATACATATTTAATATATTCTTTATGTTTTGAACTATATATAAATCTTGCAGAAAAAGAGGAATATGAAACTATACAGCCATCTCCAAGCAATTCTCCCTCAATCCATTCAATCGCTTCATTCGAAAGTTTTATATGATTTGATTTAGCCAAAACTATACCTTCAATTTTAAACCGGACTGGTATATTAAAGTCTATCAGATATTTATATATAGTTGCATTACACGCTCCGCATAATTTAGCAATTTGATGGGTAGATAACATTTCTCCCCAATATTTTTTATATAACCATTCTCTGTTTTGATATGATTTTTCCATTTTATCGCCTCTTTCCTTATCCTATTTAAACAACCCTGCTCCCTTAGATTTTAACTTCTCTTGTAAATTCGGAAGTGCCAAAGATAAATCAGTCTTAACCAGGTTCCTCATCTTCTCTCCACTTCCTTTGATTAAGAAATTTCTCCAGGTCTTTCTCCTTGATTCTCCAGACCCGGTTAAGTTTATAACCGATCAGCTTTCCACCCCGTATAAAATTTTTTACCGTATTTTCGTGAACGTTCAGCCTTTGAGCCACTTCTTTAAGAGTTAACATCATAGATCCCCCTTTATTTTTATTCTGCCTAATTTTACCACCATAGACAACATTTGTCAACAACAGTGAATAATTATGAGAAAACAGATAAAAGTATTATTTAGCAAGCCCGGCCGGAGAGATCCCCTCTTAAATATCCCCTGCCCCCTCTAAAAAACGTTTATTTAAGGGGACAGGGATCGGCAAGCCGGAGAACTCTGGAAGAAGACCGGACCGCCGAATTAGTTCACTTATTCATTTTTTTTTCTTCATCAAAAAATAAATTATTCCTGCCACCACAACTAAAACTCCGATAAGAAGAAACCAGTTCATTATTTTTCACCTGCCCTTTTCATTAAATTTATTACTTTTATCGAAATTCTGTTTTCCCTTAATATGTTGATCAATAGCTTTTAAAGCCGATAGATAACTATTCCTTTCTGTTTCGGTTAAACCTTCCTTTTTCAATTCCACCTTATAGAAAGATCTTGTTTCTTCTAAAGCCTCTAACTTTACCCTCACTTCTTTTATCACTTCCCTTAAATATTCAATTTCTAATAAACTTAGTGCCATTTTAAACCGCCTTTAAAATCTTATGCTTTATCGCTTCTTAACGGTTATCGAAATTCCGTAATCTTTTGATACTTTTTCCATCGCTTCTTTATCTTTCCCTTTTAACTGCTCCTCACACACTAAACATAAACCCCTATTCCCTACTCTAATACCCCCACATCTAAGACAAGTTCCGGAAACGATAGCATCGGTTAATAATTCTGTAAAATCTTCTAATTCAACCATTTCGGAATAAGATAATTCATAACTCCAATTTTTGATATCGCTTGACTTCATAGGTTCACCCCTTATATTTATTTAGTAAATCGTTCAGGCTATCCCCTGACTTGCGAGCTTATGCTTTCGCTTATATTGCCTATTGTATTCCCTGATCCTTTCCTTATTCTTTTCTATCCAAAGTCCTCTCCGGATCTGACAGGCTACTAAATTCTCCTGGTAATATTTCAAGTTCCTTTCTTTGATCGCTTTTTTATTGCTCTTATACCATTTTTTAGCGTTCTTCTTTAACTGTTCCTTATGAACTTCCCGGTATTTCTCGTTATAAATACTCCTGTTCTTTTTGTGATTATCTCTATATTCTTTACCTTGTATCAAAATTTTACTTTGATTCTGATAATAATATTTTAAACTTTCCCGGCTCCGGCAGGCCTTGCAGATATTAGTCCGGCCATCGAGATTCCGCTTATCTATCGGAAATTTAAAGATCGGCTTTCTCTCTCTACATTTAGAGCAGACCTTAAAAACCATTTTCCCTATTCTTATCTTTCTTTCTTCAAGTTCTGCTTCTCTTTTTCTAATAGAAATTAAATCAGCAAATTCATAAGGTTCAGAAAATTTTTTGATTATAAAACCCCCTTTTAAACAACCCTGCCCCCCTCTAAGATATGGTCAAAAGAAGGGAGCAGGGAAACGGCAATCCAGACCAAAAGGTAAAGAGAATCCAGATTGTCGGAGTTCGATTCTTTCAGTATCAAACCTTTTATTATCTTTTTTTTGTTTTTATTTATTCTTCCTTCAAATAAAATTTATTTATCTATTATATCCATATTAATTAATCTACCTATTTTTATATAGCTTTCTTCTAATTTATATTCAGGCATTTGTTGAAATTTCACTGGGAGCCCTGCATTGTTTCTTGTAAGAGCTTCCAATCCCGTTACTAAATCTCCTACTTTTTTAACTGGAGAACTAAATACTAACTCATTATTTTGGGCCATAGCTCTTTTACGATCGCCTATACAAGGTATACTGACCTGAAACTGGTTATTTTGTAACGTAGGTACAATAGAATAAATACAACCGGCATGACCAGAAAGCCTACAATTGATATCACTCCCATCAATCCAGTTAATTGCTATCATTATTTGGGTTAATTGAGAAGGATCACAATATAAAATTATTAGGTCAGGTTCAAAAGTTGTTTTAATTAAAGGAGCAAATGCAATTCCTTTATATTTACCCCATTCAAAATGAGGAAATGATTGTGCCCAATTTTTACCCGCCTCTAAAGTTCGGGCAGTTCCGGGGAAACGATTATGTCCTTCTAAAAAATATTGCGGAGCTTTAGCTAGACCCAAACCAATAACAGGTTCAAAACACCACATATCCTCTTTTAACATAGCCAATGGAGTGCCTTCTCTTCTAGTGATAGCAAAAGCTTGGCATAATGATAAATGATAGCCAAAATCCCTTTTAGGTCTTTTGGCAATAGAAGGAATATCGTTTTCATTTTCTAATAATTTTATTCCTAAAATAGAGGTATTTAATTTCAGATGGGTTTCTATTTTATTTCCATATTGGTGAAGAATATTCAATTCCATTGATTTAATTTCACCTGCCTTTCTGCAAATTTAAAATTATTTCAGCTGCTAATCTAGCTGCAGTAGCACAAACCATGGGACATTTATCTAAACCACCATCTTTATACCATGCTATCCCATCTTCTTCATTCTTAAAATCATAATGTCTGCCTAATACTTTTTCCTGAATTTCAAAACAACGGGTAGTACCGTATTTCTTTTCAAACCTACTGTATAACTTATAAGAATTTTCCATTGACCTTTTATAAGCATCAAATTCTTCCAGCTTTTCTGAACCAGTTACTAACCCAATTGCCATAATACCGCCAGTAAGTGCACCGCAAGTTTCTCCCATGCGGCAAACACCACCCGCTAAACCTGTACTTGCCTTAAGAGATTCTTTAGCACCTTCACAGCTTGACAAATGTAAGTGCTCAATAAGAGCAGCTAAAACACATCGAGTGCAACCTTCATAGGCCCTATCATTGTTGTAAGCCGATTTAGATATGATGTCTAATATTTTCTCTCTAGCTCCGGGGAAGATTCCTTTTACATTATATATCTCTTCATTTTCTTCGAGTTTCGTTATATATTCCTCTGAAGAGGAATTAATTGTGTTTTGTTTTTTCATATTACAAAGACTCCTTTTCTAAATTAAATTTATTTACAAAGGATATTTTCCTTCTAATTAGTTGTTCAGCAATGGTCTTAAACTTTGCGGGATCTCCTGAAGTAAAAAATTTATAAACTGGTTTCTTTCGACCATTACATAATGAATTTTTTTCATACAATATTTTTTTAGCTTGTTGAACAGTTTCTTCTGCAGGATCAATAAAAATTATCTTTGATCCTATCACCTCCCTTATAACCTCTTTTAAAAAAGGGTAATGTGTACTTCCTAAAATTATAGTATCTACGTTTTCTTTTTGTAAAGAATATAAATGCTCTTTAACTAATCTTTTTGTTGAACTGGTATGAATTTTTCCTTCTTCCACTGCAAAAGGTACTAATGAAGGATCAGAAGCTTGACCAAAAACCTGAATATTAGAATTTATTGATTTTAGATATTTCATGTGAGCTTTGCTATTTATAAGTCCTTTGCTACCAAGTATTCCTATTTTTTTATTCTGAGTAGCTCTTGCAGCTGCCTGACTACCTGGTTTTATTACTCCAATAATAGGGATATTAAATGTCTTTTGTGCTAGAGTAAGTCCGAAAGCATCTGCAGTATTACAGGCAATTATTATTAATTTTACTTTTTGTTTCTCTAAAAACCTACAAATTTCTAATACAAAATTTTCAATTTCTTCCTTAGTTTTCGTACCATATGGTTGATGGGCTATATCAGCAAAATAAATTATACTTTCCTTAGATAATTGCTTAAAAATCTCTAGAACTACTGATAATCCTCCTACTCCCGAATCAAAAAGACCAATGCTTTTAAAGGCCTCCATTTTTATGTCATCTCCTTATTCTTAGCTTTTGCGAAATTATTACAGACAATAATATTGCTACTCCTAAGATATCCATAGAAGTATTTGGGTTAATTAATAAAAAAGCACCTATAGCTAATAATATTTGTTCATAGATTTTAGTTTTAGATATTAAATAACCTTCTAATGCTCCAGCCAGGCTAATAACTCCCATTATTGTAGTTAATATTAAAATAAGAACATGTATCGCAGTTGTATTAATACCTAATAAACCACTGTCGAAAGCAAAGACATATGGGACCAAAAAACCGGCTAAAGCCAGCCTAAAGGCTATAAAACCTGTTTTCATAGAATTACCACCTGATAGTCCAGTGGCAGCATATGCAGCTACAGCAACAGGAGGAGTAATATCTGCAAATATACCAAAATAAAATACTACTAAATGAGAGGCAAGAGGTGCTACTCCAAGTCTAATTAGCGCTGGACAAGCAATAGTAGCTAGTACAATATACTTTGCAGTAGTGGGTAGTCCCATCCCTAAAATAATTGATGTGATCATTGTAAAAAAAATACCAAGAAATAAATTATTTCCTGCAATTATAACGATCATATGAGCTAATTTTAGACCAATCCCGGTTAGGGTTACTACTCCAACAATCATTCCAGCTGTAGCGCAGGCTGCAATTACTGTCAAAGCGCTATAAGCAGTTTCTTCCAAAGCATTTAGAATATCCATAAATTTCATTCTATTTATCAAACCAACTATTATAGCAGAAATTATTCCCATAACAGCAGCTCTCAAAGGTGTATAACCTGCAATTAAAAAATATACTATTACTATGACGGGGAGAAAAAGATATCCCTTTTTTATCAATAAAGATTTTACATTTGGCACTTCCTTCATGCCAGATAATCCTGCTTTTTTAGCACGAAAATGAACCGCCACACCAACTGAAATAAAATAGATAACTGCGGGTATGGCTGCTGCTGCGCATATAGTAAGATAATTAATACCCAAAAATTCTGCCATTATAAATGCAGCTGCTCCCATAACTGGAGGTAAAATTTGCCCTCCTGTAGATGCAGCAGCTTCTACGGCTCCAGCAAAGTCTTTATCATATCCTACTTGTTTCATAAGCGGAATGGTAAATGCTCCAGTTGAAACTACATTAGCAATTGAACTTCCAGAAATAGATCCCATAAAAGCACTAGAAATAACCGCTACTTTAGCTGGACCTCCTGCTGATTTACCAGTTAAAGCAGAAGCCAAGTTTAGAAAAACTTCACTTAATCCACACTTACCCAAGAATGCTCCAAATAGAATAAACAAATAAACAAAAGAAGCTGAAACTCCTATAGGAATACCAAAAATACCTTCTGTTCCCATATACATATGATCTATTATTCTTTTTAGACTAAAACCACGATGATATAAAAAACCAGGAAAATAATTTCCAAAATAAGCATAAAATAAAAATAAAACTGCAACAATAGGTAAGGTTATGCCTACGGTTCTTCTGGCAGCTTCTAATATCAGTAAAATACACAATCCTCCAGCTATTAAATCAGAGGTTATTGGAAGGCTAGGACGTCTCATTATAGCAGGGTAATAAATAAACATATATCCTGTAGCCAAAATTGATAGTATTATTAATAGAATATCTAATTTATGTATTGATTTTACTTTTTTGTTAATTCCGATTTTGAAAACTGGATATAAAAAATAAATTAAAACTAATCCTAATAAGAGATGTAAAGACCTTTGCCTTAAAGCAATTAACAATCCAAAAGTACCGGTATAAAGATGAAAAATTGACAAAAATACCGCGATACCGCTTACTAGATATTTAATATTAACTTTCATTTTAATTGGCCCTCCTATATTACTATTTTCTGTAGAAATTTCTTCATATTTCCCTATAATAAAAATATTTATTTCATACTTTCTACTTTCACTATTCGGATATAAACTAATCCATCACCGATCAAGGTAGAAAGATCTATCATTTCTTCCTTAAAGAAAAATGTATTATGACTGTTTTTTCCAACTTTGAGAGGGATAAAAGGCAAAAATTTATTAATATTCTTTATGATAAATTTTCCATCTTTTAAAAGGAATTGTTCCTCTTTGAAAACTTGTGAAGGCAAACCTGCCCCCGAAGAACTAACCTGGGTTTCTGATAAAATTATTCTATATTGATTATTTATTACAAAAATTTCTTTTACTGGGGTTTTTTCTACTGAGTGAATATAAAGCGTGGAAAAAATATCTCCCGGCGCTACTCTTCTACTGAATATAATTTTCTTTGTAGAATAATCTATAATTTCAAGAATACCTTCAGTTGTGGCAAAAGTATATATAAAAAAGTTAAATAAAATTATAAAGACTAATAAAGAAATAACAATTATCAAACACTTAATATTTAATTTTACTAAAAATATTTTCATATTTAAAAACTCTTCTTTCGGATACAACTAAACTTTATATTTTCTGTCCCTTCTACAACTTATTTTAATCAATTGTAGAAGGGACAAATTTAACTTATACCTAATCTGGTAAAATCATTATTTTGTCAATCCTACTTCTTTATAAAATTTCTCTGCTCCTAGATGTAATGGTATAGAAATACCATCAAGAGCAGTTTCTAATGTAATCTCTTTAGCTTTGGCATGTGCAAGATGGATTCTTGCTAAATTCACATTGTTCCATAAGGCTTTAGTTATTTGATAAACAATTTCTTCATCTATATCCGCATCAACTACCCATATAGCCATACATGCTAATGTTTGAGTATCTTTTTCTACCCCTTTATATACTCCTCCAGGAATTGTCGCTTTGACATAATAGGGGTATTTTTCTATTACTGTTTCAATTTCTTTATCAGAAAAAGGAACAAGATTTATTTCACGCTTATAGGCTATATCAATAACACTACTTCCTGGGTAACCGATAGTTGTCCAAAAAGCATCCAACAACTTATCCTTCATATATTGTGCACTTGTTGCTTGGTCAAGATTAACAGCTTTAAAATCATCAAAAGTGATACCTAAAGCTCCCAAGATAGCTTTTATATCAGCTTCTCCACCACTTCCAGGAGAACTTACACTGACTTTTTTACCTCTTATATCATCAATTTTAGTAATATTCGCACTCTTCTGAGCTACTATATGCATATGTTCTGGGAACAAAGATGCAATTGCTCTTAGGTTTTTTACTGACTCTTTCCCTGCATATAGTTTAGTTGAATTATAAGCCCAATCAGAAAGATTATTTTGGGTGAGGCCACTTTCAATTTCATGTTTCCAGATTAAATTTATATTTGCTACACTTGCGTTACCAGTAAGAGCAGTGATTTCAATATCGGGTAGTGCTTCATTTATTATTTCACAAATAGCTCCTCCTACCGGAAAATAAGTTCCTGCCGTTCCCCCAGTTACCATAGATATAGCAGTTTTCTTTGCAGCAAAAGAACTCATACTTAACATCAATAAAATACAAACAATTATCCCTATAATTCTTGAAATACTTTTTGTCTTAAACATTTTTTAATCTCCTTTTAAAAATTTTTTACTTAAATCTCTAATATGGTATTTCTATCCTTTTTTTCTCCTCTTCTCACCTCCCTTTGAGGGTATCGTCTTGATTCTCCTCTATCATTTTCCTTAACTCCCTCTTCCTGGTTTCATAAAATTGATTCAGTTCCTTATTTAAAGTTTCAGGATTGATGCCCAGAATCTCGGTAATCTTTAGTTGCTTAAAACTACCATCAATTATCCTCATAAATACCCTAAATCGCTAAAATTTATACCCTACAACGTGAAATTTTAGGTTGGCCTTTACCAAACCCTTCATCTTTTCTATATTTTTTATTATTAGAGACTTCCCGGAGTTCGCTACCGCAATTAGGACATTTATTTTTTAGCTTATATTTTACGGACCAGCCACAAAAAACCTTTTGACAATTAGGACATAAATATCTGGGCATTTATTTATCACCTCTTCCCTAAATTTTTAATGCTCATTCCTCTTTTTCTATATCAAGCCTTCTTCAATTCCCACTTATAAAAAGGCAAAATTTTTTTTAGAGTTTTTAAATTTAACCTCATTATCCCCTTTGTTATATCATTTATTGCCTTCTCCAGATAAAAACAATTTTAAATCTCTTTTTGAAACGTGCCACAACTTGCCCACCTTCTTACCTTTGAGCTTTCCCCTTCGCAGATAATCACGAATAGTTAAGGCAGTTAAAGGTAAGATCGCAACTAATTCCTCTACTGAAAAATAAACTTCTTCATCTATCTTTATCGACACAACCTTAACCTCCTTCTCTTTTATTGTTATTTTAACACTTATACCCTACATTGTCAAACATATACTATATAAAGGGAAATTATCTACTGTTGTTATTCAAACATCTACTATACATAATATAATTTATCGGACTATGTAATCCTATAACCCTTCATTTATAACGTTTACAGCGATTTATAAAACTTGCTATATTGCTATTTTCCTATTTTTTAACCCAAAACCCCACATATAGCGTATACCCGGAGCCCTACTTTCTCTCTCTTTCTCTCTCTTACTATCTATAACCCCTTTATTTATAGCAGTTACAGCTAAAAAAGGGGTAACTTCATACCAACCCCCCTAATTGACCCCTCTTTAAATCAAAAATAGAAGGCCTTTTTTCTCTCTTTCCCTCGATTTCCTCGAATTACCCCTTCACTGACCTTTTTCAATAACTTAAAGGTTAACTTTTGTTAACCTGGCCAGCCTGGTATAAACTTGAAGGATCTCTTTTCTCCGGATAAAAAAGAGGGTATTCCTACCCCCTGAATTTTCCAATATATTCCAATATAATTTTTCTTCTTTATCTCTTGAGATACCTTATAAATAAGGCTTCTAATATAGATAGATTATTTTATAATTTACGAAAAATTTTAACCGCTAAATGTCAACTTTTGTCAACCTGAAAATCTGCTATAACTGTAAACCTGCGGGCAACCAAATGTAAACCTTTACAAACCTGAAAATGTAACCTTTTATTACATCGATCCCCCCTTTTTTTGTAAGATAAACCTTACATTCCTTACCTTAACCCCTGACCCCTTTAATGTTACCCTCATAAATCGTTAAGAGTGGCTTTATTACGGCAGGACAGGGGTATAGACCCCTAACCCTAATTAAAGCTATTCCTTGGGAAGTATCTCTTGCCCTGTTCTCTTGACCTTTTTTATGAGAATAGCTTTCGATTCTTTCGATTTGATACCCCTTCTCTTTTTTGTCATAATTTCCTTGGATTCCTTGGATTAAAGATACTTAATCCCCTTTCTTTTTGTAAGAATAACCTTCATTTCCTTCATTTCCTTTTTATCGATATTTCTTCCGTTTCTTCCGTTTTGAATATAGACCCTGACCCCTAAAAATAGTATCATCATAAGGCAGGAAACCCTTATCATTACTTCAAGACAGGGTAAAGACCCCTGACCCTTTTTTAAGGGTAGGAGCTCCTAACCCCTTTTTGTAGTTTTTAAGTGGGATCAGTCGAATTTTCTGCCTTCTCCTTTTTAGCGATTCCCTGTCCTTTTTGTCCTTTTTCTGTTTCATTAGTTTCATTTTTTACCTTGAATTAGTGAAGCATAATGAAGTATAATTTTTCTTCTTTATCTCTTAAAGCTCTTGAATTATAAGAGCTTTGACGTTACCAGGCAATTTTATAATTTACGAAAGATTTTAATCAGGATCAGAAATAAAAAAAGAAGGTAAATCTACCCTATAAAATGGGATAACCTACCCCCTATTTTCGGCGATTAGATGCACTAAAATTTATCCCTTCTATCTTTCAAGAAGCCTGATTTATAAGCCTTTCATTTTACTTCAAAAAATATTATAGCGGTCTAATCTCTACCCTTTTTTTAAGTCATTTTCTCAAGTTCTTCTTCACTCGGTAATTTCTCTCTTAAGGCCATATAGCGGATCATCTTCTTTGTGGGTTTACCATTATAAAATAATCTTTTCATTCCTTCTCTAATCTTTTCAGCTTTAAAATAATTACCCATAACTCCAAAAAAACCCCTTCTGGATTCGTTCCTGCTTTCATAAGTCAGATTATAACAATGCCTACAAGCAAAATCACTATCCCCTATATATAAAACCCCTACCCTTCTTTGACAATTATTACAGATGAACCACCATCTCTGTCCACCATAATTACATTTTGTTGAAACAAGTCTTACTTTATAATCCTGGTCTATTTTTTCTCCGGTAGCTCGTATCGTAGTGGTATATTTAAAACGTATATACTCATCTCCTGGATGCATTATATCAACCTCATAGCTAACACTCCCTGTTTTTTCTCCGCCTCTGGTCCAACTTATACCCCCTGAAGAATAACCTACTAAGTGTCCGTGTTGTTTTAAAAATTTTATCGGTATGCTTTTATGGCTATCTACAGTATCTTTTTTAGAGTAATAATACCTTCCCATAAATATATTTCTCCGATAATTGCCGAAATCATTAGGGATTGTTTTTAAAGACTACAAAACAAACTCCCCTATATCTTACCTTTTATAACTTATAAATGTTGACTTTTGTCAACCTGGAATGTCAGCATTTGTCAGCTTTGAAATGTTAACTTTTTGTAACCTGTAGTGTCTATTTTTGTCTATCTAAAATGCAACCTTTTGCAACAATTAAAGGGATATCTACTTCTGATTTAGTGCAATAGATTGCATTATGATTTTTCTTCAAAGCCTTGTTTTCCAAGGTTTTTAGATGATTTTCGCCCTAAATGTTTTACTTTTAATACCCATAAGCCCCTTGATTGGTTAAAAACGTTCAAAACAAAGGGTTATAGAATATATTGATATTTCATCTATTTCTATCAATATCTTTAATAACACTTCATACCTAATAATGAAGTAGAAAGCTTTATTTACATTGGTTCTATCGCTTTTCGATACATTTAAAAAAGTGTTTTTTTTGTAAGTTTTGTAAGTCTTAAAACCCTTGCTTTTTGTGGATTTTATAGAAGTAGACCCGCTATAAACCGCTATTTTATGCGTAACTTTTTAACGATATTCTACGATTTATCGTTATAGTTTCTCGCTTTTTCAGGATATTGCCTGAAAACTTTAACCTATTTTCACCTATTTACAGGATATACTATCACCTAAAAAAGGTCTTTTTTTGTAGCATTTGTGGCATTTTAGATATACTTCTTTCCTGATATTCCGTTATTTTATTCGGTTATTTCCGCGATATTCCGCGATTTATCGCGTGAACTTTTATCCTATCTTCACCGATTTTAACCGATAAAGCGGTTAGATTTTCTAACATAAAGATTATGCAAGACCTTGCAGTATCTTGATCTTTTTGGGATATTTTGAGATTTAACCCAAACTTTTCTCCGGTTTTCTCCGTTAATAACGGGCATCTATTGTTTTCCTCTTTGGGATATTTTGAGATAAATCCCAAACTTTTCCCGATTTCTCCCGATTTATCGGGAAAACTTTATAACGTTTTTTAACGTTATTAACGTGCATTTATTGTTTTTTTCTTTGGATATTTTTGGATAAAGCCAATACTTCTTATCCGCTTATCACCGCTTAAGCGGTATAATTTCTCTGATATTCTCCGATTTATCTGACCCTATTTTTGCGATATTTTGCGTTATTATCGCAACCTTTTTTCCCTTATTTATTTAAAGCGGTCATTAATTTATCGGTTTGGCTACGGTTTCTTCTGTTTCCAGAGATAGTATTCCCCTTACAAAACTTACCTTTTTCGTCAAAGTTTACTTTCTTTTCACGGTTTTCCTCGTTAATAACGGTCATTTATCTATCGATTTTTATCGATTTATCGGTTAGCTTTTCTCCGTTTTTTTCCGTTATTAACGGACATTTTTCATCTCTTTTAATAACCTTGTTTCCCATTAAGTCTCCATTATTATTGGACATTTATTTCCGCTTGCCTCCCTTGCGTAGTATCTGTATTAAAAGCCTCCTGTTCCCTTCTCCATTCATAGATTTCGATTCCCTTGATATGAAGTGAATACCACTTTATTAA
>JABUBM010000097.1_pt1 | contig 18885 bp, 16 predicted proteins | sample 7240321 | NCBI WGS metagenome assembly JABUBM01 (sample SAMN07256344, study PRJNA390944) | subsurface metagenome | isolation source: Methane hydrate marine sediment | place: Pacific Ocean: Eastern North Pacific, ODP site 1244 | collected 2002
CTATTATAGCGTAGAGCGTAGAGCGTGGAGCGTGTAGCATCACGGCGTTGCCGTGATGAGGAAAGAAGAAGACAAAATACAAAAATCAATTTCCCTATGTCATTCCCACGAAAGTGGGAATCCAGGAGTGAAAGATAAGAAAAAGATAGATTTCCGTTTTCATGAGAAGGACATAAATAAAAGGTTAATAGGGAATGGATATTGAAAACAAAAAGCTTTAAAGATCTCATAGTTTGGCAGAAAGCATATAAATTAGTTTTAGAAATATATAAGAGTACCAAAATTTTTCCTAAATCAGAAACCTATGGATTAACTCAACAAATGAGAAGAGCAGCAATATCTATACCTTCAAATATAGCTGAAGGCTATGGAAGAAAACACAAAGCGGAATATCAGCAATTTTTATCTATAGCTTATGCTTCATTGTTGGAATTAGAAACCCAATACTTATTATCTCTTGATTTGAATTATATAAATAAAAATGAAATTATTGAAAATCTTATAAAAGAAGTTGGCAGTATGTTGTACAGAATGGTTTTTCCTATACGCTAAACGCTGTACGCTACACGCTATAATATATACGACATACGAGGAAAGAGGGAAACAGTAATTGACAAAAAGAGACTACTATGAAATCTTAGGAGTAAAAAAAGATGCTACTCCTGAGGAAATAAAAAAAGCTTACAGAAAACTTGCCCTTAAATACCATCCTGATAGAAATTCATCTGATGGTGATACCGAAAAGAAGTTTAAAGAAATCAATGAAGCTTATCAAGTGCTTAGCAACCCGGAAAAGAGGGCAAGGTTTGATCAATTTGGTTCAGCTGAAGGCATGGGAGGATTTGATTTTCAAGGAAGAGGTTTTTCTGATTTTGGTGACTTCGGTGATATTTTTGAATCTTTTTTTGGAACAAGAACTCGAAGAAGTGAAGGAAGAGTACGTCCTCAAAGAGGAGCTAATTTAAGATACAATTTGGAAATAAACTTCGAAGATGCTGCCTTTGGTAAGGAAACTAAAATAGAAGTTCCGAGCTGGGAAACTTGTTCAGCGTGCAAAGGAAGCGGAGCCAAACCCGGGACTTCTCCGCAGACCTGTCCTGATTGCCACGGTACGGGTGAGATCAAAAGCACTCAAAGTACAATGTTTGGTCAATTTGTTAATATAAAAACCTGCCCTCGATGCTCAGGTGAGGGAAAAATAATAAAGGATTTATGTATCAATTGTAAAGGCACAGGGAAAGTAAAGAAAAATAGAGTAGTAAAAGTAAAAATACCTGCTGGTGTAGATAGCGGCCATCGATTACGAATATCTGGAATGGGAGAACCGGGAGAAAGAGGTGGCCCTTCTGGTGATTTATACATCGTTATATATGTAAAACCTCATAAAATATTTAAACGTACAGGGATTGATATTAGTTGTACTCATTCAATTAGTTTTATAAAGGCTGCTTTGGGTAGCGAAACTAGTGTTCCTACTTTAGAAGGAAAGGTAAAACTAAAAATACCCGCTGGCACCCAGCCAGATAGTGTCTTCAGATTAAGAGGAAAAGGAATATTTAAAATTGGAACTCAGCAGCGAGGAGATCAATATATTAAAATTATAGTGGAAATACCTAAAAAGATGGATGATAAACAAAGAAATTTATTATTAGAATATGCAAAATTAAGTGGAGAAGATTTAGAGAAATTAGGGGAGAAAGGTATTTTTGCGAAAATAAAAGATGCTTTCGGATAAAATAAAAAAGGAGGAGTAATTATTATTAAAGTTGCCCTCAAAACACTTGGATGTAAAGTGAATCAATATGAAACAGAGAGCATTATAAGTTTTTTTAAAGATAAAGGCTTTCAAATAGTAGATTTTCACCAAATTGCTGATATATACATAATAAATACCTGTACTGTTACTAAAGAAGCGGATCGAAAATCTAAACAGATGATAAGAAAAGCTATCCGCCAAAATAGAAAATCAAAAATAATTGTAACCGGCTGCTATGCACAATCTGATTATGAAGATCTACAAAAAATAGAAGGAATCAGTCTGATAGCAGGGAACGGGAAAAAAAATGAGATATTACAACAATTAGAAAAAATAGATTCCCATGATACGGTTATTAGAGTAAATCCTGCTAAATATCTGAAAAAATATGACCATATTCTTAAAAATAAATCGAGTAGTTTACATACCCGCGCCTGGCTAAAAATACAAGATGGTTGCAATAGATTCTGTACTTATTGTAAGGTTCCATATGTTAGAGGTCCTGCTCGGAGTAGATCTGTAGAAGATGTATTAGAAGAAGTTTCTGATTTAAGTAGTAATGGTGTGAAAGAAGTAGTCCTCGCAGGAATTAATTTAGGTACATACGGCAGGGATATAGATAAAGGTAGAACAAATTTAGCAAAATTAATTTCTCTGATTAGCAATTTTAAGAGAATAAAAAGAATTCGTTTAAGTTCAATAGAATTAATAGACATCGATACTGAATTGTTAAATACTTTTAAAAGCTGTTCTAAGTTTTGTCATCATCTACATATTCCTCTGCAAAGTGGTGATGATAAAATTCTTAATCTTATGAATCGTCCTTATGGTGCCTCAATTTTTTACCAAAAAATCTCCCTGATAAAAGAAACAATACCTGATATAGCCATAACTACTGATATTATGGTGGGTTTCCCCAATGAAGATAGTAATAGTTTCATTAAAACCATTAATTTTGTTCGAAAAATATGCTTTGCGAAAATACACGTTTTTCAATATTCTAATCGTAAAGAGTGTTTAGCAGCTTTGCTGCCTAATAAAGTTGATAATAGAATCAAAAAAGAAAGAAGTAAAAAGTTACAAGAGTTATCAAAAGAATTATTTTATGATTTTCAAAAAAAATTCCTCAATTCGACTGCTGAAATTTTGGTCGAGGACGAGATAAAAGACAAAGAAGGAAGAATATATTCCCGTGGTATCACAGACAATTACATTAAAGTGATAATTCCTGATTTTGTCGGCAAAAAAGGTGAAATAGTTAGTGTCAAATTAAACCAAATCTCATCTAATTATATCATTTCGTCAGTGCAAACTTAATGGGGTAGGATAAATGAATTGTAGTATTTTAATAGTTCCTTTATTTCCTGTAGGGGGCGGATTCATCCGCCCCGAAACAGAGACGGGTTCGATGAATCGAGCCCCTACAAATTACTTATCACATATTACTTATTAAGGGCAGACACGAGGTCTGCCCTTACCCATTATATACATTACTATTTTTTTAACCAACTAACTAATTCTCAACGCTAAACGCTTTTTCTTTACTATATACTATATACTCGATACTCGATAATCATTTGTATTGCTAAAATAATAGTTTTATGCTATAATTATTTGTGTTTAAGTAAAAAGGTTGTTCTCCTCAAAAGAGTGGTATCCAAGACCACTCTTTTGTTATATATTAAGCAATTAATTCGCTTGAAACATTTTAATAGGAAGGAGGATGGAATATATTTCATATGAATATAAATTTAGCCAAAGTATTAGAAGAAATTGAAAAGGAAAAAGGAATAACTAAAGATATATTGATAGAGGCGATTGAATCAGCAATAGTGTCTGCATATAAAAAAAACTATACAAATAACATAGATGATATAAAAATAGATATTTCTAGTGACACTGGAGAGATTAAGGTATTTACCAGAAAAACTATCGTACAAAAAGCTTCAGAACCTTTAAATGAAATTAGCGAAGATGACTTACCAATATCGGATAAAGAAAAGTATAATATTGGAGATACTATCTTAATAGAAACTACACCTAAAGAATTTGGAAGAATAGCTGCCCAAACAGCAAAACAAGTAATAGTCCAAAAAATTAGAGAAGCTGAAAGAAATGTAATTTATGAAAAATATATTGATAAAGAGAGAGATATTGTTACCGGAGTTGTACAGAGAATTGAGCATGGAAACGTCATTATAGATTTAGGAAGAACGGAAGCTATACTTTTACCTAACGAACAAATAAGAAATGAAGAATATTACAAGGGGAAAAGAATTAAAATTTATATCCTTGAAGTCAGAAAAACATCTAAAGGACCTAAAATATTTGCATCCAGAACCCATCCTGAATTATTAAAACGTTTGTTTGAATTAGAAGTCCCTGAAATTCATGAGGGACTGGTTGAAATTAAAAATATTGCCCGTGAAGCAGGTAAGCGCTCAAAAGTTGCAGTTTATTCTAAGGACGAAAGGGTAGACCCTATAGGGGCATGTATAGGCGATAGGGGTTCACGAATAAAATCAATTATGATGGAATTAACAGATGAAAAAATTGATGTTATAAGGTGGAGTGACGATGATAAAGCATTGATTGCTAATTCTTTAAGCCCTGCTAAAGTTATAACTGTGAATCTATTTGAAAAAGAAAAGACTACTACAGTAGTTGTACCAGATCAACAGCTTTCTTTGGCAATTGGAAAAGAAGGACAAAATGCAAGACTTGCTGCAAAATTAACCGGGTGGAAAGTAGATATAAAAAGCGAATCAGATTACAAAGAAGAGAATAATCCGGATTCTCAAAATAACCCTAAAAAAGATGACTTAGAGAAATAATAACATTAATCCTAAAAAGGTATTTATAAATGATAAAAAATCTAAAGATACCTGTAAGAACTTGTATTGGTTGTCAATGCAAAAAACCCAAAAAAGAAATGATAAGGATAATAAAAACACCTGAGGGAAATATTGAAATTGACAAGACCGGCAAAAAATCAGGAAGAGGGGCCTATCTGTGCAGTAATGTTGAATGTTTGGATATTGCCTTAAGGAAAAATAATTTAAATAGGTCCTTAAAGCAAGATATCCCGTTAAAAAAGCTTGATGAATTAAGAAAGGCTTTTTTGAAAAATATAGATGTAAACACAGATTGAATTGGTTAGTTGGTTAATCGGTCAATTGGAGAATTGACTAACTGATGAACTAAATTCAATTGGTCAATATAAGATAATAATATTTGATATAATAAGAGTTATAGAACTTATTGTGGAGGCGATATACAATGAAAATGAGAGTATATGAATTAGCTGAAGACTTAAAAATACCGGCTAAAGAACTGATAGGGTTTTTAAACAAAGAAGGAATTAAAGTTAAAAATCATATGAGTACTTTAGATAAGGATACTATCGAACTAATTAGAGAAGTTATTATTACTGAAAAAGGGAAAAAAGTAGAAGAAAAGAAGAAGCAGCTTAAAGTTATAAAGATTAATAAACTTCCCAATCTAAAAGAACTTTCTTCACAGCTAAAAATTTCTTTATCAGAGATAATAGAAAAAATAATACAATTTGGAACAATAAGTTCGATTGACAAGGAAGTTCCTGTGAATATTTTAAAAAATTTCGCTAAGGAATACGGGTATAAAATAGTATTATCTGATAAATTAAAAAGTAGAAGTAGTCTTCAAAAAAAAGATAAAACTATAAAATTAATTGTAAAACCCCCCGTGGTTACTGTAATAGGACATGTTGATCATGGTAAAACTACTCTTCTTGATACTATAAGAAAGACAGATGTAACTAAAGGAGAAGCGGGAGGAATTACGCAACGGATTGGTGCATACCAAATTAAAATAGATCATAATAAAATTGTTTTCATTGATACTCCGGGACATGAAGCTTTCACCACAATGAGGGCCCGAGGAGTAAAAGCTACTGACGTTGCAGTTTTAGTTGTGGCAGCAGATGATGGAGTAATGCCTCAAACCGTTGAAGCGATTAATCATGCAAAAGCTGCAAATGTCCCTATTATCGTTGCAATAAATAAAATTGACAAGGCTAATGCCAATGTCGAAAAAGTAAAGAAAGAATTAACAAAATACGACTTAGTTTCTGAAGAATGGGGAGGAGAAACTCTAATGGTAGAGGTTTCTGCCCTTCAAAACAAAGGCATTGAAAAGTTATTAGAAACTATTGCTTTGCAAGCAGAGGTATTAGATTTAAAGGCAAATCCAGACATTCCGGCAAAAGGCCTAATAATAGAAACGAAATTAGACAAGAAAAAAGGAATTATTGCTTCAGTATTAATTCAAGATGGGTCACTAAAGATTGGTGATTATTTCGTTGCAGGATTATCCTATGGTAAAATCAGAAACCTTGCTGATGACAAAGGGAAAAGCATTAAAAAAGCAGGTCCTTCAACTCCGGTTGAGATCATAGGTTTTGGTAAAATGCCCCAGGCAGGTAATTACTTCCAAATAGTACCCGATGATAAGCTCGCTAAAATAATAATTAGCGAAAGGGAGGATGAGAAAAGAAGTAAAACCATAGAAGAATCATCAATATCTTTGGACAATTTATTTTTGGAAATGAAAGAAGGAAAGATAGATAAGTTAAATATAATTTTAAAGACGGACACCCAAGGCTCCTTAGATGCTTTGCAAGAGGCCATAAAAAAGATAAAAATTGAAAGTGAAGAAGTAAAAATTGACATAATACACGCAGGCGTCGGAAATATTACCGAAACGGATGTTATGTTGGCCTCTGCTTCCAAGGCAATAATAATTGGTTTTAATGTTCGCCCTGATACAAATGTCCAGAAAATAGCTAAGTCAGAGAAAGTAGACATCAGATTATATAAAATTATATATGATTTAATTGATGAAATTAAGTCTGCTTTAAAAGGTTATATAAAACCAAAGATCGAAGAGTACATCTGCGGACAAACGGAAGTTAGGGAAATATTTAAAATACCCAAGATTGGTACTATTGCAGGAAGTTATGTATTAAGTGGTAAAATATCAAAAAATGACAACATACGAGTAATAAGAGACGGCAAATTAATATATGAAGGGAAAGTCTCCTCGTTAAAAAGATTTAAAGAAGACATAAAAGAAGTTAGTGCTGATTTTGAATGCGGAATCGGTATAGAAAAATTTAATGATATTAAATTGAAAGACATACTTGAATTTTATACTTTTAGAGAGATTAAAGAAAAATAATAAATTAGTCGTTAGTGAATAGTGAATAGTCGTTAGTATTGTGTATAGCGTGTAAACTTAGTTAGTTAGTTTACCTGGTTAGCTGGTTAGGAAGACAGAATTCAGAAGACAAAATAAAAAAAACAGAAATGTCATTGCGAGTGACCACAGGGAGAGTGGCAATCTCGTTAGGATATTGAAAAATATAGATCGTAAAGTGTAAAATTACTAACTCCTCTGTCATTTCCGAAAGCGGGAATCCAGGAGTGAAAGATAAGAAAAGAAAGATAGAAAGCCGTATGCTTTTAGGAATTTGTACCATAAATTTATATTTTCCGGATAGTCACTCACTAAAAGATAAGAGAAATATTATAAAAAGTATAAAATCACGAATAAGAAATAAATTTAATGTTTCAGTTTCTGAAATAGACAATTACGATCTTTGGAAAAATACAACTTTAGGAATTGCCTGCATAGGAAATGAAAAAAGATATCTTGATGATGTTCTGAATGATGTAATAAAGTTTATTGAGCACCAAAGTAAATTGCAGGTAATAGATTTTAAGACAACTATTTTATAAGGAAAAGTATAATGTCATCATCTAAAAGAAGCGAACAGTTAGAAAAAGCTCTTATAAGAGAAATTAACAATATAATTTATCGGAAAATAAACGATCCGCGGATAAAATTTGTTACTATAACCAGGATAAAAGTTTCACCCGACCTGAAATATGCTGATGTTTTTGTGACTATTTTTAATGATAAGGATCAACAAAAAAAAGCTTTAAAAGGACTTAAAAATGCGACAAAATTTATAAGAGGTGAATTGGGAAAAGATTTGAAGCTAAGGTATGTACCAAAAATAGAATTTAAAATCGATGAAGATTTAGAACATCAATACAAATTATTAGAAATTATTACTGAAGTTCATGAACAACAATTAAATTTAAAGAAAGATAAAAATAATGAATAATTTCGATGAAATTACCAAAGTGCTGCAGAAGAATAATAATTTTTTAATTACTTCACATGTAAATTTGGACGGGGATGGAATTGGTTCCGAACTTGCTTTTTATTTTATTTTAAAAAAACTAAATAAGAATCCCATCATATTAAATCAGGATAGATTGCCGAAAATATATGATTTTTTACCTGGCAGTGATAAAGTACATTACTTAGAAGATAATTGTATTGACCCAAAGAATATAGATGTGGGTATAGTGCTTGATTGCAGTAATGTCAAAAGAATTGGGAAGACATACGAGGTATTTAAAAATATAAAAACTATTATTAATATAGACCACCATAAGAGCAACGAAAAATTTGGAGGTTTAAATTACGTAGATAGTTCTGTTTCTTCTGTCGGAGAAATTATCTATGAACTTATTAATTTTATTGATTCAGATTTATTAAATGATAAAATATCTACCTGTTTATATACAGCAATAATAACTGATACCGGGTCGTTTAGATATTCAAATGTTAGTTCAAAAACATTTGAAGTAGCTTCCAATTTGACTTCCCATAGAATAAAACCACATCTAATCGCTGATAATATTTATAATAGAAATACCTATGCTGGATTAAAATTATTGGGGAAAGCTCTTTTAACTTTAGAGATGGATAGCTCTAACCACTTTTCGTGGTTAACCATTACCAGAAAGATGCTAACTGAAACTAAAGCAAAGGATGAGGAGATAGAAGGAATAATTGATATAGCCACAACCTTAAATAATGTAGAAATATCAATCTTATTTAGAGAAACCGAAGACAATAAAATAAAAGTAAGTTTTCGCTCTAAAGGAAATTTTAACGTAAATAAATTTGCCGGTAAATTTAAAGGCGGCGGCCATCCAAATGCTGCTGGTTGTTTATGTTCGGGAAAGTTGGATGAAATTAAAGAAAAAATTCTTTCCGAACTATTTAAAGAAATAAAATCTTGTGAAGAATAATGAACGGTATTTTAAATGTATTTAAACCAAAAGGAATTAGTTCATATCAAACTGTAAAAGAAGTTAGAAATATTTTAAATATTTTTAAAGCGGGGCATACAGGAACATTAGATCCCTCTGCTTCCGGTGTTTTATTGATATGTATGGGGCAAGCTACAAAAATTGCTGAATTTTTAGTAGGCATGAAAAAACACTATCAGGGTGAAATGATTTTAGGTATAAGCACTGATTCCCAAGATTCAGAAGGGAAGATTATTCAAAAAAGAGAAGTTAGAACTGATATTAACAAAAAAAGGATTAAAGATATATTCCAAAAATATGAAGGTACAATTTTCCAGATACCCCCGATGTTTTCTGCAGCGCATTACAAGGGAAAAAGGTTATATCATCTTGCCAGGAAAGGCATAGAAGTAAAAAGAAATCCTAAGAAAGTCAAAATATATCAGCTTAATTTAATAAATTTTAATAAAAAGGTAAACCCAATAGTTAAATTCGAAGTTATTTGTTCAAAAGGCACATATATTAGAACATTATGTAACGATATAGGTGATGAGTTGGGTTGTGGTGCACATTTATCAAATTTGGTAAGAAAAAAAGTTGGTAATTTTAGCATTGAAGATTCGCTAACCTTAGAGGAATTAAAGAAAGATAAAACTTTAGGAAAGAGATATCTTATTAGCATTGATTCCGCTCTTGAAGAATTAAATAAGATAACCGTAAAAAGTGAAGCAACTAAAACCGTTTTAAATGGCGGGGTTATATCAAGTGAGCAAATTGTTGAAATTCCGGAAGTGCTAAAGACAAGAAAAGACAAATTTGTTAAAATATTTGATTCAAAAGGTAATTTGCTGTCCATTGGTTCTTTAATTAAAGAAAACGGGAAAAATATATTTTTTAAACCAGTAAAGGTTTTTAGAAATCATTAATTTTACTAATTCGGTTCTAAATAATCAATTATGGAAATTATAAGATACTCAAAAAATATCATATTACCTAATAAAAAACGCTATATTGCTTTAGGTGTTTTTGATGGTGTGCACTTAGGACATCAAAAATTGATTAAACTAACCGTTGATAAAGCCAAGAAGAATGATGGAATAAGTATGGTTGTTAACTTTGACCCTCACCCCGATATAATAATTAACCCGGAAAGCAATGTTTTTTTATTAACCACTTTGGAGGAACGAATAAGCCTGATTAAAGACTTAGGTGTTGATGTTTTTCTTATTATCAAATTCAATAAGGTGATGAGTAAAATGCCACCCGAAGATTTTATAAGTAAAATATTAGTCGATAGTTTGCAGGCAAAAGAACTTTTTGTAGGCTTTAATTATAAATTTGGTTTTCAGGGAAAAGGGAATCCAGATATTTTAAGAGAATATAGCAAGTTTTACAAATTTAAAACTAACATATTAAAACCAATAACTGCAAATAACACCATAATTAGTAGTACCAGAATAAAAGATTATATTAAGTCAGGAGAAATCAAAAAAGCAAAAAAATTATTGGGGCATGCTATCACGATTTCAGGAAGAGTAATTTCTGGAAAGGGCAGGGGAAGAAAATTATTAAATTTCGCTACAGCCAATATCGAGACACCGTCAGATAAAATTCTTCCTGTTAACGGGGTATATTTGGTGGAAATTAAAATTGATAATAAAAACTATTATGGTTTAATGAATATAGGGGTTAAACCAACTTTTAAAGAATCAGAACGAACTATAGAAGTTCACATTATAAATTTCAATAAAAAAATATATAATAAAAAAGTAGTCGTTAATATATTGAAAAAAATAAGAGAAGAAAAATACTTTACCCATCCAAGTTTATTAAAAAAACAGATAGAAGACGATATTTTAACCGCCAATAAAATGTTAAATAACATGTAATGAGTAATGAGTAATGAGTAATGAGTGAAGACAAGTGTAGCATAATAGCGTAGAAGATATTAGTTATCCAGTTACCCGGGTAACCAGTTTGCCAGTTAATTTAATGATTAATTCCAAATGCTAACTCTATCTTCACGAGATACGAGATACGAGCAGAGATTCTGGTTCCTGAATTCTGTCTTCTGACTTCTATTTTCTTAACGAGATACGATTCACGAGATACGAGATACGAATTTAGGTTGAAGGGTATACTTGTTTATGATAAAATATTTAAGATATAATGTTATAATAAATTATAAATAAATAAAAGGAGAGAGTAATATGGTTTTTGCTAAAGACAATAAGGAAAAAATAATAACAAAATATCAGCATCATAGTACTGATACTGGTTCACCAGAAGTTCAAATTGCTTTGTTAACTGAAAGAATAAACGATCTTACCGGACACCTGGTAGAAAATAAGAAAGATTTTCATTCAAAGCAAGGTTTATTGAAGATGGTGGGCAAAAGAAGAAGTTTATTAAAATATCTTAAAAATAGTGATATTGATAAATATCGAAAAATTATTGAGTCACTAAATTTACGAAAATAATAAATTAGTCGTTAGCCAATAAAACTAGCGTGGAGCGTACAGCGTTTAGCGTATAGTATCATAAAACGATATACGCTAATTTTTACGAGATACGATTTACGAGATACGAGATACGAATCAGGGCTTACGGAAAAGCTAATTCCACTATAATCAAGAAAAATATTTACAATAGAACTAGTTTTTAAATAATAAGGAGGAAAAAAATATTTAATGTTAGGATGTAAAGAAATTAAAATTAATTTGAATGGTAAAATAATAAATGTAGAAACCGGCAAAATTGCCAAGCAGTCAGCCGGTTCTATTGTAGTTAGTTGTGAGGGAACTGTTGTATTGGTAACAGTAAATTCTTCCAAAGAACCGAGGGAAGGGACAGACTTTTTCCCCTTAATGGTAGATTATGAGGAAAAATTTTACGCTGCTGGTAAAATTCCAGGCGGTTTTTTCAAAAGAGAGGGTAGGCCAAGCAAGAATGCGATATTAACTTCACGACTTATTGATCGTCCATTACGGCCTTTGTTCCCTGAGGGATACAAAAACGATGTCCAGGTTATTGCTACCGTTTTGTCATATGATCAAAAAAATTTACCGGATATGCTGGCTATGATAGGAGCTTCTACGGCTTTATGGATATCGGATATTCCCTTCCAGGGTCCCATAGGAGGTGTAAGGATTGGATTGGTAGAAAATGAATTTATAGTTAATCCCGGCCCTGAAGAATTAGAAAATACTGAATTGAACTTAATTATAGCTGGTACAAAAGATTCAATTATAATGATGGAAGGCGAAGCAAAAGAAGTACCTGAAGAAATTATATTAAAAGCAATTGGCATTGCTCAGGAAGCAATTAAGACAATCATAGAAGGCCAGGAAAAACTGGCAGATATTTTGGGGAAATCTAATATAAAAGAAGAAAAACAATATTCAGAAACAGCAGAATTAGCAGATAATTATCGTAAAGAAATTAAAAATCTCTACGAGAAAGAAATTAAAAAATCTATCTGTATAAATGAAAAAAAGGAAAGAGAAGATTTATTAAAAGATATTCTTAATCAGATTATTGAAAAATTATCTATCGAGGAAGACAATTTAACTCTTTTAAAAAATGTCTATGATGAGATTTGTAAAGAAGCTGTTCGTGAGTTAATAATTAAAGAAAAAATAAGAGTGGACGGGAGAAAATTAGACGAGATACGACTTATTAGTTGTGAAACTGGAGTGTTGCCCCGGGTTCATGGTAGTGCATTATTTACCAGAGGGCAAACGCAAGCTTTAGTTGTTACTACTTTAGGAACAGTGAAAGATAAGCAATTCATAGATACCCTGGAAGAAGAATCTTCAGAGAGGTTTTATCTGCATTACAATTTTCCACCTTTTAGTGTTGGCGAAGTAAGACCAAGAAGAGGGCAATCAAGAAGAGAAATTGGCCATGGTTCATTGGCAGAAATGGCCTTAAAAGCTTTAATTCCATCAGAAGAAGAATTTCCTTACACTATTCGTATAGTTTCCGAAATTTTAGAATCAAATGGCTCTTCTTCTATGGCTAGTGTTTGTGGGGGAAGTCTGTCCTTATTTGATGCCGGAGTTCCTTTAAAAAGACCTATAGCTGGAATTGCTATGGGATTAGTAAAAGAAGATGAAAACGTAGAAATATTAACAGATATTTTAGGGATAGAAGATTATTATGGAGATATGGACTTTAAAGTTGCCGGAAGCAGTGAAGGCATTACTGCTATCCAAATGGATTTGAAAATTGCCGGTATTTCAAAAAATACATTGAGCGATATCTTAAAGAGATCAAAAGAAGCGAGATTATATATTCTTGAAAAAATGAATAAAACAATATCAAAATCTCGAGAAAATTTATCTGTTTATGCACCAAAAATATCAGTTATAAATGTTGACCCTACTAAAATTGGCATGGTAATCGGTCCCAGCGGAAAAAATATTAAAAGAATTATAGAAGTAACGGGTGCTTCTATAGATATTAAAGATGATGGAGAAATATTTATAGCTGCAATTGATGAAAAATCGATGAGTCAAGCAAGAAAAATGATTGAAGCTATGGTAAGGGAAGCTAAGGTTGGGGAAACATATGAAGGGAAAGTAACCAGAACAACTAATTTTGGAGCTTTTGTAGAAATATTTCCTGGTAAAGAAGGATTAGTCCATATTTCTAAATTATCGCATAAACGTATAGGAAGAGTTGAAGATGTAGTTAGAGTCAATGATAATATATTAGTTAAAGTTATTGGAATTGACAATCAAGGCAGAGTTGACCTAAGAAAAATGGATAGTGATGAAAACGATATTGAAAACAATGATATTGATAAAAAAAATGAAAAATATGACTGATATTTTTTGATAAAATATGAAATAAATAAAACAAAAAATGGATTTAGTAGTGGAGAATAATAAAATTGAAATAAAAATAGAAAAAGTGAGGGGATGCGAGGATTTACCTTTGCCTGTTTCCACCAGTGAATTCTCCTCCGGAGTTGATTTATTATCCGCAGAAGCTCCCAATACTGTATTAAAACCGGGTAAGATAAAATTGATTTCCACCGGGATTAAAATTATGATCCCCAAAGGTTATGAAGGGCAAATAAGACCTCGAAGTGGTTTAGCCCTTAAGCATGGAATTACTGTTTTAAATACTCCAGGCACTATTGATTCAGATTATAGGGGTATTGTAAGGGTAATATTAATTAACTTAGGCGAAGAGGAATTTGTTATACAAAGGGGAGATAGAATAGCTCAATTGGTAATTCAAAAAATATTTTTCCCTAATTTTAAACTTGTAAAGACCTTAGATAAAACCAAAAGAGGAGAAGGTGGCTTCGGACATAGCGGCATAGGAACTAGCGTATAGCGTTTAGCGTAGAGCGTATACATTTGTTTATATAGTTATTTGGTTAGCTGGTTTAAGAAAATAGAAGTCAGGAGCCAGAATTCAGAAGTAAGAAAAAAACAGAAGTGTCATTGCGAAGCGAAGCGGTGGCAATCTCGCAATGACAAAAAGGAAAATCCATTCATAATAAGCAATAGGAGATATGATTTTATTCTGGCTTCTGTCTCCTGAATTCTGACTCCCTCTTTCCTAACTATACGCTAAACGCTGTACGCTCCACGCTCGGTTGTTTCACTAACGACTAATTTACCTAAGCGGAGGTATTCAATGACCACTGAACTAATCTTTGGCATGATGGGAGGTCTGGGATTATTTTTATACGGAATGCAACTGCTCAGTGATGGTTTACAAAAAGTTACCGGTGATAGAATACAAAAAATTATGGAGTTATTAACCAATAAACCAGTAATGGGTGTTGCAACCGGAACTTTATTAACCTCCATTATACAAAGCAGTAGTGCTACTGGTGTTATAACTGTTGGTCTTGTAAATGCAGGTTTGTTAAATTTAAAACAAGCAATAAGTGTGATTGCCGGAGCAAGTATTGGTACTACTATAACTGCTCAAATTGTTTCTTTTCGCTTAGAAAAATATGCTCTTCCAGCAATTGGAATTGGTTTTATCATTAATTTTTTAGCCAAAAAAAGAAGCTATAAATATTTTGGCCAAATATTACTCGGTTTTGGTATATTATTCTTAGGCTTATACACTATGTCTCATGCAGTAAGCCCTTTAAGAAGTTATACTCCTTTTATTAATTTATTAGCAAGCATCTCTCACAACTTTTTTTTAGGTATATTAGTTGCTACAATTTTTACTGCGATAATTCAAAGCAGTAGTGCAAGTATAGCCATTGTAATTGCTATGTCTATACAAGGCATGATTGACTTAGATACAGCAATACCATTAATCTTAGGCAGTAATATCGGGACTTGTGTTACAGTTTTAATTGCAAGTATAGGAAGTTCTGTAACGGGAAAGAGGGTGGCACTTTCTCAATTAGTTTTTAAAACATTAGGAGTATTGTTATTTTCATTGTTTATAACCAAATTTACATTTCTAGCATCCTTAACTTCAATTACTATCCCAAGACAGATTGCTAATGCTCATACAATGTTTAATATAATTGATACTATGATATTACTTCCTTTTCTTAATGTTTTTGTTAAACTTATTGTTAAAATTTTACCAGGTGAAGAAATTGTTATTAAGAAAGGCCCTATCTACCTAAATAAAGATATGTTAAATACACCATCCCTTGCTTTGAGTCAAGCAACTAAAGAACTGGTTAGGATGGGCGAAATGGCTGAAAGCATGTTAAGTGATGTGATGATGTCTTTTATTCAAAACGACCTAAATATCTTAAAAGGTGTATATTTAAAAGAAGGGGTAGTAAATACTTTAGAAAAGGAGATTACTAAATATTTAGTATTGATATCTCAACGGTCTCTTAGCCCTAACCAATCAAAAAGACTAACGGATTTAATGAATATAGTTAATGACATAGAAAGAGTAGGGGATCATGCTGAAAATTTAGCTGAACTTGCTGAAGAAAAAATAAATGAAAAATTACCCTTTAGCGAAAAAGCTTTAGATGAATTAAAATATATGTTTTCAAAAGTTCAAATTTCTTTAAATAAATCAATCTCGGCATTAAAAAATAGAGATATAGCATTAGCTCGAGAAGTAGCTTTAAAAGAAGATGAAATTGATGAAATAGAAAAAGAACTTCGTGATAATCATATAAATAGGCTAAACCAGGGCATTTGTTATCCCGAATCCGGTGTTATCTTTTTAGATTTAATAAGTAACTTAGAAAGAGTTGGAGATCATGCTAATAACATTAGTTTGATGGTAATTGACGAACTGTCCAAAGGTTAGGGGAATATATGTCATTAATATTATTAGGGCTAATACAAGGATTAACAGAATTTTTTCCGGTAAGCAGTTCCGGGCATTTAGTAATAGCAAAGTATTTCTTAAAACTAAATTTACCAGGTGCGGCATTTGAAGCATTTGTACATTTTGGAACAGTTGTGGCTGTAATAGTACTCTTTAGAAAAGATATTAAAGAATTAGTAATTTCTTTTTTTGACAGTATTTATAAACTATTTCAAGGAGAAAATATATTAAATATTTTTAAAAATAATTTATCATCAAAACTTGCCTGGTTTTTAGTGATCAGCACCATACCGGCAGCAATTATTGGATATACTTTTAGTTCTTATTTTGAAATACTTTTTAGTAAACCTATAATAGCCTCCTTTATGTTAAGTATTACAGGAGCTTTACTTTGGTTCGGTAATAAAAATTACACAGGGGGCAATAAGAATATTTCTGAAATTACTTGCAAAGATGCTATTTTTATAGGATTAGCTCAAGCTGTTGCGATTATCCCAGGAATATCGAGATCCGGTTTAACTGTTATTACCGGAATGTCAAGAAACTTAGATCGAGAATTTGCAGCAAGATATTCTTTTATACTATCTGTACCGATCATTTTGGGTGCTTCAATGTTTAAAATGAGGGAATTATCTTACTTAAATATAGATTTATCTATTCTGATACTATCAGGGTTAGTGGCGGCTATATCAAGCTATGGGGCTATGAAAATATTTATAAGATTATTAAAAAATCGGAAAATATACTTTTTTTCATATTATCTTTGGATTATATCTGGTTTAATAATTTGGATAACCTTAGCGAGAGGATGTTAAAAAGTTGAAAATAAAGAAAAAAAATACTAAAAATGAAACCATAAGTATAATAATTATTGCATTTTCTTTGTTATATATTTTCGCCTTTATCTTCACTGACAAAATGGGAATCGTAGGTAAAATAATTTTTCAAACCGCAACTCGCAGCATTGGTCTTGGCGCCTACATCTTTCCAGTTTTGTTATTATTTTTGGGAATTTTAATCCTTTTTAATTATAAACCACCCAACCCTTATCATAAACTCTTTGGTGTTATTTTTTTATTTATTATATTTCTTATATTTACACATGTTAGATTACTTTTGCTCGAAAATTCATATTCATTGGCAATGAACGGCGCCGGTGGAGGTTTATTGGGTTATTATTTTGCCAATTCATTATACTTTTACTTTGGGGTAAAGGGGGCTTATCTTGTTTTAATATCCCTCAGCTTAATATCAGCCTTATTCATAACTGAAGTTTCCTATTTTTATATATTTAGCAACTGGGGAAACAAAATAAAAATTGTATTGAATAATATTTACAATGTTTTAAATAATATCGGAGCAAAGTTTTTTAAAAGCTTAAGGCGCAAAGAAGAACCTGATTATAAAGAATACGAAACAGATGAAATACCAAAAAAAATATTTAAATTAAAAAGAACAAAGGAAAAAGAAAAAAAATTAGAAGAAGAAACAGTTTTCGATAGAGATTACCAGGAATCCAAACAGGAACTTAAGGTAGACAAATATCAAGTTCCTCCCCTATCTTTACTATCTGACTCGTACGCTGAAGAGAAGGCAGATACCAAATTAAATATTGAGGAAAATATAAAAACACTCGAAAGAACATTTTCTAATTTTGGAATTGATGCAAAAGTTGTTGGGGTTATCCAGGGACCAACTGTTACCCGATATGAAATTCATCCTGCACCAGGGGTTAAAATATCTAAAATAACAAATTTAAGCAATGATATTGCTTTGTCTTTTGCAGTAGCCTCGGTAAGGATAGAAGCACCAATACCCGGTAAAAATGCTGTAGGAATTGAAGTCCCTAACCGCAAAAGAATAAATGTGTATTTAAAAGAAATATTGCAAAGTAGTGAATTTCAAAATGGAAAATATAAAATACCCATAGCTTTAGGAATAGATATTGGAGGCAAACCCATAATCGCAGACTTAAGCGAACTTCCTCATTTATTAATTGCCGGGGCAACCGGATCAGGGAAAAGTGTATGTATTAATAATGTAATATTAAGTATAATTTATAAGCTAAGCCCGAAAACAGTAAAATTTATTATGATTGACCCAAAAAGAGTAGAACTGAATATTTATAATGGCATTCCGCATTTATTAATACCTATTATAACCGACATAAGTCAAGCCATTAAAGTATTAAACTGGGTGATTTCTGAAATGGAAAAAAGATTTAAAATATTTGCGGAAGCAGGAGTCAGGAACTTAGACGGTTATAATGAATATGTTGGAAATATCAATAATGATACTGAACCCTTACCCTATATTATAATAGTAATCGATGAATTAGCTGATTTAATGCTATCTTCTCCGGTAAAAGCAGAGGAATCATTGTGTAGATTAGCCCAGATGACCAGGGCAACCGGCATACATCTAATAATTGCCACTCAACGTCCTTCTGTAGATATTATTACCGGTTCGATAAAGGTAAATTTCCCTTCCAGAATTGCCTTTGCGGTTTCTACTCAGGTTGATTCAAGGACTATATTAGATCTTAATGGTGCTGAAAAATTATTAGGAAATGGCGATATGTTGTTTTCCCCGGTTGGTGCCCCTAAACCAATTAGGGCTCAGGGTGCTTTTGTAGTAGAAAAAGAAATTAGAAATGTGGTATCCTATTTAATGAAGCATTGCCCTCCTCCT
>JABUBM010000098.1_pt1 | contig 18808 bp, 18 predicted proteins | sample 7240321 | NCBI WGS metagenome assembly JABUBM01 (sample SAMN07256344, study PRJNA390944) | subsurface metagenome | isolation source: Methane hydrate marine sediment | place: Pacific Ocean: Eastern North Pacific, ODP site 1244 | collected 2002
ATTTAAAAAAAGAACTATCACCTTCCTTTTTCTCATTCTCTTTAAATTTTAGCCCCCCGGATAATAATGCTTTAATTCCAAGGTAGAATAAATAAGCAGCACCAGTATATTTTATTATTTTAAATGCAACTACAGATGTTGATATTATTGCTGAGATACCCAAGGAGACAAATAATGTATGGATTAATGCTCCAGTTCCTAATCCTAATATTGAAGCGAATCCGACTCTTTTGCCTTGAGACATTGTTTTAGAAATGAGATAAATCATATCAGGACCTGGAGCAATATTCAGTAGTATTGCTGCTGACAAAAAAAGCATCCAATAAGAATAATCTTCCATATTATTAACCTCACTAAATTATCTTTATATTACTATTTCTTAAAACATTATAATAAATCCCCATCAGAAAATGCCTTTGGGGTTCAGGCTTCACAACTTCACACAGCCTAATAGTTCTGAATGTGCTCCATTGCCATTAAAATATTTCGATAAAATATTGAATACGGAATACCCGTATTAAGGTGGCTAAGTGTTTTTCTATAATCATGCTCTGTTAGTTTGACAAGCTTAGTAAGGGTGAAAAAATCTTCCCAAGCTGCTATCTTCTTTTGAAAGGTTAATGTCATTCGTGTGTTTAAAGGTTGTTTAATATGTTTAGCATTCCATGGGCAAACCTGTTGACATATTTCACAGTCTATTATTCGATTTTCTGATACAGTTTTAGCTTCTTCAGGTATATTATCATTTTGAAGAATATAGGACAGGCATCTATCTTTATTCAATATATAGTCATTTTCAAGTGCTTTTAATGGACAAGCCTCTTGACATTTTTTACAGTTTTTGCATCGATTTGTTTCTTCTTTGTCATTATGATCAAGATTAGCATTGGTAATGATTCCACCAAGCGCAAGGAATGTTCCATACTGCCTGGAGATAAGAAGAGAATGTTTACCTTGCCATCCTATACCAGCTCTTATTGCAGCCAGTTTTAATGGAATAATGGATACTCCACTCTTTGAATCATCACAAATTAGAGCCGTATATCCTTCATTTTTTAACAAAGTGGAGATAGGCTCAATTTGCTTGATTACATCATTAAAAAAACCAGAAAGAAACAATCTACTTGTTCTCCCGTAGTTGGATTTAGCCCAAGATGGGAGAACAAGACCACCAATATAGACGCCAACAATAATAATTGTCTTTGTGTCAGATAATGAGAGCTTGGGGTCTCGGCGTTTAGAATTTTTTAATAAATAATCTTTAAATTCAGATGCATCCGCAAATCCAAGCACATCAATCCCTTGGTATTCTGCAAGTTTTCTAATATTTTCTTGAATATTATTTTTTCCCATATGATCCTTTGATCCTTTTTGTGTAAAATAATGCTTTCTTGCAATTGTGACTAACATTCCTATAATAGAATAATAGGGACAAACACCTATTTATTAACTTTCTTCCTAGGCCTTCTTTTCGGCTTTAAGAGTGAATTCTTGGGGTCAAATCTTTTTACTTCCAAAAGAACCTTTAGCTTTTCCAAATGTTGCAATCGAGTTTTAAAATTCTCACTATTTTACAACTTTAAGGGCAAGTTCGGCCACTCTTTTTCCAAGAAGCCTGCCCCGTTCCATGGTTTTTTCATCAGGCTTGCCCACACATGAAACCCCGTAATGTCCAGTTGCAGCCATGGGATCGCCAACGATGATCATACCATAAATCATAAGGGCCTGAATGATGGAAAACATGGTAGTTTCTTTTCCTCCAGTAACATCTCCTGATGTTGTGAACACTGCCCCAACTTTATTCTCCATCTTCTTTCTAATACTGACAAAGTCATCAAATACTTGTTTTAATTGAGCAGCCATTGTCCCGAAATATACAGGAGAACCGGCTATAATCGCGCTTGCTTCCAGAAAATCATCTCTTGTAACCTGATCTGTCTTTTTTAATACAGCTTCTGCCCCTGTAATCGCATTGACACCTTCAACTACAGCCTCAGCCAATCTTCTTGTGTTTCCATTCTTGGAAAAATAGAGAACCAAAATTTTCATTTTACCTCCTTAATTTATAGCATTAACGCCCGAGTTGAGCGATGGGTCGCATAACGGTCCGCGGGTTTACGTGTCAGGGGACGGTTCTTTGTCACACTTCAAGAAAATATATTTACCTTATTAAATCGCCACCAGAGGTTAAAAAAATTAGTCTTTTTCAATTTTTCTACACCTTAATACTAATACGATAAAAGGTTTATAAAATCCTTCTTTTTTTTAAAAAATAGTTTCAAGGCGCAAGATGTAAGATTCAAATTTTTAGAAAAGAGGGGAAAGATGGATTCCCATTTTCATGGGAATGACATAAGGAGCAATGAGATTGCCGACCTTTCTTCTAACTATCCCACTAAAGTTTACACTAACGTATCTATGATATTTTTTAATTCTTTTTTCCTTATTCGAAAAAGGGTTGTGCTATGGTGGCGCAATATTACCAGATAAATGGTATTAATTTATATTTTACTTTATTGGAATATTCTAAATATCCATCTAACTCATTTTTTAGCGTTTTGTCTTCTAAGGATGTCCGAATAATAAACAGGATTGTTGTTATCCCGGACATTAATAAAGCATATAAAGTACCCAAAGATATAGGAGTTGCCAATACCATAACAATAAATCCAACATAACCGGGATGACGTATATATTTATATGGACCACTTATAGCCACCTCATGACCTCGTTCAATCTGTATTCTTACCATTGTTGAGAAATATTTGTTTGATAGCATTGACCAGGTAAAAAGCATTGAACCAAGGAAATAAAATACTAAACCGGTTATGTGAATGAGAATATTCGAATTAATACTCCAGCCAAATCTATAATCCAATCCTGAAACAATATAAATTCCCAACATCGGTATAATATTGATAGAGGTTAAAATCTTATCCCATTTTTTTACATTTTCTTTTTTCTTACCTCGTTCTTCCATCAATTCAACGGGAATAACAAAAAGGTTTATTAAAAGAATAATGACCCCCAGTGTCAAAAAAAACCATGCCCAGTACCATTTAACACTCCAAGCTGAAATAAAAAGTATTGTTCCTTGAAGGATTAGTGTGAATAATACCTGGATAAGTCTTTTTAATACATTTTTATTCATTTTTTTACCTCGGGAATATAAGGAGTAAGGTTTTCACATTTGACATACTGTAATTTCTTAAAATATGATGAAAGTGGAATAAAAAGTTACCGAATTATTGGGCTAGTATAAACCGTCCCATGTCACGTTTCTTGAATATATAGACTATCCTTACCATCTTTTATTTTGTATCCTTTTTCTTTAAGTATGTCCCTTAATTTATCTGATGTAGCATAATCTTTATTCTTTCTTGACTCTTCTCTTTGTTGCAATAGTCCTAAAATTTCAGTAGAAATCTCAATTTCATTATTGGTATTTCGATAATCTAATAAATCTATACCCAAAACTTCATCAAATATCTTAGATGTATTATGCTTTTCATTGTCAGAAACCTTTGGATCTTTTATTAATTGCCATAATAATGAGAGCGCCTTTGGAGTATCCAAATCATTAGAAATAATTTCTTTAAATTTATTTACATAATTCAAATTTATGTTGTCGGTTTTCTTTATCGATAATGACGATATGCAGCTTTTTAAATTTCTTAAAGCAGTTTGTGCTTGATCTAATGAATCCCAGGTAAATTTTAAAGGATTTCGGTAATGAGCAGTTAATACTAAATATCTGTAGGCTATTGGATCTATTTGTTTTCCAATGATGTTATCAAGTAGGATCGTACCTCCTTCAGATTTAGACATTTTCTCGCTTTCACCAAAATTTAACCATGCTCCATGAATCCAATAATTAACTACTTTATGACCTACAGCGGCTTCCATCTGTCGAATTTCACTGGTGTGATGAATTGGTATGTGATCAACACCTCCAGTATGTATGTCAAAATATTCACCGAGATATTTTAGGGATATCGCACTGCATTCAATGTGCCAACCGGGGAAACCTACTCCCCAGGGTGATGACCATTCTAATTTTCTTTTTTGTTCTTTAGGTGAAAATTTCCATAAAGCAAAATCTTCGGGATTGCGTTTATATTTTGTTTCCACCCTCGAATATTCTTTCGAAGCATTTATTTGCATATTTTCCAAAGGCGTAAATGTAGAAAATGTTGATACGTCAAAATAAATACCATCAGGAGTTGAATATACATGACCATTTTTTTCTAATGCTTTTATAAGGTCAATTTGTTCTTCTATATGATCTGTTGCTCTGGCAATAATATCTGGTGGTAAAATATTTAATTTTGAACAATCTAAGAAAAACTTGTTTTTAAATTTTTCAGTCATCAATAAAGCATCTTGATTAGACTTTTGAGCAGCTTTTTCAACTTTATCCTCTCCTTGATCCGCATCATCTGTTAAATGGCCTACATCAGTTATATTCATCACCTGAATTGTACGATAGCCCATCAAATGTAATGACCGTTTTAAAATATCAGCAAAAATATACGTTCTTAGATTACCAATATGTTGAAAAGAATAGACAGTTGGGCCACAAGTATATATTTTTACAAAATTAGATTCAATTGGTTTAAAGCTTTCAAGTCTTTTTGTTGGCGTATTGTAAAGTTCCATTTTGTGTTTCTCCTCATCTTAAAAATTCTGCAAAATTTATACCTACATAGGTCTTTATTATTAACAAATCATATTTAATTCTATTACAAATCTAATCTATAATTTATGCTATTAATTTTATGTCAAATGTGAAGACCCCTATTTACTTTTCAGTGTTAAGCGATGTTAAGTATCTATTCTTCCTTTCCAATATATTTTTTCATTAGGTCTTTTGCCTTACTTAAACCTTCTTCTGTTAGATATACTGATTTTGCGCGTTTGCTTCCACTAATATATCCTTCCTCATTTAATTCATCTAAAACCTCAAAGGGATAACCTTTCCAGCTCCTTTGAACTTTTGTGAGACCAGCATCTTCTTGCCATGATGTAAGATAAATCAGTAATAGAGTCAATTCTTTTATTGTTTTATCCATTATGTTTTCCACCTTTTAATTACTATTTTTAATATATTTCATAATCACCAGAATCATCGCTTTCACCGGTAATGCACGTAAAACATCCATCAAAACCGCCAATTGCACTTCCGATTGCCCATATTGGTTGTCCACATACTTGACAACAGGCTCCCTCGTTTTTTCGCTTCAATGTCTCTTATAATCTTTTCACAACATCTTCATATTTTTCTCCGGAATTGTCTTTAATGAATAACTTTGCAAATTTCTCAATTGATATCCCGATCACTATTCCTTTCTCCCTTCCAAATATTTTCATATTTTACGGCCTATGATTTTATTCCCATCGGAATGTCTTCGCCGCTATTAATGCACTAACAAGCAATATCCCTGCTAATATTATTACCTCTTTAAGATGCTCTACCCATAACTCACCAAACCAAAGACCTTGTAATAACTGTACCATATAGGTCATTGGAAGGAGCCTGCTTATTTGACGAACAGTTTCCGGCATCATCTGCAAAGGAAAAGTTGCGCTATTGGGGTCAAATCTTTATTCTTTACAAATTGTTTGTTTATCTGTCAAGAATAAAGACCCCATTTTCACTTATAGGAATACCAGTTCTCTGGTTATTTTCATCAAAACTGTAATTAGCCATGGCATGGTTAGTATTGACAATTAACCCTGATATACTTGTCTGAAATAATCTTCATATCTGCATATGCACCACGGTAACGTTCAGGCATCATGAATGCCATGCGAACCATGATCTGATCGGTCATCTCCTGATAAACGTTCTTCGTTGTCTTCATCTCACTCGCAAGCATGAAGGGTTTCCCAACAACAAAGGTGACACGTGTTCGTTTTAACCTCTTTATATTGTACCAGAAGTTCTCGACTCCGTAATGTGCGACAATCAATATTGGAACACGATTTTTCAGGGCAAGAAAAACTACTCCCTGTTGGCCCTTGGCCAGCACCCCGTTGCCACTTCTTGTCCCTTCCGGAGCAATGCAGAGGATTTTTTTCTCTTTCAGAGCTTTTCCCGCTTCTTTAAATGTGGAGACGCCTGGGGTTTCTCTATTAACAGGGATGGCTCCCCATTCTTTTACCAGTATCCTTAGGAACCAATTATCCTGGTTTTCCACTTTTGAAATTCCACAGACCTTGCGGGAAAGCAGAAGCGTGTATATGAGCGGGACCTCGAGAAAATTGATATGGTTAATCACAAGAATCAAAGGTCCTTGACGGGGTACAGATTCCAGTTTGTCCCCTTCAACATTACAAAATATTTTTAATAGCAGTTTGATAATAAAGGTTATGAATCTACCAGTTAATGTCATGGCAGCCTTCTTCTTGTGATTAGTTGAAGTGCCGATGGAATTATCTGAACCCTCAGAGCTGTGCCTGCAACACAGATAGTTTCTCCATCAGCATGAGCTGTCATACTTCCTGAAAGTGCTTTTAGGGAGAATTTTTCAGCAGAGTCAGTAAATGTACCACGGTGCCTGCTTTGTTTCCCTTTCGTGTAGAGCATCATAGCCTTGAGCAAAGAAATTCTTGTCCCTTGGTGTGTTATAGTAAGATTAAGCAGCCCATCACTCATATCTCCATCAGGAGCCATAAAGAAGGCTCCTCCCATCCGTTTCCCATTCATGATAGAAATAAGAGCCGGAGTAAGTATCTGCTGTCTATCTTTGTAAGATATTTCGACTGTTGGAGCTTTAGGGAGCACTACCAACGTTTTAATCGCTGCAATGATATATGATGCCGCTCCATGAAAATGCTTCATTTTTGCCGCCTCCAGCCCGACAATTGCATCAAAGCCGATACCAACACCATTTCCGAAGTACCGACCCTTAGGAAAATCACCTCCGGTAATAAGCCCAACATCCATTGGATAAAAAGTCCCATCAAGAAGAAGGCGCATGCTCTCTGTAAGATCATGTGGAACTCCTGCTCCAAAGGCAAAGTCATTCCCACGACCAATGGGCAAGACACCAAATTGTAAGCGATTATGATGGATTAATGATGATTCAGGTTTACGGGAATTAAGCATAAGTCCATTTATTACCTCGTTAGAAGTACCGTCCCCGCCAGCGGCTACGATTACGTGATCAGGAATTTGAGCACTCGATGCTGCTATGGAAGTAGCATGACCGATTCCTTCTGTAAGAACAATTTTGAAATCTGTTGCATTTTTTGAAAAGAACTCTTTTATTAAGGGGATTTTTTTCTTCGCATTTCCCTGATCCGCAATTGGGTTGAGGATGATTGTAAAATATCTGTTCATACCTACTCCTATATATCTTTTTAGATTATTATATTCAAATATTAAGTTTCCTAAATTATAGATTAGACTTTTAACAGAGTCAAATGAATTAGGATAAAAAAATTCATTTTTAACGAGCTTTTAAGAAGGCCTCAATCAGAGTGTCAGGGGGACTGTCTAGGGGACAACACCCCTATGACATCTGGACTGCATTAATTTTATCTGCAACTTGTTCAATTTCCTTATCATCTGAAAGTACTGTTATTCCGAAATCTGCACCAATACCCGGGTCAACAACGCCTACACTTATATTTACAGTCCTCCCGAGTATTTCATCAGTTCTGGGTAACATATGTTTGTAATATTTTACTTCTTGTCCATATCTTTTACAGGCAAAAGGGCATTGATATTCCGTTACCGTCTTTTTATCTAATATCTGTTCCATATGATTATAAACATGCCACCCTGAATGAGCGAGGGTTTTTGTACCCAGTTCAGCAGCAAATTTTTCTGCAGTCTTGTTATCCTTAAAAAGTAATGTTAATAATGTGGCAATTTCACCTTCATCATTTATTTTTCGAAATCCTAATTTTTTATTTCCTGAAATGGCATTCTTTAATTTTCTTTTTTTATCACGAAGCATGGATATAATATTGTCTGTCTTCCTTAGCTGAGCTAGAGCAACAGCACCGGTAAGCTCATTAATTCTTAAATTCATACCTATCAAACTCCTATGGCCAATCTCCAACCCCATTCTATATGGCTTATGACCCTGGTCATGAAATCCAAAAGCACGTTCATATAAATTATCATCATCGGTAATGACAACACCACCATCACCAGTGGTTATAGTTTTATTAAAATTTAAGGAAAAAGCCCCTATGTCACCTATTGAACCAAGCTTTTCTCCTTTATAGGTTGCTCCGAGAGCCTGGCAGCTGTCTTCAACAACATAGAGGCCAAATTCCTTTGCAATCTCCATAATACTATCCATATCACATGGATTACCGAGCATATGAACAGGCATAATAGCTTTTGTTCTTTTAGTAATTTTTTTTCTAATATCCTTCGGGTCAATATTTAGGGACTCGTCAATTTCTGTTAAAATAGGTATAGCTTTGGCATAGATAATCGAAGAAATTGAAGCGATAAATGTATAACCTGGTACTATAACTTCATCTCCTGGTCCAATACCCAGGGCTGCCAGACTTGTGATAAGAGCACCGGTACCTCCATTTACAGCTACTGCATTTCGTGTCCCAATATATTTTGCAAATTCTTTTTCAAATGTTACCACTTTATGCTTAAACCTTGGATCGTCTTCCTTGCCATATCTTGACAAATATCCTGTCTCCATTACATCTAACAATTCTTTTCTCTCTTCCTCTCCAAAAAAATACGCACCTGGTCCTGGCATATTAACCCCTCCTTGTAGATAGTTAGTTAATTATTTTATATTCTTAATAAAGTCATGAAGAAATAAATGAGCAAGAAATAAATGATGTCTGGTCTCAACATTTGGCATGCTGTAATTTCTTAAAATATGATAAAATCGTAATAAAGGACTGTCTCTTGCCATATTCTAATCATTTGTGAAGACATTGGGGAAATAATAGGGACAGAGACCTATTTATCATTCTTCATTCTTCAAAACACCTAACTGGAATCACATTTTGAAAGAATATCAATTATTTTAAACATTAACCTGATGCCTTTTTGTGCATAGCGAAACTGATTTAAATTACCAATTAAGTAAATATCCATTGCCGGATGGTAAAACATAAAAGACCCTATCGAGCCGGCATTTCCCCATACATTGTATTTTTGAGGCATTAAAAGAGGAACGGTATGAAAATTCATTAAGCCGTAGCCATAATCAATACCTATAGAAAATTTCGCCCAATCTTTCATTTTCTCAAAAGTATCTTCTCTAATAATCTCATGTTTCACCAATGCTTTCATGAATTTCAGTAAATCTTCGGATGTAGCCACGATTCCGCCGCCGGCATAATCAATACTAAGACTGCGGTATTGGGTCACATTGATATTACCTGAATATAAATCTGCCACCGGGTAGTCGCTTTTTACCATTGATTCAGAATAATAAGCCAAATATGAGTGATTCATCTGGAGAGGCTGAAAAATGTAATGCCGAAGTGCTTCATGGAAAGGTGTTGAGGTTATTTTCTCAATAATTAATCCTAAAACATGATACCCGGTATCTGAATAATGAAATCCTTTTCCGGGAGGAAAATGTGATTTTAAATGCTCTTTAGACTATTGGATCGTTTCCTGGGGAGTCCAGAAACGGGATGGTTCATCAAAAATTATATCAATCATCGATTTACCCTGTTTCGGTTTATCATCGAAATAGTCATGCAAACCTGATGTATGATTCAGTAAATGTCTTATTTTTATTTGGCTGGTATAATCCTTCCCTTTGTAAATATGTAAGTTTTGCAATAGGTCATTATCTAAAAACTGAGTGATGGTATCTTCATAAGATATCATTCCCTTTTCAACCAAAATATTGATAAGAACAGAGGTAAACAATTTACCAATGCTGGCAATAAAATAAGGCTGCTGGGTATTGGCAGGTATATTGCCGGTTGAGCCTTCTGCTATATTCAGGTGAATGCCGAGCTTTTCCGAATGGACTAACAGATATGCATTGTATATTTTGGGGTCTTTCTGTACTATTTTAGTAAAATATTCCGCAATTAATGATCGAACTTTTTCTTTTCTCATTTACTTATCACTCCTCTTTTAAAGTCTTTTTAAATATTACTAAAATAATCTGCCTTTAGTTAACCTTATCTGGGTCTAACCAGTCCTCCCAGAGCTCCACCGACTATTCCTAATAAACCGAAATAAAGGGTAGATATAAAAATTCCTCCTCCTAATATCGTTCCAACCGTTCCACCTAATACCCCTCCAAATAATCCACCAGAAACAGTGCCTACCAAACCACCTAAACCAGGGAGGATAAGTAATGCCAATATTCCTCCGAAACTCCCGCTTAAAAAACCAGCTAATGCCCCTTTTCCTGCTCCTCTAACAATCAATCCGGCGATAAAACCTGCAAGAAGCGGACCGAATAAAGGAATAAAACCCAAAAAAGACATAGCTATAATTCCCACTAATACTCCCCAAAACATATTGTGACCTCCTTTTTTATTTCCCCTCTCGAAGAAAGCTTTTTATTTTCTACTTTTAAAACTAATTCGACAAAAGGTTTTAAAAATCCTTCTTTTTAAAAGAAAAAGTTTTTTACAAAATGCGAGTTGCAAGTTTTTAGAAAGGAGAAGAAAAAGATAGATTCCCGCCTGCGCGGGAATGACATATGGGGGATTGGGATGGCATATAAGGGAATGGGAATGGCAGAAATCTAAGTAGAATGAAGATGAAAGATATAAAGGATAGTAATGAGATTGCCACGGGGAGCACTCAAGTGATATCGAGTGCTCCCCTCGTAATGACAGAGGAATTAAAACTAACGATATTTACTTACAAATGGGGAAAATGTGTAAAGTCTGTGGGAAAATACCTTCTTGAAAGCCTTACAAACATTTTTTATATCTAAAACCTTAGAAAGATAAAAAAATACCTCCTAACTTCGCTCTTACTATATAGAAAGAATAGTATAGCAAAGAGCTCGCTAACTCTTTTATTTATATTAATTATTGAGTAAATATTTTCGAATGATTTCTACTTTTTATATTTAAATGAAATATCTAATTTTGTCCTAAAGGTTAGCCTAGCATCTTTCTCTACTTTGATATCAAGCTTATTTACTTCAGCTATCCTAATTTCTTCAATCGATTTAGAAGCAGTCTCTAATGCAATTCTTGCTGCATCCTCCCATGATTTTTCGCTGGTACCCACAATTTCGACAATTTTATATACGCTTCCCATTTCGCACCTCCTATTAAATATTAATTTTTATTCACTTTATCGAATATTTTAACAATAGTTAATCTTGCTAATCTGCATCAATAAAAAAATATTCAGAAGAAACAGAATGCAATATTAAATTTAATAAATTTGTATAATATTAAATCCTTATCTAATAATTCATTACCTTTTAAATTATGTTGTGTGAAATATTCTAATCATTACATATTATATATACGTTATAAGTTTTAAAATCCCTTCTTTTTAAAAGAAAAAGTTTTTACAAGATGCGAGTTGCCAGGTACAAGTTGCAAGTTTTTAGAAAAGAGTGGAAAGATGGATTCCCATTTTCATGGGAATGACATCAGGAGTAATGGTCGGGATAGAAATATGGCGCGCGCTGCCTTAGATGAAGAGTTTCCGATTCACACTCTTTCGATTGTGTGACGGGTTCCTAGCTCCATCATAACCCACGTTTCCATAAGCCCCCCTACGATCCCGGACAGTCGGTTTTCCCGAATCCGGTTCTGACCTTGGATCAATCACGCATTAGCCTTCCCAATATAACCTCAAGCTTAAATGGTAGCACCCATATACCCCCATGGCTATTTAGTTTACTAAAGCGCTAGTCTTATTAAAGAATATTTGTCAGGTTCAGAGCCCTGTTATCTTTATTGACGCCCAAGTGCCCAGAGGTCCTTCGCCCTATATAAGTTGTTAGCTTACTAAGGGGTATAATTAACTTATACCTGGGAAGACATTACCCTTCCTTCATCGCTACTATGACCTCATGCGCCAATCCCAAATCCTCCATGTCTATTTCGGTTTTCCCTAGAAGACAGGTCTTTGCTGGTTGTTGCTACCCCAGCTGGAATTAGAATCTTCCCGTCGTTATCTCTAAAGAATCTTTACCCAGATGCCAGAACCCCTACCCCGGCTGCTTCTACAGTGCTTTTAACCGTTTCTTCCTGTAGAACATTGGCCTTCCCCAACAATCTAATGGGTCGGCGCCAAGCATAATCCCTTCAACAGCTTCTGAAGGGGAGCGCTTTCGGGGCTGCAGTATTCGTTAAAGCCTTCCAGCCTCCGGGTTTGCTCGCCATCCTGACTGTTCCGACATTATATTACTTTATATTAATATAAGCCGCGATGGCTTTTACATCCGGGCACACTATGGTTTGTTACCTCCCCATATTCCGGATATGCTAATCATCCAAACCGATTAATTGATGATAGGAGACTTTCACTCCATTAGATTCTCAGCCTTGACGGCTGCTCCAGATTGCCGCGCTTTCTTCGAAATCTCGCAATGACAGAGGGATTAAAACTAACAATATTTTACATAAAAATGGGGAAAATGTGTAAAACCTGTGGGAAAATACCTTCTTGAAAGCCTTATATAATAAGGCTTTCCAGCCACACCTAAAATAAGCCATTTTAAGCTATCTTAAGCGTCTATTTTAAAAATATGAACAATCACCCTAGGCCTCCTCGAAAAACGCAGCTACGACAATATTTCTCTGAAACCCTTATATTGCAAGGCTTTCAGCCCCTTAAAAATACAACTTTTAGCCCTTTTCGCCTTATTTTCTCCATATTTTAGAAGTACCACCAACACCCCATATAACAAAAAAACGCTGAAACCCTTGTATTTTCTACGTTTTAAAGCCTTGCTATTTTTTCCTATAAAAACTGATAATACTCTAATTCTATATATATTTATCTGCCTTATTTAGACAAAAATCAGCTTTTCTGTTCCTCTCTTTTTCTCCTTTTTGAATAATAGAATAATAGTAGAATAATAGAGAATAATAGTAGAGAATAATAGGGACACCTATTTATCAACTTTATTCTTAGGCCTTCCTTTGGGCTTTAACTTAAAAAGTCTCTTAAGCTGCTCTTCAAGTCTTTCTATAAAATCATTCGTTCCCAAAGGCCGACCTGTCCTGGTCTTTTCCCTGATCCCTTTCATTTCATCGGGATTATCAGGCATCCCTATAAACTCCTTTCATCATTTAGATTCTTTCTCAATATAATTATAAATCTTTTGTCGATAATTCCCTCTTTGAGTGAAATGGTACGGGTACCCCCGCCGCAACGATTCGTGCTATTCTTAGCATATATAGATTATATATCTTTTAAGTAGAAGTGATGTCAATGAAAATGGGTGTCCCTATTATTTCAACGAATATCATGAATTTCTGCTACGGAAGAGTTGTTTTAAAAGGCTTTTTATCCTGCTTGCAGATAAGTTGAATTACATTACGGCCTGATAATGCAGCTGGGGGTAGGCCCCCGCCCGGTTCAACCCATTGTCCAACCATATAGAAAGACTCGAGCCCCGGGAGTTTTTTGCTCATTCTGAAAGGAGGCATGGTCTTTTCGGTAAGCTGCCATCCCTGATAGCTACCTTTCCAATTGCCTGTATAACGTACCCAAGTTATAGGTGTCGCAACATCAAACATTTCAACAAGCGCTGCCAATCCGGGATAACGTTTATCCAAAAGTGAAATCACTGTTTCAGCAATTTTCTCCTTTTCCATCTTGTAGCGACCAGGATCCTGTTTTAAGTTGTACCAATAGGTATAATCAGCATCAAATAGGATTCTTAAAACCGTTTTTCCATGAGGAGCAAGGGTATGATCAAAATTATATATCTCGACACCCAAGGAGGTTTGTTCTTGTCCACCGATAACTACAGGTGTATCGAGAAGGAAAATAACCCAGTGAGGGAAACCATCAAATGTACGGTTTACCCCTAAGGATATAAGAATCTTAGGTGGAAAAACAGGAAAATTGTCATAATAATCTTGTATTTTGCTGTTGATGTACTTTCCTCCAAGCATGTCAAAAATGGTTGTGCGACCATCAGCAGCCGAGATGATCATATCACTACGATGTATGCTGCCATCTAACAATTTAACACCCATAGCACGGTTGTTTTCGACTATTATTTCTACAACCGGTGAGCGGTAGTGAATTGTACCTCCCAGGTTAAGATAACGCCGCTCTATTCCGCGCGAAAACTCAAGCGAACCACCTTCAGGGTATCCTGCTGATTTTTTATGAAGTACTCCGAGCATCATGATAAGACTGAATACATCTACAAGGAGAAATGGAAACATCTTTCGGAGGAAGGGTGACTTGAATTTCTTTGCATAATCCTGAAGAGTGATATTTTTATACCTGGAATTGATTTTCAGGAATGGTCTAGCCTTAAATAAAAAGGCTATCAGATCTACTAATCCCATCAACTCTGGGGCTTTTTTAATGGGAGGATTAAAAGTTGAACAAATTCTAGCTAATTGTATCAATTTAATGATTTCATCCGCATCCTCCGGAGCAAGTTCTTTCAAATGCCGTTCAAGTTTATCCAGGCCACTATAAATGATTAAAGCTTTTCCTTCATTATCTACAACACGTAAAAATTCTTCGTGATCGATTATGTGTTTCCCTTGCAATGCGCCTAATTCCTGCCATACTTTATAATAATTAAAACTCGGACCTGATCCCATCAGCCAACCAATACACCCGTCTATTGTATATCCCTTGCGATTCCATGATGTGCATAAACCTCCCGGCAAATCGTGCATTTCAAAAATCTGTGTACGATAACCGTTCATCTGTCCATAGCAGCCTGCTGATAATCCTGCGATCCCTGCACCAATAATGATGATCGATTTTTCTTCCATTCTTAAACCTCCTTTAAAGTAAAGTTATTAACAAACCAAGGTTTATGGCTCCTCAAAAGCATAATTATTTTGATGGGTACAATTATTGCGGCTACAAGAGCCATTATTTCTATTGGTGTCATATTTTTGATTTCCTCTGGAAAGATAAGGGGACGTTTCGTTTGTCATATTTTAAGAATATATATTTATCTTATTAAGTCGCCACCAGCGGGCTAAAGGAATTAGTCTTTTTCAATTTTTCTACATTTTTAAACTAATATACGACAAAGGTTTTAATAAATCCTTCTTTTTTTAAAAAAATAGTTACGAGATGTATTAGTTGTTGCTGAATAGTATTTAGATGGAAAAGAGAAGATAGATTCCCGCTTTCGCGGGAATGACAAATGGGGAAAATGTGTAAAGCCTGAGTGTGACAAAGAACCGTCCCCTGTCACAAAATATCTAAATCTGTTTTGTAAGCTCCAACTAACTTCGCCAGGGCGGAGACTTCCTCGGGATGGGCAAACAAAGCACAGGGCATACCTTCGGTTTCCAGCAGGTGTTCGTTCTTACATATCTCTTTAAAGAGGGGGCTGGCCAATCCTTCCCGTAAAGTAGAATTGGTAAGATTATGGGTGGCAATATTTGATACCGGGCAGGGGGTAAGATCTCCTGCCGGGGTAACATGAGCAAAACCCCTTCCAGCTGATACACATCCTCCGAAATATTCTTCATCACCTGGTGAGTGAATTATAAAAATAGGTTTAGTCGAACGAAATTTTAGGATTTGTGCCCTAAATTTTCTTCTTTCTTCTGGTTTAAGGAGGAGAGAGTGATCGGATGGAATCATATCCAGGGAAGATTTCATTGAATGATCTGTTACAGCTGTTTTTATCTGGGGTAGAGGTGTCTGGGGAATATATTCAATCAGAAAGAGTATTCTTATATTCTGTTTAATTAGATTATCGATATTTTCAGGATTCATCCAGTACCTAAAGTTCATCCGGGTAATAGTGGCAGATATTCCTGCAGGTACGCCTATTTGGTCAAGGTTTTTAATTGTATTTAAGGCTTTTTCGTAGACTCCACTCCCTCTTCTTTTATTAGTAAATTCACGACTTCCTTCTATGCTCACAATGATAGCCAAGTTGGTTGAGCTTTTTAAGAGGTTATAATCAGCTTGAGTAAGAGCAGTTCCATTGGTAAAAATTACAAAGGTTTGGTCTTTAAATTCTCCACAAAGTTCTATCAATTCAGGGAATAAAAAAGGTTCCCCACCGGCAATTATATTAACGAATATTCCCAATTCACCGGCTTCTTTTATAACTTTACGCCATTGTTCACGATTTAGCGGGGTTTTGGCCGGATTATTATTTTTTGAACTTTTACAACGCTGGATATTACCAGCAGTTGAGGAATAACATCCTTCACAATTAAGATTACAACGGGGAGTAATACTTATGATTAAAGTCGAAGGTACTTGCAATCCGTTTTCTAATTTTTTTTCCCGGGTTTGTTGGGCATTGGAATAGGCTCGATAAAGAGGAAAAAAACTTTTAAGATAACGAGGGTGTTGAAGGACCCAGGAAATTAATTTTTTCCCTATATTCGGATTCATTTTGCCAAGGGTACCTTTAAGTATTTTTAAATTCTCCTTATTGAGATCTTTTTTGATAATTTTTAAATCCATTTTTCCTCACCATTATTTATAATTTACGATTACTTTTAAATTTTAAGCCTCTTCCTGGCGCTAACTATAGGATAATCAGTTTCCAAGAAAAATTTGTAAAAATTATACCCGATATCTTAAATAAAATCAAATAAATTAGTAATCGTGTCGAGGGTCAAGGTCAAGGAGTAAGGTAACGCCGCGTCCCTTAAAAAATAACTGGGCAGATGGATATACAAAACTTAAGGAGCAAAGCCACGGATGGTGGAGTTTTACTTGAACTGATTTATTAACCTATTTCAAGTCAACTACCCGATAGTTTTCGCCATTGTTAAAATATTATTTATCATTACTACTTTCTGCTTACCAAAAGGAAAATTATCATAGCTGTGGTGATCACTGTCGGAATCGTCGTTACACTATGGATAGTCAATATTATATCATTTACTGGCTTTCCAAGGCTCAGCAAAGCACCAGAGATAAATAATGTGAGAACAAATAATACCGTGACTATAATCAAGGTTAATATAACTGTCTTGATTTCAACATTCTTGAGCAAATTGCGAATTACAATAGCTGTGAATATCACTGCCGCAAGGGCTGCAAACTTATGGATGTTAAAAATTAAGGTACTTAACGGCTTATCGGAATTGCTAAGCCAAATACCAGTAACAATCGTGAAGAGAAAAGGTAATCCAGTGCCTATTATTTTTGATACAATACTCATTTGAACCTCCTCATTTGATTAATTGCAACTACTTTTTTTCACATATCATCATATCTGATACCTTTACATCGGGATGGTGATATCTTTTCCCGTGCGATGTTTTACTGCCGAATTGTATTGCCTCTTTCGGACACCATTGCAGGCATGCAAAACATTGTTCACAATGATGCTGCCATACAGGTGTATCGCAAACCATTTTAATATTCCGCACAGGGCAAACCTTTGAACAAATTCCACATCCGTTGCATTTATCATCACATTTAAAGCCCCAGTCCATCAATTGAAGGCTCTCCTGAAAAGGCAGATTTGTATGTCCTTCAAAACCAGCTATCTTCAGCCAGAAAGTTTTTCCTAATGTTTCTTTTAGGTGGAGAAAATGTTCCAAGAGTATCTTTATATCTGTTTTTGTTTCAAATACACCTTCTTTTCGGGTGTGAACAGATTCATAAATACTTTCAAGTTTCTTCTTCCAATTGATAAACATTTCTTGCTGTTTTTCTATAGTAGTCTCATTTAGTACAAAGGATTTGAAAAACCCATTTAGTACAAAAGAAGGGGTAATATAGTTAGAGGGCATATTCACAGCAAACCCCGCAGCAAGTTTGCCACCATGTGATTTAATAATTTTATCTAAATATTTTATGGAAAGCCCCGGACTGTCTCCGTATGTACAAACTCCAAATATGTACTTTTTGTCCAGGTTATTCATCTTAGTTACAAATCTTCTGATGATAAAAGGGATATCTCCATGATAAACCGGAAAAACAATACCGATCACATCCGCATCGGTTTTTATACTTTCTTTATCCATTACAGAAGGGATGGAAATCAATTTCCCATTGGTTTTTCCTGCAACATCCCTTGCTACAGCCAGGGAATTTCCTGTTCCCGAAAAATAATAAATTTCCGTACTCATAGAAAAATGCTCCTTCTGTTTTTTTTGCGCCGAAATACAATCAAAACAATCTACTCAATTTTTCAACCACATCGGTAATCTTTTTTCGCGGCTCTTACTGCTACAGATTACAATTCCTGATCCGCAGACGGTTGCGTTTTTGGATTCGAAGATTTTTTCACAAGGTTTCATCTGAGTAATTGTTTAAATCGTTTTTGCTCAGCAATGTCATTTGCTTTAATGTCTGGGTGAAAATACCTACCATCTTTTTTAGTATACTTATTTTTGACCAATATCGACTGTGCGGGACAAAAATTGAAGCATGAGTAGCAGTAATAACAGTTTACATCTTTTTGCCATACCGGTTGCTTATTGTGCATCTTTATCTTTCTGGAAAGACATACTTTTTCGCACGTCCCACAACCTGTACATGTTGAATCAGTATAGAAGTTGATTTGAGTTTTTGTGTTGTAAGTTAGGAGATACATGATCCGTTCCAAAAGAGATAAAAAAGGATTTGGAAAGGCTTTTTTCGGATATTTTTCTTGAGCTAATATGATTTTATGTATCGAATCAAGACGGGACTGAACCTCAGATTCAAGCTGTAATACTTTTTTCTCATTTATCT
>JABUBM010000099.1_pt1 | contig 18752 bp, 22 predicted proteins | sample 7240321 | NCBI WGS metagenome assembly JABUBM01 (sample SAMN07256344, study PRJNA390944) | subsurface metagenome | isolation source: Methane hydrate marine sediment | place: Pacific Ocean: Eastern North Pacific, ODP site 1244 | collected 2002
AACCGGGGTGTGTGTATAAATTATCTGTATCATCATACGCCATTAATGGCTAGGGAAATTGCAGATATATTTAAGATGAGTAAGTGGGCAGTACATAAGACAGTACAGCGGATTGCGGGAAGGAAGAAGGCGATGAAGATGCTGCAAACCTTAAAGCATAAAATGTCCTAATGTCCAGACCTGACCCCATGACTGGACCCGCAACTATTTGCAAACATTGCCCTTGTGTCCGCTGCATTGCATTGTTAGGCAACGGCTTTGTCAATCTCCTTACCGCTTTTTTTCATAATTATAAATAAAAATATGAACGATATTCCCACAATTATTAACCTGGAAGAAAAATCTTCTTTAAATAGTGAGTTTAAGAATAGGATATTAACCAAAAAGTGTAGAACTGTGACTATCAATATAGATTTAGTCGCATCAGCTACTACTCCGATACCCCAGCTGCTTAATATCAAAATAACCAAGAATATTAGTTCATTTAATATTGAAGTGCTGCTATGTAAGAATGATAAGTGCCATACATACCAAATGGAACCGATTATTAAATACTTCCATAAATTTGATAAAGAACGAAGTGCATCTTGTAGAAAACCTCGCCACCCAAACTCTTCAAAAAAACAATAAAATAACGTGTATATTACAACATAAATACCCGCATAATGACGACTTGAAAAACTAGCCATTTTTATTCCAACAATAGCTCCAACTAAAACAGGAGTTAAAATTGCTAATAGTGACAGTAAAGGTTTTTTCCCAAAAAGAGTTATTACTCTATGATGACTATTTTTAAAAGCAAACAAACAAATAAACCCACCAACAATTGGCCCAATCCCTTCTAAAATGAATTTAATCTTTTCAAAATTAGTAATCTCATTTAATTGCTCATTCCAATGAAAAATATTTAGATGAAAAGGTGCTGAGATAAGAATTGCTAAAATAGAATAAATGAATACTGATAACCAATTTATTCTTTTATCGTTTAACATCTAACATTTTCCTCCATTAGTTGATTTTATGTTGCCTAACATGTGTTAGACTGCCTAAGCAATCTGACAAATAGTGCAATTTTGCAGTATAGAACGCCTGCCCACTTTATCTTATTCATATAAATTCCCCTTGTTCTTATACAACCAGTCTATACTTTCTTTAAAAGATGTCAAGACACAGGTGCGAGCGGATGAAAAAGAACTTGATTTTTTATTTCGTAAAATTTATTCAACTATTTGAAAACTAATAATCGCCCTGATGTTATAAATCAGCGGCGAGAAATCGAGTCCACTGCATGCATTGTTTGGCAATTTATAAAATCCGCTATTCAAACAATTTTATTGGTAAATATTTCTTGTAGTTTTTGAAATCAATATCCGTAGTAAAGATTAGAAAATTTTTTAGATATGCAACAGCACAAATCAAAAAATCAGTTGTTGAGCCTTGAATACCTTTACTTTTACATATATTACTAAACTCTGCTGCTTTTACAAAATACTCAGACTCAAGAGGAATATCTTCAAAAGATGTAAGAATTCTCTGTAATTTTTTAAACTGTTCTTTTTTTGGAATTCCAGAAAGGATCTCTTGTCGTATTGGACCAATAATAACAACATGCCCGTCTTTTATCATATCTTTCAATTTGTTTGTTAATTCTACATTGGGTTTTTTATGTCTAAGAATTTGAGACCAAACGCAGGTATCAACCAGGATTTTCATCTTTTTCGCGCCTTTTTATAATCGTAATTTTGATCAAAATCAATTGTACCAAATACTTTAAGAATCTCTTGTTGTTTTTTATGTGCAATATATTCCTTTAGGGCAGCCATAACCGCCTCTTTTTTGGTCTTATGATGTCCTACCTTTTGCGCCTGGATAATTAATTTATCATCTAATGCTAAGTTAGTTGCCATAGCAGCCTCCTTTCACACATATAATAACACATTCTGTTGTGTAAGTCAAGGATGGGGTTTATATATTTGAAAATTAATCATAGTCCTCTCAGCGGCGCGGCCTGCGCTTCCGTTGCTTGTCTTTTTTATCTGTTCTTTTCTTGGCATGGGTGATTAACGGCTTCTGACCTCCTTTTTTAAAGCTAACAACTATTTTCTCTGCTTTTTCAAAAGGAACAGTTATAAAAGAGAATTTGTCCATTATCTGTATATCTCTGATATGTTTGGGCTTAACCGAAACTCTGCTCATAATAAGCTCAATAAGTTTTTTGTTGTTAATCTTATCTTTCTTACCAAGTGCGACAAAAAGTCTTGCTTTACCCTGCCCGTCAAGTTGCTTTCCCTTTGCACCGACATCTTTTATTTCCCCATAGACATCAGGGTTGAGTTCTTCGTCGAAACAATAGTTAAGTATAGCAGCTAATATTTCTGTCGGATTATTATCCTCAAGCAATTCCTTAACCCAGCTATAATATTTAGTGTCAATCTTATCTTTTAAAATAGCAGTTAGATCATCATATATCTTTTTCTTTTTGGTTTTGATAATATCTTCTACCTTCGGTAGTTTTGATTTTTTAATATCAGTCTTGGTGAGACGCTGTATGACCATCAGTCGCCTATACTCACTAGGGGTAATAAACGTAATAGCAGTACCCTCCTTCCCGGCTCTTCCTGTACGACCTATTCGATGAACATACAACTCCGGATCTTGAGGTAGTGCATAGTTTATAACATGGGTGAGGTTATTAACATCAATTCCACGTGCTGCAACATCTGTTGCTACAAGAATATTGACTTTTTGTTTCCTGAATTTTCCCAGAGTTCTTTCTCTTTGCGCCTGTGAAATATCTCCATGAATAGCTTCTGCGTCATATCCTCTATTCATTAAACGAGTTGCAAGAGAACCAACATCACTCCTTGTTCTGCAGAAAACCAAACCGTAAAAATCTTCTTCAATATCAAGTATCCTGCATAGTGCCTCGAATTTATCGGAGGCTTTTACCTCAAAGTATATTTGTTCGGTCAAATCAGTTGTCAGTTGCTCTTTCTTAACTGTAAGAAGCTCATAACCGTTCATGTATTTGTGTGCAAGGTCCTTTATCCTTTTTGGAATTACTGCAGAAAACAATAGCGTTCTTTTGTCAGGATTTGTATACTTCATTATTTTTTCCATATCTTCGATGAATCCCATATTTAGCATTTCATCTGCTTCATCAAGTATCAGGTGCTCGATTTTTCCAAGCTTTAGTGTCTTTCTGTTAAGATGATCGATTACCCTACCAGGAGACCCAACTACAATATGCACACCTTTTTTTAATCTGCGTAACTGCTGATCAATAGATTGACCACCATATATCGGTACTATTTTAATATCCTTGTCTCCTTTGAGTGAATTGATTTCTTCTGACACCTGAATGGCTAGCTCTCGTGTAGGAACCAGAATTAGTGCCTGAACTGTTTTGGAATCGGTGTTAACCATTTCTATCAGAGGTAATCCAAATGCAGCTGTTTTGCCTGTACCGGTTTGGGCTTGAGCGATGATATTAGTATCATCTCTTAGCATTACAGGAATAGTCATAACCTGAATTTCGGTTGGCTCTTCAAAACCCTTTTTATCAATTGCGTCCAGTGCTTTTGCGGAAAGTCCAAGATCATTAAATGTCTTTTTTTTTGCCATATATTTCTCCTTCCCAAGCCCGCAAGTATAATATATACTCATATCCAAATCAAATGAGGGGCATTCCAACCTTGCGGTAATTATACTGAATATTATTTCTTCGTCAATTAGTTTCTAATTTCGAGGGCTAACTCCACATGCGACCCCTACTACAAGTTCTTCATACGGTCATTCCCTTATTTTGTAAGCGCTGAAAAACATCTTTTTCATAATTTATCGCTATGGAGTTCTTTTTTTATTCTTTCTGATAAAAATATCTTCATTAGCGATTGATATGGAATATCCCGCTTATTTGCCAGGAGTTTTAAATGAGCGATAAGAGATTCCGGCAACCGGATGGATACGATTCTTACAGAAGGTTTTAAATTTTGAAAAACCACTTTTTTCGCGTTTGAATATTCAACATATTCTGTTGAATCATGTGTTGCCCAGAACTTTCGTTCTTCTTCTTCATTTCTGAATCTGGGAATTTTCTTCAAGCGTTTCATTGATAACACCTCCTTTCTTTCTTACTCATATCCCTTGCTGAAATAACCCTTATTTTATCACCTCTTATGGTAAATACAACAAAAAGCAGCCGACCTTCATCTGTCTTACCTAATGCAAAATAGCGGTTTTCATACGCCGAATGTACCTTATCATGCTGTACTACAATCGGTTCATTAAAAAAAATCTCCTCACATTCGAAATACGTAACTTTGTGTCTTTCCCAATTTTTGATTATGTTTCCTTCGTTCCATTCAAAACCACTAACGTGCGTAAGTATCTCTGTTTCTGAAAATTTCATTGTATATAACCATTATATACATTTAATGAGGTTTGTCAAGTCTTGTTTCTCATTGAAAACGGATTCATGTAATACACATTTAACCAGGTGTATGCTTTGTTACGTGAAATATACAAGTATTGCTATTAAAATTAATTCGACCAAACAAAATATTGATCATTGAACAGCACAATCTGATATTCGTATGCTGGATCAACGTAACAACTCGATGAGTATCTATCTATTTGCATTCGTCTCTTGTTCCCTGCTTCTTATCCTTTATTAATAATATACTTTTTTTAAAAGATGTCAATAAAAAGGGAATAGCGGTCAGGTGCAGTAATTTGCTATGCCTTTCTAAAAACAGATTTGTATTGAATGGCATCAACCGGGCAAACATTCAAACAACGAGCGCAACTGAAACAATCGGCTGGTAATCTGTTTCCGGCAACTCTACCTTTTGCAGCTTCCAAAGGGCATACCTCTATACAAGCACCGCATTGGGTGCACTTATCTTTATCTATTCGGATACGAAAAATGCTGAATCGCTCAGCTATCCATGAAATAAAACCAAAAGGGCAAATGAGCTGACAGAAAGGACGGTAGATGATGAATGCCCCACCTAAAGCAATGATAACGGTCAACAAAATACTAAGGCTTTCAAAATCCAGATTAAACAGATTAAAGGGATTAACATAGTGATAAATAACAAACCCTTTACTTGCTCCGATAATACCGAACAGAAAAAGAAGCGTGAAGAGGAAAAGACCTGCTCGGATTGTGTTTGTCAAAATAAACGGGAGTTTCTTCTGTTTAATTCTTCGCAGAATTGGTATGCTGTAAATAATCTCCTGCAAAGCACCAAATGGACATGCCCAGCCGCAAATCATCTTATTCCCAATAACAGCAAGTATGATGAAAAAGCCGAAAGCGATTATTTTGATTCCTGGATCAGGATATAGCCCCACCATAGATTTGAATACTTTAACCAACCCCTCCATTGGATTGGGTGATTTCCCAAGAAGGAATCCAGCTACTATAACCGAAAGCAGGAGAGATATAATATATGGAGTTCTTGGATACCAATCACGCCTGTTTTTGACATCGGATCCATCTGGACGCCCCAATCTTACAAGAAATACAAGACCCCAGAGAACCAATGCTGCAAAAATATAGTATTTGAGTACAGTATCACGATGGGAAAGAATGTGTTCAATAGCATGATCAAGTTCTTCCTGTATCACACCTAATGTTCTAACTGGTTGATTCTTGGAAACATCCAGTGGTAATTCCAGCTCCCGGGCAAGGGACTTGCCAGTAACTCCAAGTTTGGGAACAATATCTTTGATGGACATATCAATATTGAAACTGATTGATTCCTTTGACTCGCTTGGCGAATCCAGCAAAACCCCAAGGACTATAATCGCAAACATTACTGCTACAGTTACAAACAACCAAATCCGTTGTTTAAAAGAACTTTGTGAGAACCAAGAATGATTATTCATATTTTCCTCCATATACTGGGTAACTTAGGTTTATCTGTAGTAGCCTGTACTAAACGATCTGTATTAAAAAAATTTGATTTTTTATTTCAAAACTCGGTATTCTTTAATGATTCTGGTAGTAAGTCTTTTAAGTAAGAATACGCTTCAACTAAGCGATAAATATCAGCTAAATCCTTTTGACGTTTGCTCTTACGTCTTTGTTCATCCAAGTATGCCCATATTTTACCTTGCAGAACATCTTCGACACTTGCCACATTCATTTTATATCCCATCACATTTTTTACTGTAGCACGAGGAATAAAAGCTTGATAACGTGGATCAACTTGCAATTGAATGCGCAGATCTGACTTTGGACTAGTGAGATTGATGCTGTAAGGAAATTTTTCAATGTTGAAAATCTTTCTTGCTGATTCAATTAAGTTATCTATCTTTTTTGCAGCAACAATTAAATCTAAATCCAGACTAACCACAGGCTCAACATAGGCGTTGACTGCCAGACCACCAATCACACAGTAATCAATTTTCATGCTATCAAGTAAATCGAGCAATTGCTGTAGAATATCCTCCTGTCCATTACTTACAGAATTCATAAATTCCTTTTTTGTCATAGTCAACTCTCCTTTTGATCACACCTTACATAGATTTATCTGCACTAACCAGATAAGCCTCACTTTGTTTTGTCTTATATGATAAGTATATCCTTTTTTTAAAAGATGTCAACGAAACGTATGTACAAACAGAATCAAATTTTTACATTGACAATATATAATATAATTTCTCATTGCTAATCCTCAAAGAAAACAGTATCCAAATCATCTAGCTCTTTTCGCATCGCCTAACGTGGTAATAAGTTGCAGGCGCTGGAAGCGACTGTCAACTTCATTACTTTGTTAGGTTGCATCTGTTTTTCAATATTGCTTTTTGAGAATAAATAGAGTTCTATTGCGGGTAATGAACAAGAATGATTTTATTAATCCTTGAACTGTCAATGTACTTAAACCATCAATCCATGTTTTAAAATATCCAATTTCATCAAATTTCTTTATTTCCCAAAACCTATTTCTGAAGTGATTAATTAATTGTTTTTTACCAAATGTAAATGGATGACCTTTATCAATCATCATTAGTTCCATTATGTTTCGCATTTGCCTGCTCCACCAATTATATAAATTTTGTCTACAAAAAATAATACCGCCTTTTTTTAACACACGATTCATTTCATCTAATACTAATATTGGATTTTCACAATGGTCCAATACATTATCTATTATAATTAGATCAAAGAAATCTTCTTCATAAGGAAGCTCTTCCCCCTTACCTTTTTGGTAGTTTACTTTAGGATCACGGAACAATCTCCACTCTTCTTTTGTTGAAAAAAAATCTTCTAATGGATCGATCGCATATTTATTGTAAGATTTCAAGAAAGTCAAAGCACCTGCTGGACCAGAGCCTATTTCCAATATCTTGGTTTCTTGGTTTATTTCAAGAAAAGGTTTAGTATGGTCTTCAACTTTTTGTGAAAAATCTTTGTACCACTCAACCCCATTCCTATAGCCTTTCCACCAGTTAAGCTCATAATCTTGTGCTAATTGCCACCTTGCTCGGTTTTTTCCTGACATTTTAATCCCCATATAAATTTTTTATAACAATTTGATTAAATGCAACCTAACCTAAGTTTATCTGTACTAAACTGTATTTAACGATTTGTATTAAGTATATAAATTCTCCTTAATTTTACGTGCTAAGTATACATTTTTTTCAAAGGATGTCAACGAAGCGGCGGGAGCCAGAAACTTGGACACATTGTTTAATAGACATTTATTGAGATTGCTTCGTCACTCCGTTCCTCGCAATGACAAATTAGTATTTCAAAAAAGTGGAGAGGACTCGGAGTGGGAGCGGGTTGACAAAGAGGTACTTTTAGTATACAATCCTGCCGTGCATATTTTAATATCGAGCATAAGATTATGAATTTATTTTCCCGCCGCCTGACATATTTTGTAGTTTTATTACTTTTTAACTGTACAGGCAAAGAATTCAGTTATTCACGATTTATTATCGGAGGGCCTTGTGAGATTAAGTTCTTATACCACAGTGATAAAACAGCAGAGAAAATTATCTCCCAAATTGATGATGAACTTGTAAGAATCGATTCTTAGCTCAACCGTTTTTCCGAAAAGAGCCTGGTAAGTGAATTAAATCGCAATTTAAGAGTGAAGGCACCGGGTGATATTATTTATCTATTTTCACTCAGTGATTCTGTAGCACAATTGACCGATGGTCTATTTGATATATCTATAGCGCCTCTTGTAGAAATCTGGGGTTTTTATAAACATGAATTCAAAGCCCCTGATTTTGTGGAGGTCGAAAAAATAAAAAAATTGGTTGATTACAGAAAAATACAACTGAAAAATGATTCGATAATAATCCCTGAAGGTATGAAGGTTGACCTCGGTGGTATTGCCCAGGGGTTTGCTGCTGACCGAGTAAAAATGGTCTTAAAAAAATACAATGTAATATCAGCACTCATTAATATTGGTGGTGAGATTGCAGTAATTGGCCAATCGCCAAAAGGCAGGCCCTGGCGCATCGGTATAAAAAATCCTCGAGGAGAAGGTATAATAGAAACTGTTGAATTAAAAGATGAAGCACTTTCAACATCAGGAGATTATGAGAAATTTTTTTTAATAAATAATAAAAGATACCCGCATATTATCAATCCAAAAACAGGTTTTCCTGCCTCAGATTTTGTCTCGGTAACGACCTTTGCAAAAAATGCGGCATTTGCCGACGCAATTGCTACAGCCACGGCTATAATGGGACCAGAAAAAGGCTTAATTTTCCTTGATTCTTTGGGAATTGGGGGTATAATATATTATGAGGAGAATGGCTGTTTACAAAGGGTTGAAAACAATGGGAAAAAGGGTGCAAGGTAAGTTTTCCCAAATGATGAGATTGCTTCATCCGCCAAGAAACATGGCGGATTCGCAACGACTTCGCGGATTGCCACGCTTCCTACGGTCGCTCGCCCCGTTAAATTATGAAATAAATATAGCAAATAGACAAATGCAAACAAAGACACTTCCATATTTAACGGGGCTCGCAATGACTTGTTTCATCTTCTGTCATTGCGAGGAGTCCTGCAGTGCGGGACGACGAAGCAATCTCTTTAAACGGATTGTGAAACAACATGAAGATTGAAGCTAAATACTATACCAAGCATAAGAATTATATAGAATGTCAGCTCTGTCCGCATTATTGCAAAATTATGCCTGGAAAACTCGGGCTCTGTCGTGGTAGAAAAAATGAGGATGGAAAATTGTGGGCAATAAATTATGGCAAAACAACATCCATTGCATTAGACCCAATAGAAAAAAAGCCTTTGTACCATTTTTATCCGGGTTCTCAAATTTTATCAATTGCACCAAATAATTGTAATATGCGCTGCCCCTTTTGTCAGAACTGGGAAATTTCTCAAGGCGAGGTGAAAACAGAATTCATTTCTCCAGAAATGTTAATTAAAATATTTAAGGAACATCCGTCTACTGGCATTGCCTATACCTATACTGAACCATTAATGTGGTTTGAATATCTGCTCGACGCGGGTGAACTTATTCATAAAGAGGGAGGAAAGAATGTTCTGGTTACGAATGGTCTTATTAATGAAAAACCCTTTTTAGACCTGATTCCATTGATTGACGCAATGAACATAGATTTAAAAACAATGAAACAAGAGATTTATGCAAAGGTGTTATCTGGTGATTTGGATACAGTAAAGAGAACTATTGAAATTGCTTACAAACACTGCCATATTGAAATTACTAATCTTCTGGTTACCGGTTTAAATGATAGGAAAACGAATATCGATAAGTTAATCGATTATGTGGCTTCGATCGATAAGAATATCCCAATACACTTCTCCAGATATTACCCAAATTATAAATATGATAAACCCCCAACTCCGGTGAAAAAATTAGAGTATGCCTATGAAAAGGCAAAAGAAAAAATGAATTATGTTTATTTAGGCAATGTCCCGGCTGAAGATGGTTCCAACACATATTGTCCAAAATGTAATAATCTGCTCATTGAAAGAATGTACTTCCAGGCAAAAATCAAGGGACTAAAAGAAAATAAGTGTGCGAAGTGTGGAGAAAAAATAAACATCATTGTTTAGATGGTTAATGGGTTATGGTTTGGATGCAAGATCTTTTGAAGTTCCAGCTTCTAAACCCAAACCTCTTTATAATTTACCAGTAAAGGAGGTGGTATGCGAAGAAGAAAATTAGGGAATATAGTTTTAGGAATAACACTCGGTGGGATAATTGGCTCAGCATTATCTTATCTTTTGGCTGGAGCTTTTCCCAAGGGTCCGGTAAAAAACTTTTTCTTCAGCGCTTTAAAAGTAGGTTTTTCCACAGTGCAGGTTGATTTAGGATTCTTTAGCTTTTCGCTCGGCTTGAGTATTAATATTACTATTTTAACAGTAATTTTTATCTTTCTCGCGATCTATTTGCTTTATAAATTATAGAAAAGGCGGGATTCATGTATTTATTAGGTAAGCGCATAAAAAAAGAAAAAGAAATTAGTGTTATAAATCCGTACAATAATCAAGTGGTTAAAAAATTAGGATTTAGTGACAATAAAGATATTTCCAAAGCAGTAGAGATTGCAAAGACCGGATTTAACATTCTGAAAAACATGTCAGCGGGTGAAAGGGCAAAGATTCTTGAACGCACAGCAGAGATAATAAAAGACAAAAAAGAAGAATTTGCAAAGACAATATCACTGGAATCGGGCAAGACAATTACTGAAGCACGGGGTGAAGTGGACAGGGCGATTAATACGATGAAACTCTCAGCCCTGGCAGCAATAAAATTGACAGGTGAAACAGTACGCTTTGACCTGGAAGGACAATCAAACAAGATAGGTTTTTATATTCGCGTTCCCCTTGGCATTGTTCTGGCAATAACTCCATTCAATTTCCCCCTCAATCTAACCTGTCATAAGATCGGACCGGCAATTGCTGCAGGGAATGCAGTCATCCACAAGCCGGCAACAAAGACACCTGTTTCCGGAATCATGCTCGCTGAGGCGCTGATCAAAGCAGGACTGCCAAAACAAGGAATCTCGGTTCTTATAGGTTCAGGAAGCAAAATTGGTATGAATCTTGTAAAACGGTCCGCGATTAAAAAAATTAGCTTTACCGGTTCATTAGAAGTTGGCGAACTCATTACAAAAAATTGTGGCATGAAACGGGTAACCATGGAACTGGGTTCAAATTCAGCATTAATAGTATTCAAAGATGCTCCGCTCAATTTAGTTGCAAAAAAAGTTAGAAAGGGTGGTTATACACTCGCTGGCCAGGTCTGTATATCAATTCAGCGGGTCTATGTTGAAGAAGATATTGCAGATGAATTCTTAAGGGAGCTTGCTACTGAGGTTGGAAAGATAAAATATGGTGATCCATTATTAGATAATACTGAAATGGGACCGATGATTGACGAAGCGGCAATAAACAAGGCAGAAAATTTCTGTGAAGATGGATTAAAACATGGCGGTATTTTGATTTTAGGTGGCACGAGAGAGGGTAATATATTTCTACCAACGATTATCTTTAACGTTGCTGAGGATGCATTAGTTATTCAGGAAGAGGCATTTGCCCCAATCGTTGCAGTAAATAAATTCAAAACCCTTGATGAAGCAATTGCAAAGGTGAATAATACAAAGTATGGCCTACAGGCTGGTGTTTTTACAAAAGACATTACAAAAGCTTTAAAATGTGCACAAGGAATTGATGCAGGCGGTGTCTTGATAAATGAATCCCCGACTTTTCGTGTCGATAATATGCCTTATGGCGGAACAAAGGGCAGTGGTATTGGTAGAGAAGGACCTGATTTTGCGATAAAGGAAATGACCGAAGAAAAGTTAATTATTCTTGACCAATTATAATCTATTACGAGGTTACCACATTTACAATTTTTTTTTAGCTATTCGTCTTCTTTTTCCTTTTTTGCTTTTTTGCCTAATTGTGTCTCGAGTTCCTTTATTTCTTCCAGTAATCTCTCCTTCTCAGCATCTCTTTTCTTAGATAAGATATTAAAGAACATACCAAGGGAAACAATCATAATGGTCACTGATCCTACTGCTATAAACCACTCAAAAATATTGAAGATGTGAGAAAGAAACACCAACAAGGCAATTAAAGATAATGCTGCTGCGACTATTTCCATAATTTCTCCTTTTTAATTATTAAACAAATAAAAATAATTGGTAATTGTAGCTTGACAAAACCGAATTACTACTGGTTTAGCAATCAGAAAGACGGTTAATAGAAAATATCGTATGAAATCTGGAATATTAGATACTCCGGTTTCTACGTTGATAACATGCCTTAGTCCTTTTTCTGCTCCAGCTTTTCTTCAAGTTCAGCTACTATTGAAGCAAGTTTCTCTTTCTCTCCCTCTTTCTCTTTTCGCCAAATACGATTAAGCATGCCCAGGGCAATTATAAAAAGAATGATACTCCATATCCAGGGAGCAAATGTGGCAAACAGATTAAATAAATCAAATAAAAAAACCACCAACCCTAAAGCAAAAACAATAAATGCCCATATAATCATATCAACACCTCCATCATTAAGTTAAGTATAACAATAATATCTCTTTTGTCAACCCCGTTAGATAACACACTGTTACACGATCGAAGAGCATAAGCGTATTTGAAGTTCAGTATCTAACGGGGTCAACTACTTTTTAGAGCGAGAGCTCTGAAAAAATTGTTTTTTGAGTTCTTTAATTTTATATCTGTGTAATCTATGTTCCATCACTGTAATCAGAGATTTCTGGATTTTTCAGAAATCTCCTAGCTTCTAAATTTTATCAGCACGATATCACCATCTTTGACAATACAATCTTTCCCCTCTATCTTTGTTTTCCCTGATTGTTGGGCTTGAGTAAATCCCTGGGTACTTATAAAATCATCATAACTTAACACCTCGGCTTTAATAAAACCGTCCTTCATATCCGAATGAATCATGCCCGCAGCATCCAAAATTTTTGTGCCTTTCTTTATGGGCCAGGCTCTTACCTCCTCACCCTTTATCGTATAGAAAATAATTATTGAAAGTTCCGCTAAGCAGAGCTCCACAAGACCGGGCAAACCTCCTGAATCCAGACCAGCATCCTTTCTTAAATCTTCTCTTTCCTCATCGGTAAACTCCCGAACATCCTCTTCTAATTCAACGGAAAGTCTATAGCCCTCTACGCCATTCACAAATTTACCATCTTCATCAATATTTAAAACGACAATCTCCTTTTTTGTTGAAAGGAGAGGTAGATCGGGAACTGTGTGCTCTGGAATCTTGGCTTGACTCAAGGAGTCTCTGACTTTTTCCAACTTTACAAATTCTTCTTTACATTCTATTTTCTTTTTTATCTTTTGTATCCGGCGTTCCACAATAGCTAAATCCGATAAAAAAAGTTCTGTACGCACTATCTCATAATCTCTTTTAGGCACAACATCATTGTCTGTATGGGGAATATCCGGGTCTGTAAAGCAGCGTAATAAATGGATTATAAGATCGACATCACGGATATGAGAAAGGAATTTGTTACCCAGACCATCACCCTGGGCAGCCCCTTTTATTAAACCGGCAATATCGATAAATTCAATGCTTGCAAATTTCACTTTTGGCGGCTTCGTGATCTCAACAATCTTTAACAACCTTTTATCCGGAATCGAAACAAAACCTAAGTTTCTGTCGATGGTAGTAAAGGGAAATTTTGCAACGTGGGCATTCGCCTCGGTTAAAAGATTGAACAAACTCGACTTACCTACATTGGGCAGACCGACTATACCGACCTTCATATTCCCCCTGGGAATATTTGATGCAATCGGATTACAGCAGATTTAAACAGATTGATTATATCCATCTGCATCTGCTTTTATCTGTTTGAATCTAATTAATATCATTGATATTAATCGCATTTATGTAATTCTGTGCTTTTGTAAAACTATCTTTCAAAAGAACTTCAATCCCCTTAATCCCTTTCTCAATCACCGACATCAAAATTTTCTTTTCTCTTCGCTTAAAAGAACTGAGAACATAATTTGGAAAATTATTAATTGGTTGTCCAATGCCAATTCGTAAACGTGGGAAATTCGAATTTCCCCGTGAATCAATAATTGAACGCAGTCCCAGATGACCACCATCACTCCCCCTGCTTTTAAGTCTAATTTTACCAAGGGGAAGATTTACGTCGTCAACAACAACCAAAAAATCCTCATCTCTTTCTTGCAAGATCATTGAAACTACAAGCCCTGATTGATTCATCCAGCATTGTGGTTTGACAAGATAAATTTTATTTTTACTAATATCTATTTTAGCTATTTTATATCCCTGTTTTGTGTAAAATCTTTTCTTATACTGTTTTGCTAATCGATCAAGAAATATATAGCCGGCATTGTGTCTTGTTGAACGATACTTTAATCCGGGATTGCCCAGTCCGAAAATTATCATTTACCCCGCACTTTGTTCGGCATACACTTACCGATAATTCTTTTGAACTTTTATGGGATCCACAGAAAGCATACGCACTGCATATACAATAAGTTAAACAAAGTGCGGGGTTAACCCTTTTTAGCCGACTGTTCAGACTTTTTCTCTTTTGAACCTTTCGCTTTTTCTTTCTCTTCTCCTTCCTCTTCTTTCTTCTCTGCTTCCTTCTTCTCCTCTTCAGTAACCCCTTCCTCTTCCGTGAGTTCAGGTTTCACTTCTGCGGCAACTGCTCTTGGGATAAGTATTGAGACGATCGAAGTTTCCTGACTTATTTCAAAATTAACATTTGGCAAATCGATATCTTGCAGGTGGATTGTGTGACCGAGACCTAAATTTGAAACATCAATATCAATGCGAGGTGGAATATGTGCTGGGAGACATTTCACAACTACTTCATGAAGGTTCTGGTCCAAAATTCCACCTTCCTTTACTCCCGGCGCCTCACCAAAAACATGAATAGGAATTGTTGCTTTTATCTTCTCCTTTTTATGAATATGCTGAAAATCTATATGGAGGAGTTCATCGGTAATTGGATTGTGTTGAATTGCTTTTATTACACAGAGGTAATCTTTATCCTTAACCTTAAGATTAACAGTTACTGTTTCTTTATGTAAAACATTGAGCACTTTTCTGAAATCATTCTTTTCAACATATACTTTTCTTGACTTTTCCTTATGACCATAGAGAATAGCAGGAAGCTTACCTTCTTTTCTCAGTCTTTTAACATCACCTTTCTTCTTGGTTTCATAAGGTGTCGCCTGTAAATTTACTATCATTTTTCAACCTCCTTAAATAACGAGCTTATCGATTCACTACGGTGAATACGCATAATTGCTTCACCCAAGAGTCCAGCTACAGATAAAATTCTAATCTTATCAATCTTTTTCTCGGGAGAAAGAGAAATTGTATCTGTAACGATGAGTTCTTTTATTCCAGAATCAGTGATTCTCTGCGGTGCATTGAGCGAAAGCAAGGGATGTACAACACATGCATAAACCTCTTTTGCTCCCTCATTAAAAATGGCCCGCGCAGCCTCTATCATAGTACCTCCTGTATCAAGCATGTCGTCATAGATTAGAGCAATCTTTCCGTCAACTTCACCAATTACATTTAAAACAAGAGCTTGATTTGGCCCGGTCCGCCTCTTGTCAACAATGGCAATGGGAAGACTCCTTTCAAGACGGCGGGCAAACGCGCGCACCCTATTTGCCCGACCTGCATCAGGAGAGACAATAACATAATCTTCAAGATTTCGTTGCTGGTAGTAGTCATGGAATACTGTTGTAGCATACAGGTGGTCAACAGGGATATCAAAAAATCCCTGGATCTGCTCGGCGTGAAGATCTATTGTTAAAATCCTGCCTGCGCCACCGCTGACAAGAAGATTGGCAATCAGTTTTGAAGATATTGGAACCCTCGGTTCATCTTTTCGGTCCTGCCGTGCATAACCAAAATATGGTATCACTGCTGTTATCCTATCTGCCGATGCCCTTTTTGCAGCATCTAAAAACAGTAAAAGTTCTAAAATATTCTCGGCTGGGGAATGTGTTGATTGAACGACATACACATCCCTCCCTCTGATATTCTCTTCGATTTTTATTTTTAATTCGCCGTCAGCAAAACGTCGCACCGTGCATTTACTAACTGGAATACTAATTTTTTCTGATATTTTCTCTGTCAGATCTCGACTCGCGCTTCCAGCAAATAATTTTATCTCTCGCACTAAACCCCCTTTGAACAAATGGTTATTAGGTTTGGGTTAAGAAGCTGGAATCAAGCATCCAAACCCTAACCCATTCACCATTCTTCACCTTGTCACTGTCCTGTCCCCTGCTTCCATGTCACCTTATCCTTTGGCAAGCGCCAAGTTCCAAATCCCAAGTTCCAAATTTGTTTGGTTCTTGGAGCTTGGTTCTTGATTACTTGTCACTGTCCTGTTCCCTGTTCCCTATACTGGGGCGGGAGGATTCGAACCACCACAACAGGCTCCAAAAGCCTGGGTCCTGCCCTTAGACGACGCCCCATTTTGGCTAATAGCTTATGGCTTATAGCGTATTTCCTAAATTGTAACCACTTCAAAATATTGTGCACCAATCCCTTCCAAATATTTTATTACCTTCTTTTTTATATTCTCATCAATGACCACAAATAAACAGGAGCCACTCCCCGACAGAGAAACACTAAAAGCACCCGTAACAATTAAATGTGCTTTTACATCACCGAGATCAGGATGTTTTTTAAAAACGACTTTCTCAAAATCATTTTCTAATGCAAAGATTTTTTTCAACTTCTTCTTTTTTTTGTCATTTTTTTCTATAATATTATCTGCTTCAGGTCGCGGTGTCAAGACATATTCATCATATGCTTCATATGCCCCTTTAGTTGAAATCGGGTATCCAGGATAATAAAGAATGAGCGTCATTCTGGGCAGTTTGAAGAATTTCAATTCATCACCTCTACCTCGAGCATAAGCAGCTCCACCTTTGATGAAAAAAGGGACATCTGAACCAATCTTTTTACTCAGATCCATCAACTCTTCATTAGAAACATTCAAATAAAAGAGTTCGTTCATCCCTTTTAGTACGCAAGCAGCATCTGCTGAACCGCCTCCTAAACCACCTCCAACAGGTATATTCTTAATCAGTTTAATTTTAACTCCTTTATTAATATTAAATCTTCTTTTAAAAATATCAGCTGCCTTATAACATAGATTCCCCTCGGGCTTGATATTTAGACCTTCTGATTCTATTATTATTCCAGATTCTATTTCCCTAATATCGAGGAAATCTGCCAAGTTTATGGTCGTTAAGGTCGTCTCAAGATTGTGGAACCCATCATTCCTTTTGTTGAGAATCTTTAAACCGATATTAATCTTTGCCCATGCCTTTAATGAAATCATCTTACTTTTTCTATTTTCACCTTTATAATACCCTGTTTTATCATAGCTATCTTCTTAGCTGCAGCATAAGACAGGTCGATTATCCTACCCTTTACAAAAGGCCCACGGTCATTTACCCGGACAATTACGGATTTTTTGTTCTTAAGATTCGTAACCTTAAGTTTTGTCCCAAAAGGCAGTTTTTTGTGGGCACACGTATAATCCCATTTATTAAAAATCTCGCCAGAAGCAGTCTTATTGCCGTGAAATTTATCGCCATAATACGAAGCCTTGCCGTACTGGACATAAGAACTGCTCGCACTACCGCCTAAACAACAGCAGGAAATAAACATTAATAATATTATCATCTTCTTCATTATACACCAAATTATAATATTGTCAATAAAATCACAAATTTGGTGCGTAAGTTGTAGGGACACGCCATGGCATGTCCCTACAAAGAAATGCAGACCAATCCGCCACGTCACTTGGCGGTTTGCTACTACATTTTCTTGATAAATGATTATTGAGGCAGCACTAATCTAATTTAATGAAAATATCGAGCAATTTTCCTTCTTTTGAAAATATACGGTGTTCGGCTTTATAAACTACGTCTACCTGCCCCGTATTATTAACATCTAAACTAAACTTGCCCCTTTTGCATGATATGCATATTGGAAACAAATATTGCCAATCTTTTTTCGTTTTTAGATCAATAAAATATATATAATCCCATAATTTGCGCGCATATGGTCTGCGGGTGTGAAAGACAAGATATCTACAGTTTTGAGATAATTTATAATCCACAATTCTTGTCCAATCTCCGCTATTAATAATTATATCTTCCTTTTTGTTTTTAATAAGATGGACTACTGGATTCTTACCATTTATGTCTGAAACGATGAAAATAGATTGCAGGTATTCATAGTTTAATCCACATCGCTCTTCATAGATTAAAAAGAACCTATTATTAGAAGATATCTTGGTTTTTTTAATGATCCTTTCGACTAAACTATCATTTTGTTGTGTTTCCTCAATAATAACCCATTTATCTATAATGCTATCTTGTTTCATAAATATTAAAGTATCCCCATTTTGATAAACTAAGGTGCTAACGAGAAAAAACACAATCATCATTTAAATTATACAAAACAGAATGATAATGTCAAGTGATTCCATACTTTTTTATGCGAATGCAATTTTTATGCCAAAAAAAACTACGCAAATTTTACTTTTTCCTTGACTTTATAAATTTTTTGAGTACACTTAGGCTGCGTTTAATTTAGTTTTTCACAAAAAATTTTCTTCTTTATAGAAATCAATTAAATTTCAGGAGGTTTTTAGAATTATTATGTGGATAACTCTGTGGATTAGTGTGGAAAAATAAAAGATGAATGAAAAAGCGAAAAATACCTGGAATCA
>JABUBM010000100.1_pt1 | contig 18334 bp, 12 predicted proteins | sample 7240321 | NCBI WGS metagenome assembly JABUBM01 (sample SAMN07256344, study PRJNA390944) | subsurface metagenome | isolation source: Methane hydrate marine sediment | place: Pacific Ocean: Eastern North Pacific, ODP site 1244 | collected 2002
TAAGGAGAGAAAAATTAAGTTAGATCTCTTCCCCCAAAAAGGTAAATTTCAAAGGATAGGTAATGCTTTTATGCGTTGCCTATCCTTTTTTTATTACTTTGCAAAGGAGCCTATGGGAATATCAGGGATAATACTGTCCTGCGCCCGCGGACAATGCCTGCCCTGAGGCTCTGGTCCGCAGGCTCCTCCACCTAGAGAAAGAAGAAAGGAAAAGCTTCATTTCTTAATGAGAATTTGAAAATTTAAGGCAAGTATACCCGAAAAAGGCTCCGGTAGATTCACCTCCGCCGAAATAACCACTCACCGAGGCATCCTCAGGTTTTCTAGCCTGGGCCTCAAGGTGGCCTATTTTTAGCTGGGGGTAAGGGAGCGAAGAGCCTAGCTACCCTTGCCAGCTTGCCTCAAAATGTTAAGAGATCAACTATTTAGAAGTGGCTAAAAGACTAATGTTAACTTTGACCCTATATATATACCCTAAAGGTTAACATCGCCCCTTTGAAAATACCATCAATTCAGAGTTTCAAGAGGCAAAATTTGGGGGTCTGAGAGGTAAAAATAGGAGCAGGGGAGATGAGAGGCAAATAAATAGGCCCATTAGCTTAGGAAAATGAAGGTTTTCCAAGAAGAGAAAAAATATTTAGAGAAGCTTCTCAAAGAATTAAACGGAGGACAAACGCAACTTCTGATTATCAAAGAAAAATCCTAGTAGCGGAAAGAGGGGTGATGATATTATTTAGCTACAATTCTTTGAGATTGGGAGATCCTATAGAAAATTGAATCGATAACAAATAAATTAAAGGAGATAAAAATGTTGCGAAAATTAGTAGTAGTACTGCTGACTGGAGTTATATGTCTGATAGGAGTAACTTCAGCGTTAGCAGTGACGTACAATGAGGCACCAATGCTCAGAACGATGGTAGCGGCTGGAGAGCTTCCACCAGTAGAGGAAAGACTTCCCGAGGAGCCTTTGGTAATTCCTACTGTGGAAAGGATAGGGCAATATGGGGGAACGTGGAACCGATGTTGGGGTGGCCCAGATGATAATATGGCGATGTGGTACATATGTCAGGAGCCGTTAATTCGATTTAACTACAACGGTAGCAAAATTCTCCCTAATATTGCAAAAAGTTGGGAAGCCTCTGAGGATGGAAAAGTTTTTGTTTTCCATCTTAGAAAAGGAATTAAATGGTCTGATGGAACACTCTTTACTGCCGGCGACATACTTTATCTGTACGAGGATGTTCTCTTGAACGAAGAACTTACTCCTGTCTTTCCTGGATGGTTGACAGTAGGCGAAGAACCTGTAAAACTTGAGAGGATAGACGATTATACAGTAAAGTTTAGCTTTGAGGCACCTTATGGGCTGTTCCTTAGTATGTTAGCTTATCAGGGAGGCTTGTTCTATCAGCCTAAACACTACATGAAACAATTTCACCCTCGTTACACACCCATGGATAAGCTAGAGGAGATGGCAAAGAAGGCAGAATTTATGTCTTGGAATAAGCTCTACCTTTCGAAATCCGGCTGGGCAGGACTAGTAGGAAATCCTGAATATCCTACTATACTCGCCTGGAAAGTCACTGTGCCTTCTCCTGCTCTGCGGGTGGTAATGGAGAGAAATCCTTATTGCTGGAAGGTAGATCCAGAGGGCAATCAACTTCCCTATATCGATCGCATCGCTCTTGATCTAGTACAGACCAGCGAGATGGCTGTCCTGAAAGCTGTGACAGGAGAATTGGACATGCAATGGACTGCGGCGGCAACAGAAGACTTTCCCATTCTTATGGCAAATCGAGAAAAAGGTAATTATCGAGTGTTTAAGTGGCCACTAACCGATGGTTGGCGTGTTGGTTTTATGCTTAACCAAAATTGTAAAGATCCAATTCTGCGTAAGTTATTCGGAAACGATAGGTTTAGAAAAGCTCTTTCCTTGTCTATTAACCGAGCAGAGATCAACGAGTCTGTTTATCTGGGACTAGGTAAACCCCAACAGGCATCATTTATGGAAGGAACTCCCTATTTCTCAGAAAAGTGGGAGAAAGCTTATGCTGAATACGATCCTAAAAGAGCTGATACTCTTCTGGATGAGATAGGACTGAACGAAAGAAGTGCAGAGGGATTTCGTCTTCTGTCCGATGGTACACCCATTAACTTGATCGTGGATGTGCAACCTGTACCTGACTGGTATAAAGTTTGCGAGCTTGTGAAGGATTATTGGGGTGCTATCGGGATACAAATGACAATTAATCACGTAAGTCACCAGTTAATTACGACAAGAAATTTCGCGAATTTGCAGCAAGTTCGTGTATTTTCTGGTTTTCCTATTTTCCCAACTTGTTGTGATGAGCCACTTCCTGCTAGTCCATGGTGTTACTGGGCTCCAGAATATGGCCGTTGGTATGAGACTAAAGGAGAAGCTGGCGAAAAACCAACAGGAGATATAGCGAAATTACAAGAACTATGGACGGAAATCAAAATAACCCCAGATGAGAGAAAAAGAGCACAGCTTATCGATGAGTTCATTGAGTTGCACATAAAAAATATCTGGATAATTGGGACGGTAGGGAAAATACCAATTCCTGTGGTAGTGAAGAATAATTTCCGAAATGTTCCTGAACAGAGGCTTATAGATGACACTTTAAGAACTCCCAAAAATGCTAACGTGGAACAATTCTTCATCGAACAATGATAAATAACTTTGACAGGTTCACACTGTAAGTACTGTGTGAACCTGTCAAAGACTTTGGTCTGTTCTGGAATACAAGAAAAATGTCAATATGTCACTATATGATTCGTCGATTTCTTTTTATGATAATTATCCTGCTAGCGATATCTATTATTGCATTTATCATTATTCAATTACCGCCGGGTGATTATTTAACATCTTATATGAGTAGGTTAAGACGACAAGGTACATCAGTAGATATGTCAGAGATAGCCTCGTTAGAAAAGTTCTTTGACTTAGACCAACCGATATATATTCAGTATTTCAAATGGACGGGGGCGATGTTGCAGGGAAATTTTGGATATTCCCTTGGGTGGAAGTGCCCGGTGAACCAATTAATAAGAGAGCGCCTCCCCTTAACGGTGATGATATCTCTTTTTACCCTTATCTTTGCCTACGCTGTGGCTATACCTATCGGGATTTATTCAGCTACACACCAATATTCTGCGGGTGATTATACCTTTACTGTTTTTGGTTTTGCTGGTTTGGCTATTCCGAATTTTCTTTTGGCATTGATATTACTATGGATTTTTTACAGCTATTTTGGCATTAGTGTAACGGGTCTTTTTTCGCCCCAGTACCGATCAGCGTCTTGGAGCATTGGTAGATTTGTTGATTTGCTAAAACACCTTCCCATTCCCATAATTGTTATCGGAACAGCCGGGACAGCTGGGCTCATTCGAGTGATGCGAGGCTGCCTCCTTGATGAACTACAAAAGCAATATGTCATTACTGCCCGGGCCAAAGGAGTCTCCGAAAGAGCTCTTTTATTCAAATACCCGGTAAGAGTAGCTGTCAACCCTATCATTAGTACCATAGGCTGGATCCTTCCTGCTATTGTCGCTGGAGGAACTATTACAGAGATAGTGCTTAACCTACCCACCATAGGTCCTATCTTTCTCCTATCATTGATGACACAAGACATGTATTTGGCTGGAAGTATCGTTATGCTTTTAAGCTTTCTAACTGTGATAGGAACCTTCATCTCCGATATCTTGTTAGTTTGGATAGATCCACGGATTCGGTATGGAGAATGATAGAAATAAAAAAAAAATAAGTACCGAGGAAAAATATTATATAGCCTCGCAGTGGCAACTTATGCGACGGAGGCTTGTAAAGCATAAGTTAGCCATTTTTGGAGGTATTATAGTAATCATTCTTTACATCGTAGCTATGTTCTGTGAGTTTTTCTCTACCCAGGATATGCATCAGCGTTATCCAGAATATATCTTTTGCCCACCTCAGAGAATTCGTTTTTTCGATAAGAATGGGTTTTACTTTCGGCCTTTTGTTTACGGAGTTAAGGGAATGAGAGACCCGGAGACTTTTAGGCTAATATATAAAGAGGATAGAAGCAAGAAATATCCTATTTACTTTTTTATTCATGGAGATAAGTATAAGCTCTGGAACTTGTTCGAGATGGATATTCACCTTTTAGGGGTAAAAAAGCCTGGGACAATATTCTTATTTGGAGTGGATGATTTAGGTAGAGATTTATTTTCACGTAATATTTATGCCTCTCGTATTTCCTTATCCATAGGTTTGATAGGAGTGGCTTTAAGCTTTATCTTGGGATGTATACTAGGAGGGATCTCTGGATACTACGGTGGGGCTGCTGATATGATTATCCAGAGGACTATAGAATTTTTAATATCTATACCTTCAATTCCCCTCTGGATGGCCCTGGCTGCTGCACTACCGCCCACCTGGTCCCCAATTAAAGTTTACTTTGGTATCACTATTATTCTTTCCATCTTCGGTTGGTGTGGTCTGGCCCGGGTAGTAAGAGGTAAACTTATAAGTTTGAGGAAGGAGGACTTTGCCATGGCGGCTAAAATTGCTGGAGCAACTGCTGGAAGGATAATAACTAGACATCTTCTCCCTTCATTTTTAAGTTACCTTATAGTAAACCTTACCTTAGCTGTACCCTATATGATTTTAGGAGAGACATCCTTGAGCTTTCTTGGCATTGGACTTCGTCCCCCAGTGGTAAGTTGGGGAGTTCTTTTAAAAGAGGGCCAAAATATAAGAACTGTTGCTCTTCATCCCTGGCTTTTACTTCCAGGGCTTTTTGTCATCATCACCGTCTTGACCTTTAACTTCCTTGGAGATGGCCTGCGCGATGCAGCTGATCCCTATAAATAAAGGTTTCCCTCTTGGGAGCTTTCTACAGAAAAATGAACTATATCGGGGGTGGAGGATAAAATGTCTATCCTACTAATAGGTTACGATGTAGAGCACTGGGATTCTAAAATCACACAAGTTTTTTTGCAAAAAGTAAGACAAATTCATAATGACCTTAATGTACCTTACACTTTATTTGTTGTGGGAGAGACTTTGGAGAAAAACATATCAGAATTTCAAAGAATTGCACAAGATAAGCAAATAGATATTCAACAACATACTTATTCTCATCTTTTACTCAAGACAGTTGTTATGGAAAGCAAAAATAAAGTGGAGATATTTAAAGGGGGCACCTTAGAACAGATAAGAGAAGAAGTTGGGAAGACCAATGAGTTACTTAAAAAATACCTAGGAGTAAAGTGTATGGGATTGACTGCGCCTTATGGTTATTATCGGGGTCTGAGTGATCGTCCAGATATCTTACAGATTCTCCACGATTTAGGTATTCGGTTTACTAGAACTTACGCAAGGAATGAGAAAGATTATCAACCGGTTTCCTTCGAGATACAGCCATTTTGGTATGAGGTTCAGGGATTTCCTTATATTCTGGAGTTTCCCATTCAAGGATGGCAAGATCTTTATCTTCGAAGAGAGTTAGGTTGGAAAAATAAAGAGGGTTATCTTGAGGAAGTAAAGAAAAGTATTGAATATATCAAAGAACGCGATCTTGACTGGTGCTACGTTCAGCATGATCACTCCAGTATAAAGGAGGATCCGAATATGGAGATGACAAGAAATTTTATTCAGTATGCTTTGGATAAAGGAGTTACTTTTACTTCTTATAAGAATTACTACAATAAAAAGATGAAAGAAAAATGAGTATTTATGAAAATTAATGAGCTAAAATAAGGCCAGAAGGAGATAGAAAATTAAGAAAATAGATAGGCTCATTAGCTTGGGGGAAAGGAAGGCTTTCTAAGAAAGATAGTGTTTAAAAATTAGTCTTTTCAGAGGTTTTTCAGGAAAGAATGAACCATGTCATCCAACATGTTTTCAAGGAAACATAAAAGGAGGAATATATGCAAAAGATAAAGACATTAGTACTTACCGGCGGAGAGATTCATGATTTTAAAGGATGTGGAGAAGCTATTGTTGATGCTCTGTCAAAGAATGAAAAATTTGACATTACCAAAGTAGAGAATGACCTTTCTATCCTGGTAGCGCCGAACTTAGATCCCTATGATCTTATTATTTTTTACTACACTGTGGGGAAAATTACTGATGACCAGAAAAATGGACTTCTTAACTTTATAGCTTCAGGGAAAGGATATGTAGGTGTTCATTCTGCCGCCGATTCTTTTAGAGAATGTCCTGGATATCGTGCTATGGTAGGAGGACATTTTGTTACCCATCCTCATTATCGAGAATATCAAGTAAGCGTTGTTGATTCTAAGCATCCTATTACTAAAGACCTTACAGAATTCACGGTTACAGATGAGCAATATATTTTAGATTTCGATCCTCGGGTCAATATCCTCTGTTCAGCTTTATGGAAAGGAAAGGCTCTACCTGTAGCCTGGACGAAAGATTGGGGGAAGGGGCACATCTTTTATTTAGCTTTAGGACACGATAAAAAAGCTTGCCAACAACAGATTTTTGGTCTCCTTCTTGTGCGGGGAGTTCTGTGGATTGCTCTACAAGGAGACAAGAAATGAAAAAATTATTATCATCGAGAGAGCGGTTATTGTTGACTATTAACCACAAAGAACCTGATTATATACCTTTATGTATCGGTTTCCTTGATTATATTCCAAAAAATTGGTCTAATCAATTCCAACGAGCAGAAGAGCTTCTTGCACTCGGTGTAGATGATATATTTACTATTTCCCCGCCGTTCGGGTTTGACCCAAATGTTAAGGTGAAAAAATGGAGTGAAACTTCTCCTGATGAGTCTCACTCTTTGTTAATCAAAGAATATTATACACCTAAGGGAATTTTGCGTACAGTTATTAAAAAAACACAGGACTGGCCTCATAGAGATGATATTCCTCTTTTTAGCGATTTCAGTGTTCCACGGGCAAAGAAGCATTTAATCTCTACTAATATCAATGATAATGATCTCGAGAAACTCCCTTACTTATTATGGGAACCTAATTCTGCTCAGCTTGATGATTTCTATGAAAATGCTAAAGAAGTAAAAAAATTTGCAGATAAATATGGTCTTTTAATAGAAGGTTTGGCAGGAACAGCTGGTGATACAGCTTTTTGGCTTTGTGATGTACAAGATCTTCTGTTAGCTACTGTAGATAATCCCTTCTTCGTTGAGAAATTACTAGATATCATTCATCAATTTGAGATAAGACGCATTGAACGAGTTCTCGACGTTGGCGTCGATATTGTTGTCCATCGAGCCTGGTATGAAACAACTGACTTCTGGTCGCCTTCTTTATATAGACGTTTCTTTGTTCCTTTGTTGAGTAAAGAAATTGAACTGGTCCATCGGGCTGGAGTTAAATTTGGATATATTATGTCTACCGGAATTATGCCTTTGTTAAAAGATTTTCTTGAGCTAGGAATTGATATTCTTATTCATGTTGATCCTGTTCAGGGTAAAGCAGATCTTAAAGAAGTTAAAAATAAAATAGGAGATCGCATATGTATACAGGGAGGGATAAATAGTTTTCTAACCGTAGAAAGGGGTACCAAAAAAGAAATTAGACAGGCAGTTCTAAATGCGGTGCGTACTCTTGGTCCTGGTGGCGGGTTTATTCTCTCTCCTGTAGATGTTATCATGCAGGGAAGGGATAAAGTCTGGCCTAATGTCTTGACAATGATCGAAGCATGGAAGGAAGCTAGAAAATATCCTTTGTCTTTATAGTACCTGATTTGTCTTAATAGCCTCAGGGATTGCTCGTAACTAGAGTAACTTTTCTTAATCTAAGAAGGGAAAAATGTTAAATAATTTATTTCTTTTTTAAAAAGCTTTCCAGAGAAAAAGGAAACAAATCGGGCTTTCGGACTTTATGAGAAAGCTACAAAACTATAAAAAAGGAAAATTAAAAATGACAAATTTAGCAATTAATGGGGGAAGAAAAGTAATTACTCGTTCTCTTAGCAGATGGCCTATATGGGACGAGCGTGAAGAACAAGCGTTATTAGGAACACTCCGTAAAAATTGGTGGCACGGCGACTACGATGAGGAATCCAATAGCCAGAAGTTTGAACGTGTTTTTAGAAACTATATAGGCACAGATTACGGATTAGGGGTTTCCAGTGGTACGATGGCTTTAGTAATCGCTCTTAAGGCTACTGGAGTAGGGCCCGGTGATGAAGTGTTGACTCCTGCTTTGAGTTTTTATGCTTCTGCTACATGTATCCTGCTGGCCAATGCCGTGCCGATTTTTGTTGATGTTGCCCCAGAATCCTACAATATAAGCCCAGAAGCGATGGAAGCCGCGATTACAGATAGAACAAAAGCTGCGGTAGTTGTGCATAATGGCGGCTATCCTGCTGATATGGATGCGATAATGGAAATAGCAAAAAAACATGATTTGATGGTAATAGAGGATTGTTCACATGCACATGGTTCTGAGTGGAGAGGTAGACGGGTCGGTTCAATTGGACATCTTGGTGCTTTTAGCATCATGGCTGGCAAATTGCTTGCTGCTCCAGAGGGTGGTATAGTGCTAACCAATAATGAGGAACTGATAGCGAAAGTATGTTCCTTCCAAGACCATGGTGCTCACTATGGACCCCCAATCGAGGCTAGGCCTGTCCCCTATAATTTACGCCTGAGCGAGTTTCATGCAGCACTTGTGCTTGTGGGACTTTCACGGCTGGATGAACAAATCAAAACTCGTGAGCGAAACTTCACATATCTTGCTAAAGGGCTCAAGGAAATTGACGGTATTAGAGTTTTTGACCGCGATCCACGTGTAACTCGCTGGAGTACCTATTACTGGAATTTCAAATATAATCAAGGGGAATTTGATGGGATTCCAAGAGATAAATTCTTAGAGGCAGTCAATGCAGAGGGAGCACCCATCAGTGTTGGCGCGCATGGTGTGCCAGTATATCAGGAAGTATGTTTTGCATCAATGAATTTTGGTCGTACTGGCTGTCCATTAAAGTGCCCTTTATACGGCGAACCGATAGATTATACTAAAGTTCACTGTCCAGAAGCAGAGCGCATATATAAAACAGAGTCCTTGAGTATTTCTCATGAAAACTTTCTCGGAGAGAAGGAAAATATGGACTTGATCCTTGAGGCTATACGCAAAGTGCGAGCAAATACTGATGAATTAAGAAAGTAGCATACCTGAAGGAGAAGATAAAATAATGAAAAAGATAAAAGTAAAGGGTTGAATATGGGTATGCTCCAAATATAGATTGATTCTGAAGAAATGACACCGAAATTTGGAATCAATCCTCAAATATGTTCCGATATAAATAAAAAAAGGATATGATTATGAGTCCTATTCGAGAAAAAGATATTCAGATAAAAGTGTACTTTGATCAAATTGGAAATACCGTCGACCGCAACATCTATGGTCAATTTATTGAACACTTATGGACTGGTATCTATGATGGTATATGGGTGGGTCCTGATTCCTCAATTCCAAATGAAGACGGTATTCGGCTTGATACTGTCGAAGCACTGACTGCTATTATGCCACCAATTGTTAGATGGCCAGGGGGTGCTTATGCTGATATGTTTGATTGGAGAGATAGTATAGGTCCTCGGCATTTAAGACCTGTGCGGATAAATCCAAATCAACCAAAGCGCGAAGAAACTAATCAATTCGGACTATCAGAATTTATGCGCTTCTGCCATATGATCGGTGCTAGCCCTTATCTCTGCGTTAATACAGCTTTTTTACGGCCTAATGAGGTAAGGGATTGGGTAGAATACTGTAATCTCAACGGTAATACATACTGGGCCAGACTGCGTCGTCAGCATGGACAAGAACATCCTTATAAAGTTCACTATTGGGGTATTGGTAATGAGTCGTATTGGCTACATTCTGCGTACGAGTACCTCCAACGATATCGTTTGTGGAAAATGTTTATGAAGGATACAGATCCAACAATTGAGATAATTTCTTCCGGGTTAGAACCTAATTGGCATCCAGATCCATGGGGTCGCGATGATTGGGGAACATATTTTATTAAAGAAATTAGGGGTGATATGGATCAATATTCTATACATCTTTATTTTACTGCTGGTGACGGTACAAATTTTTCTGATGTAGAATATTATCACCTATTCGTTGAACTCTTCCATAGACTTCCACGTTCTATCCAAGCTGCTCTTGGTTTATTAGATGCACACTCAACTTCCCCGAAAAAGGTAAAGTTAGCGATCGATGAATGGGGAATTTGGCACCCTGGCCACTCCATGTCAGGAAATATGACCCAACCATGTACCTTACGTGATGCGCTTTTTGTAGCAGCATTTTTCCATATTTGCCATCAATATCCGACAAGAATTGGCATCGCAACTATTGCTCAGTCAATAAATGTATGCTCTTCTCTAATCCTAACTAATAGAGAAAAATTTTGTCTTACTCCCACTTATTATGTGTTTGATATGTTTAAAGAACATCAAGGTGCTCAAATTCTCAATGTTGTCACTACCAATGTTAGTACTATAACTAGTGATCAAGCTGGAATACCTGAAGATGGAGAAGCCATGCCCCCAATGTTGTCAATTTCAGCAACCCTCAATAAAGACAGGAAGAAAGCTACCATTTCATTTATAAATTTTCATCTTGTAAATTCAATAAGTGCCAAACTAGATTTAAAGGGCGCTAGACCAATGAAAGGCATTTCCAAAATTCTTACTGCGTCGACAGTAAAAGACCAGAACACTTTTGATACTCCTAATCATGTAAAAATAATAGCTAAGCCAATAAATATTACGAGTACTTCCATAGAATGCAAATTTCCTCCTCACTCAATCACGGTGATGACGCTTCTCTTACAAAAAGTAAGATAGATCAAAATTGAGGCTATATTTGAAGCCTTTTTTGAAAGGAGAAATCGAAGATGAAAATAAAAACAGATAGTGAAAAGTTTAATCAGATGATCGCAGCTTCACTTGAAAGCATTGCTTATCGTCAGGATAAGTATGAAAGTGGAGGGATAGTAGAATCCGATGACCGATGGGACAATGGATTTATGTATGGTATAGGAGGCAACAGAGGAAAAGCCTGTTATCCAAGAGTTTTCATAACTCAGCCATTACTTGAGTTTGGTGAATTTGAAAGGATAAGGCGTTTTCTTAATTTTTGGAAGCTCTGCCAGTCTCCAGAAGGAAATTGGGGCCAAAGTTTTAATGTGGAAAATCCTAAACCTATGATACAGAATGGTTCTCCTAAACAACAAGTGGATACCAATGGCTATGTCCTGTGGCATTGTTACGAATATTACCACTATACCGGAGATAAAAAATGGCTGAAGGAAAACTGGGGAATGATAGAAAAAGGGGTAGAATACTTGCTTACCATTTACAATGAGAGATTCCAAATGTTGCCGGGGCGCGAGGAAATGGTATTTAGAGGAAAGGGCATAGATATAAACGGGCCGCCCGGATATTCCTTGCATATTAATGCTGTTTGCAAGAAGGGATTGGAGTGCTCTTCGAGGCTTGCCATGGAGTATGGAAAAGATGACTTAGCTTCAAAATGGTCTAATTATGCAAGATGGATAGGTTCAGGAATACAAAAATATCTATGGTGTGCGAGTGGGAAGTATTACATTGCTGGCATCTATGAAGATGGCCAACCTTTTATTGTCGAGCCTTTCGAAATGTCTGCTGTATGGTATCAGTATGTAAACGACAGGCTCTGGGATGAGAAAACAGCCTCTACATTCTGGGCTGCCAGGAATATTTACTATAACAAAGACCGTATTATTCCCCATACCTATTGGTTGTTGGATTATGAGGTACCAGGTCCAGATGGGCGCTCTGTCCTTGAGGGTGGAGCTTCTAATGCCAGAAGATGGAGTGGAATGGGAGTTCAATTATCATTAAATGCTCTTACTTCTGAATTACTCTTAAGAGGCGGTTATCCTAATGCGGCTACCGAAGAGATAGATACTCTATTGAAATATACCGATGAAAGTAACCTTGCACCTGAACATATAATAACTGTGGGCGTTGGAGAAGAGGTAAGGAATTTCAAAATTTATCCGGATAAACCTAATGCTGTGGATAGAGGAAATTTATTACATCTTTCCTTTTTCTTAAGTCTTGTTGCCTCTTTACAAGGAAAGATAGAGCATAATGATGAGATAGAGATACGTCCTTTATTGCCGAACAACCTGCATACATTGGAAGTAAGAGACCTTCAAGTCAAGGATTCCCTTGCCTTTTACAGATATCAGACTGATATGCCAGGGGAGTATGGCAAAACTTCTATAGTTATCAATACAACAAAGCCAGTTAATATACTTCTTTCCCTCAGATATAAACCTCCTTTGAAAAAGATGACCGTAGATGGAACAGAGATATCCCATTATAAAGAAATCACTTCGTTCTCTGGCGAAGTCCATTATGTTCAAATAGAACTGAAGGTAGACAAGAAGAAACAAATAATTGTTGAATGGTGAGGAAACCAAAATACTCCTGAAAAGAGGAGAAAATGGTAAATTGTAATAAAAGATTCAGGTTAGGAGTAAACTATTGGCCACGACATCACGGAGTGAGAATGTGGCGAGAATGGGAACCAGAAGAAATTGATAGGGAATTTGCTGAAATGAAATCTGTGAGACTTGATTTAGCGAGAATTTTTATTGATTGGGATAGTTTTCAGCCGATCAAAGAATATTTAAGTGGAGGTGCAAAAAGAAGACTTCTTGCTTTTCGAGATAACGAATCTGTGACTTCACGCTCAAATCCCTGTATGATTGATCCAGTAATGGTAAAGCGTTTTGATACTTTAATTGAAATTGCCGAAAAATATAAGATAGATCTTGAGCCCGCTCTGATTACCGGATGGATGAGCGGAGCATTTCTTGAACCTTCTTACAGAAGAGACCGAAATGTCTATACCGATCCCTTTATGCTCAAGTGGCAAAGTAAGTTGGTTCAATTCTTCGCTGAACGCTATAAGAATGAAAAAAGAATATGGGCCTGGGCTCTGGGTAATGAATGTAATTGTATGATGAATTGTTTTTCTGAAGAAGCAGCTTGGCTCTGGACAGCTAATCTTACCCGGACTCTTCATCTTTTTGACCCTAACCATCCTATTGTAAGTAGTATGCACAGTTTGGGATTGACTTCTTCATCAACAGATAATAAATGGAAAATCGAAGATCAAGCTGAACTTTGTGATATTCTTGCTGTTCATCCTTATTCTGAGTTTACTCCTGGTTGTGAACTTGATAGTCCTACCGATATTAGAACAGTACTTCATGCTGCTGCTGAATCAGAAATGTATTCTGATTTGGGTAAAAAACCGGTGTTATGTGAAGAGACAGGGGCTCTTGGTGATTCTCGTTTTTCGCAAGAAGAAACAGCTAAATTTTTACGTCTCAGGCTCTATACACTTTTATCCCAAGGAAATCTAGGGTGTCTATGGTGGTGTCATACAGATTTTACCTGTGGAGATATTGTTCCTTATAAATATGAGATGATGGAAAATGATGGACTTGGTATATTTAATCGACAAGGAAATGCAAAACCAGTGGCTTATGAATTTCAAAAATTTAGCCATATTCTTGATGCTATAGGTGGAAAGCTTCCTGCCTCGGAAAAGAAAGCGGTTATCATAGTTCCGAGAAATGCTACTAGTTGGTTGCCTTGTTTTAATGCCTATGTTCTCTGTAAGCAAGTTGGGATTGAGACAGATTTTGCCTGGGAATATGATAACTTATCAAAATACCAATTAGCTATCTGCCCATCTGTATCTAGTGCTTCACCATTTTGGTTAGAAGGGTGGGAAAATTTAATTTCATTTGCTAAAGAAGGAGGGGTTCTTTATCTTTCTTACGGTGGAGCCTCTTTGCGTCGGTTTGGAGAAGTATTTGGAATTAAAATAAATTATCGCCAGAAAAGATCAAACCAGAATCAGGTTATGGGGTTTAACCATAATCCTTTATATAAAGGCTCTTCTGATTGGGAACTTGTCTTTGGTCTTACAAGAGGAAAGACAATACTTTCTTATAAAAATGGTAAACCCGCTCTTGTCGAAAATAAGATTGGTAAAGGCAAAACTTTTTTCTTTGCCGAACCTACGGAAGTGTTTCTATCGGGAATCCCTAATGCTTACGAAAATAACCAGATTTACTTTATCTATGATTATTTAAGAAAATCAGCAGGAATTAAGCAAGAAGTTGGAATTAGCGATTCTCAAATTGAGAGGATTTCCCATCCGATTGATGAAAGGAGTACCTTTTTAACTTTGGTTAATCATCACCGTAGCTCCGTTACAGTAAATGTTCGTACTAAAAGAAAGATTAAAAAGATAGAGCCTATAACGGAAAGCGTTGTAGTTAAAGGGATCCATAAGAACGAATTTAAGTTGAAGATAAATGGCTGTGAAGGAGCGATATTACAGATGGAATTTTAAGTTTACTTCTTATATTCTCTGAAAGCAGGTAAAATGACACCACGAGAAAGATTCATCACCGCACTAGAGCGAAAGCCTTTGACAGGACGAGTTCCTCATTTTGAGTTAGTTTTCTTTCTAACAATGGAGGCCTTTGGCAAAGTCCATCCATCTCATCGAAGCTACCACCAATGGGATCAAATGACCGAGAAAGAGCGTAATCTTCATCGTAATGATATGGCCTCTCTTTACATCGCCACTGCTGAAAGGTTTGAACACAGCGCCATCTTTCTTCATCCTAATCCTAATACAGAGGAAGAAACTTTTCGACTTATTGATTTAGTGCGTGAAAAATCACAAGATAAATATTTTTTAATGTTACAGGGTGATGCTACTTACGGCATTCCTTCGGGTTCAGAAATGATGGAATTTTCTTATAAATTGCGGGACAAACCGAAAAAAATGAAAGAGGAAGCAGAACAAAAGGTTCGTGCGGCTCTGGAACAGGCTGAGCGAATTGCTAAACATGGAGAATTGGACGCCTTTGCTTTATGCAGCGATTATTGTTTGAACACCGGCCCATTTTTGAGCCCAGAGCTTTTTTCTGACTTTGTCACTCCTTATTTAGCAAAGCTAGTTCGAGGCTATCGCGACATGGCATTCTATGTCATTAAACATACTGATGGAAATATTATGCCCATCCTTGACCAACTCCTGGAGGCTCATCCCCATGCCTTGCATTCCCTTGACCCTCAGGCAGGTATTGATATTGCTGAAATCAAACGTAAATGCGGAAATAAAGTTTGCTTGATTGGCAATGTAAATTGCGGAGTTTTACAAACGGGCACCGATGAAGAAGTTATAGAATCAGTACGCTGCACACTCCAAAATGGGATGCCAGGCGGTGGCTATATTTTCTCTACCAGTAATTGTATCTATACTGGTATGAGACTCTCTCGCTATGAGTTGATGCTTGATGTTTGGCGAAAAGAGGGAAATTATGAAAAAAGACGGCAAGTCTTATTATGAAGCTACTCGAACGTAGCATCCTGAAAGACTAAGGAGCTATCTTTATGACATCTAAGAAAAAGGTATACCAAGATCCGTTACAGCCTATAGACAATCGCGTGGAGGATCTTCTGAAAAGAATGACCATAGAAGAAAAGGTGGCTCAGCTTCGTGCAGGCTGGCCCATGTGCTATGGCTATAGAAAACGGGACGGAAAGGTTGAAATGGTAGAAGAGCTGAAAGCTGTTCTCACCAAGATCGCTATCGGCCACTTGGCTGGGCTGCTGCGAGCCGACCCCTGGGTAGGAATTACACCGGAAATGGGTCTGAGCAGGCATCAGGGCGCTGAGATAGTCAATGCTGTCCAACGCCATATTAAGGAAAACACGCGCCTGGGAATCCCGGTGTTGATCGGAGATGATGGTAACCACGGTCAGCTTGGGATTGGAGCCACGATTTTTCCTGCTCTCTGTGCCATCGGCTGCAGCTGGAATCCTGATTTGCATGAGGCAATGGCTCATGCCATGGCAGCCGAAATGCGAGCTCAGGGTCAGACCGTTCTCTTTGCTCCTGATCTGGATGTTCTTCGAGATCCTCGCTGGGGTCGCAGTGACCAGAACTACGGCGAAGATCCCTATCATGTGAGCCGAATGGGTTGTGCCATGGTTCGGGGGCTCCAAGGCGAGAGTCTGGCCACAGATCACAGTGTTGTTGCGTTGTTGCGTGTATATCCCGGATTGGGAGATGCAGAGGGAGGGCATGACTTCACTCGCGTGCATCTTGGCTTGAGAGAGATGCACGAAGTCGTGCTGCGGCCGTGGAAGGAAGCGATTCGGGAAGGGGCTCAAGGGGTGATGGTCGAGGTTGCCGACTATGACGGGATTCTCGCCCCGGGAAGCCACTACTATGTGACCGAACTGCTGCGGGATGAATGGGGCTTTCAGGGAATGGCGATGGGAGATGCCGGAGCTATAATGGCTTTGCTGAGAAGGCATGTAGCGCAAAGCAAACTGGAAGCTGCAGTATTGGCATTGAAAGCCGGTCTTGATCAGAATGAGACCGATTTCAGGTTAGGTGGTGACAGTGAGTCGGATCGAGCATACGCTGATGGCATCCCTCAAGCATTAAAGCGTGGGCTCGTCTCTATTGAGGAGATCGATCGATCGGTGCGGCGAGTGCTCCGGCTGAAGTTCCTTTTGGGATTGTTTGAAAATCCATTCGTTGATCCCGAAAAGGCGCAAGCTGTTGCCCGGTGTGCTGAGCATCGGAAGCTTGCTCTGGAAACAGCGTGCCAGAGTATCGTGCTGCTAAAAAATATGAATGGCATCCTTCCTTTTTGCGGAGTCCTTGAATCATTTGCCGTCATCGGCCCAAATGCGGATAACAGCTGGAATCAGCTGGGAGATCAGGCGCCCTCACATAGCCGCGAGCACGTAGTGACCATTTTAGACGGTATAACAAGCAGAGCAGCAAAAGATGGTATTACTGTTCATTATGCCAAGGGCTGCGGAATCAGAGAGCGGTCGAAAAAAGGATTTACTGAAGCTGTACAAGCAGCAAAGAAGTCAGATATCGTTGTGGCTGCGGTGGGCAGCTCCAGCGAGATCCGCTATCCACGAGCGGGTGAGCATCACGGGGACCGATCAGACGAAGCGGATTGCGGTGAGAATGTTGCGCGCGCCACTTTGGATCTTCTAGGAGTTCAGGAAGAACTCCTCAAAGCCCTCAAGGAGACAGGGAAACCGCTTGTGGTGGTTTTGATTCACGGTCGTGCGATGTCAATCAATTGGGTTGCGGAGAATGCCGATGCGATTGTGGATGCATGGTACCCCGGTGAACAAGGCGGCACAGCAGTGGCGGAGGTTCTCTTTGGAGATTATAACCCAGGAGGCAAACTTCCGGTTTCGGTTCCGAGGCATGTAGGACAGCTGCCTGTCTATTACTACAGCCATCTGAAGAGGCGACCTGATTATACGGATATGAGCTCCCAACCTCTCTATCCATTTGGCTTTGGACTCAGCTATACAAGCTTTTCATATGCCAATCTGACGATTGATCCGGATGTCATACCCATAGATGGCAAGGCTGCTGTCAGCGTTGAAGTGAGCAACATAGGTGGCAGAGCGGGAGATGAAGTGGTGCAGCTGTACATACGGGATGAAGTAAGCTCCACTGTACGTCCATACAAAGAGCTAAAAGGCTTTTCCAGGATAAATTTGAAAGCGGGAGAAACCAAAAGAGTTACCTTTCAGGTGGGCTGGGAAGAGCTGTGTTTCTGTGGACCTGATCTTAGATGGATAGTTGAACCGGGAGTGTTTATGATAATGGTGGGAAGCAGCTCTGAGGATATTTCCCTTAGCAGCTTTTTAATAGTGAAGAACGAGGAGCCTTTGTGAAGAAGTCTATACATACTAAATCCTACTAACCAGCGTTATCGGTTATCGACCCTCCTCTAAGGCAAAGGTCATCATTTTATCACCCTTCCCTTTTTCGAACTATCTAACCGGATAATCGAGCTAGCCAAAATATTCATTTAAATACTGATTTAAGTTCATTAAGTCGTTTACTTTAGATACCTCTTGACAGGTATTTTTTATAAAAGAATAGTAGAATGCTCCTCAGCTTACTGGCGGATGAATGGCAAACCTTGTAATACTGATTTAAAATAAGCCTCAAAAATTCATAAAGGGAGGATTTCATAACCTCATAAAAAACTTTGCCTTCTATGCCCCTAGATCAACGTGAAATGAGCAAAAAAATATAAAGGTATATCTAGAAATCAAGTCTTCTTCTGTTTTGATATAGGAAATTATACACTCATGGTTAGAATGTTAACTTGCCTTTTTAAGATCCTACCAGCTAGTTCTTGGAAATCCTTATAAAAAGGGGACTTGATATTTCAGGATTTGACACTTTTTTAAGC
>JABUBM010000101.1_pt1 | contig 18145 bp, 14 predicted proteins | sample 7240321 | NCBI WGS metagenome assembly JABUBM01 (sample SAMN07256344, study PRJNA390944) | subsurface metagenome | isolation source: Methane hydrate marine sediment | place: Pacific Ocean: Eastern North Pacific, ODP site 1244 | collected 2002
CAGGGTTATATATTAAAGGAGGATGCGGATACAGAGTTAATTACGGCGATAAAGTCGATACGACAAGATAACGTATATGTTTCATCGTCCTTTACGGGCGATGTTATTAAAAAACTGGTGCAGCGAAAAAGTGATGCGTATGATAAAAAAGGTGGGTCTGTTTTTAAAATTCTCACCACTCGTGAACGAGAAGTTCTTAAATTGATTGCTGAAGGTAATTCAAATAAAAAGTTGGCAATGAAATTAGGTATTAGTATTCGAACCGTTGAACACCATAGATTAAGTATTATGAGGAAGTTAGGTGTGTCAAACGTTGTGGATCTTGTAAAATATGCAATAAAAACCGGGCTAATCGATTTAACATAGAACTCGATTCTGATATTCGATGCTCGATACTCGTAGAATTGAGTTTGCTTTAGGATGAAGCCGCAGAGGAACAAAATTTGTAATCACAGTTTAAAAAATGCGTTGACCCCGTTAGATAATAAACTTCAAATATGTTTATGCTCTTTAATCATGTAGCAGGGTGTTATCTAACGGGGTTGAATCCAGTTGTATTCATCACAGTTGACATTTTAATAAGTTCAAGTATAATAGTTCTATGTGTGGGATAGTAGGTTATATTGGAAAAAAATCAGTTGTCCCTTTTCTGATTGAAGGACTTAAAAGACTTGAAGAATGAGAAGATTGATGCGACAATAGGTATTGCCCATACGAGATGGGCAACTCATGGTGAGCCTACTGATATAAATGCTCACCCTCATACTGACTGTAAGGGACGAATTGCTGTTGTTCATAACGGAATCATTGAAAATTGTAATGCTTTAAGGGAATATTTAAAGCAAAAAGGACACAAATTAAGAACAGAAACAGATACCGAGGTTATTGCCCACTTGATTGAAGAATATTACGAAGATAACCTTTTAAAAGCAACAAGGATTGCGCTTTCCAAAGTTGAGGGAACATACGGCGTGGCGATTATTTCTCTTGACCATCCAAGAGAGATTGTGTGTGCTCGTAATGGAAGTCCTCTTGTTTTGGGAGATGGGGGAGATGAGTTTTTTGTAGCTTCTGATGCAGCACCAATAGTACCACATACCAGACAAGTCGTCTACCTTGAGGATGGAGAGTTCGCATCTATTAAAGATACAGGTTTTACAATCACAACCCTTGAAGAAAAAGAGATAACACCAAAGATAGAAGAGATTTCGTGGACATTAGATCAGATAGAGAAGGACGGGTACTCTCATTTTATGCTTAAAGAGATATTTGAACAGCCAGCTACTTTGAGAAATGCAATAAGGGGAAGGTTAAATATGACAGATGGAACAGCACGGTTGGATGGTCTTGATAGACATCAAGAACAACTCGCACGGGTAAATAGAATTGTAATTACTGCCTGTGGTACAGCATGGCATGCAGGATTAATTGGGGAGTATATGCTTGAGGAAATGACGAGGGTTCCCGTTGAGGTAGAATACGCTTCTGAGTTTCGGTACAGAAGCCCGGTTGTTGATAACAACACAATACTTTTTGCAATTAGTCAATCGGGTGAAACGAGTGATACACTTGCCGCATTAAGGGAAGCAAAAAGAAGGGGAACAACGGCCCTTGGGATCTGTAATGTTGTTGGAAGTACAATAGCAAGGCAAACAGATGGCGGTGTCTATATCCATGCAGGTCCTGAAATAGGTGTTGCTTCTACAAAGGCGTTTACTTCTCAGATAATGGTGTTAGCTCTCATCTCACTTCTCATGGGAAGGATGAGAACGATATCTGTCGATAAGGGTAGAAGAATCATTGAAGCAATAGATAAAATCCCTGACCAGGTGGCGAGAATTCTTGAACTCAATGATAGAATAAGGGATATCGCCATGGATTTCTATAAGAAGAGGAACTTTCTCTTCCTCGGGAGAGGCTATAATTTCCCTGTTGCACTGGAAGGAGCCCTTAAACTCAAAGAAATCTCGTATATTCACGCAGAGGGTTACCCGGCTGCCGAGATGAAACATGGACCGATTGCACTTATTGACGAGGATATGCCGGTTGTTTTTGTCGCAATCAGGGATTATGTTTTTGAGAAGGTACTTTCAAATATAGAAGAAGTGAAATCAAGAAAAGGTGTAGTAATTGCTATTACAACTGAAGGTGACAAAGAAATTGAATCAAAAGTCGAATACTGCATACCGATTCCTAAGACTATAGACATCCTAACACCTTTATTAACAGTTATCCCTTTGCAACTTCTCGCCTATCACATTGCGACCTTAAAGGGATGTGATATCGATAAACCAAGAAATCTTGCAAAAAGCGTAACTGTTGAGTAAATTCGTTTGAGAATAGACCATTTGATACTGATCTTTTTGGTGATTACGAGATACCCGGTACTACAAAAGGCTCTTATACATTGATAAAGAATGCTAAGAAGAATATCGGTGTAGTTTTAAGAACAAGAGATAATATTAATCCACTGTTTGTATCACCCGGACATCTTGTGGATTTTGAAGATTGTCGAAAGTATGTGATGCAATCGTTAACTAAATATCGAATTCCTGAGCCGATAAGGTATGCTCATAAAACAGCAGGAGAAAAGGCGAGGAGGTTTGATGTCTGAAGTAAGAAGGGATATTGTTACTGATACATGGGTAATTATCGATATTGAGAATGATACAATACGGAAGATACCTGCAGACATTCCCAAGTTAACAAATAATTGCCCGTTTTGTGAAGGTCAGGAAAGCCGTACGCCGAATGAAATCTTTGCAATCAGGGATAATACTCCATCCGACAAACCGGGGTGGAAGGTTCGGGTTATTCCTAATATAAGACCAATTTTAAGGATTGAAGGCGAACTCGAAAAAGTTGGTGTCGGTGTATATGATATGGTAAGTGGTGTAGGTGCAAATGAGGTAATTATCGAGACACCGGAACATATTGTCAATTTTTTTGAGCTTTCTGAAGAGCAGGTTGGACTGAGTTTAAATACATATCGCATAAGGATTGAAGATCTTCATAAAGACAAGAGATTAAGATATATACTTATTTTCAGGAATCACGGTCGTCTTGCTGGTGCGTCAACTATTTCTCATGCCCATTCTGAACTCATTGCTTTACCGGCAACTCCAATACGAATTAAACAGAAACTTGAAGGCGCACGTCAGTATTACGAATATAAAGAACGGTGTCTTTTTTGTGATATAATTCAGCAGGAAATAGAAATGGCTGATAGACTTGTCTTCCAGAGTGATAGGTTTGTTGTAATAACTCCTTATGCTTCAAGATTTCCATTTGAAATTCTGATTTTCCCTAAACGCCATTGTTATAGTTATCAACTGATTGAAAAATCCGAAATTGCCGATCTTGCAAATGTTTTAAAGAAAATTTGTAAGGCAATATACCATGTTCTTAATGACCCTCCGTATAATTTAGTTCTTAATGACAGCCCAAATCTTTTACCTAAATTAAACTATTGGAAAACTATAAAGAACGATTATCACTGGCATATTGAGATTACACCCCGTATATATAGGAGAACGGGGTTTGAATTAGGTACAAGTTTTTACATTAATCGTTTTGCACCAGAAAAAGCAGCAAGTATCCTGCGTTCAAATTTATGATAAAGGCAGTAATCTTCGATTTAGATAATACCCTGGTCGATTTTATGGCGATGAAGGATGCTGCTATTGAGTCTGCTGTATTGGCAATGACAGATGCTGGTTTAAAAATTCCAAAACAAAAAGCAAAGGAGAAAATATACAAAATCTATGATGAAGAGGGAATTGAAGATCAAAAGGTCTTTGATAAATTTTTAACAAAAGAATTTGGAAATATTGATTACCGAATTCATGCAGCCGGTATCATTGGTTATCGTCGTGCCCGTGAAGCAGCGTTGGTATTATATCCGCATGTTCAACTAACACTCATGGAACTGGTTAAACGTGGGCTAAAGCTTGCTGTGGTTAGCGATGCTCCAAGACTGCAGGCATGGCTCAGATTATGTCAGTTAAATCTTCATCACATATTTGATGTTGTTATAACATATGAAGATACAAACAAAAGGAAGCCAGATCCCGAGCCTTTTAAAAACGCTCTGCAACAATTACAGATTGAGGCAGAAGAGGCAATTATGGTTGGCGATTGGGCAGAACGCGATATTGTCGGAGCCAAACTTATAGGGATGAAAACAGTTTTTGCGCGCTATGGAGATAGATTTGATACAGTAAATTCAGGAGCCGACTATGAGATCGATGATGTTATTAAGATTCTGGATATAGTGGATGAGCTGTCAACGAAATGAATAATTGCAAAAGTTCATGGATGTCCATAAATGGATAACCGGGTATTTTTTGACAATGGAAAAAATTTTAGTTAGTGCTTGTCTGCTTGGTGTAAATTGTCGCTATGATGGCAAAAACGCGTATCGTAAAAAGATTGTTGCATTGTTAAAAAATAATTATGTAATATTTGCTTGTCCTGAGCAACTTGGTGGTCTTACCACGCCAAGGGATAGGAATGAAATAAAGGGGAAGAAAATTATAAGCGATAACGGTATTGATGTAACAGATAATTTTTATCGGGGAGCGAGAGAATTTGTGGCATTAGCTAAGATGTTTGGCATAAAGAGATTGATTTTGAAAAGCAAGAGTCCATCTTGCGGGAAGAATGGTATTGTTACGCAATTATTGCCAAAGGGTTTAAAAGTTGAGTATATAAAATGATTGTATTTTTTATTCTACTACAGCTATTACCAGCAAAAGAATTTATAGTTTATGAGACGAATGATAAGGGTAAGATGGGTAAGATGGATATTACCTCAGAAAAAGATAGTATTGGATATCATGTTATTTATAGATGGGAGCGAATCCTTGAGGTGGTGTTCGATAGCCTTGATATGAGCACATTATACGTGAAAAAAATTGTAGATGATAAAGTAGAACTGGAAATTTCAAAGGCAAAGGATTTTAAGGTTTATTTTAAAGGTAAAAGACATACATATAAAGATGTTGGTGCTGTGTATGACCGTCATGCAATTGAATTTGCCCTCAGAGGTTTTAAATATAGTAAAGATTTCAAAAAGACTATTCGTTTCCATGTGCCGGAATTTATGATTATTAATGCTGAGATAAAAGTCATCGGTGAAGAAATTGTTTCAGGACCAATTGGAGATATTATGTGCTGGAAGGTTGAAATGAAACCAAAGGTTTTGTTCTTCAGTTGGAAATTTTATTTTTGGATTGAAAAAGATTATCCGCATCGTTTCATAAGATATGAAGATTCATCAGGAAAGAATAGTATTTTGCTCATAGAATACGAGGAGGCATAGTCAGCCCCGCCTTTTCACATAAAAAGCGGGATGCTCGTTTTTGTAGTCAAATCAAAGATTTGAACAAAATCGGCATAGGCAGTCCCGCACGAAAAACCATAGGAGTCTCTGTAATCGAGAGAGCTCGGAAATAATTTTTCAGAGCTCTCAGTGGTAACTTGACATTTATTCTATATTCAATATAATTTTAATAATATATGAGAAGGCTAGTGTTAATCAATACAGTATTTTTTTTGTCAATCCCATTAAGTTTTTTATTCTCCGATGTTATTTACGATGTTCCCGTAGAGGATATCCAATATAGTATAGTAACAACAAAGGGGTTTGATCGAATAATTATTTCTGGTTCATTTTCGCCCTTTGAACCGGGGTGTCCAGAACTGCCCGTGATTACTTTTAATTATCTCTTACCGCAAAATCATGAATTGAGAGAAGTCGAAATTTTGGATGAGGAGTGGCAAAAAATTCCCGGTAATTTCTATATTTATCCAAAACAAAAAGAGATGGTTATATTCGAAGATTTTGAGTTTATTGATCCAGACCTCAAGATTTATACTTCAAGTGCGTCATTCCCAGAGGATGTCCTTGTTAGCTCAAATTCCGGTAGTATTAGAGGGTATCATATTGGTCAATTTGGCATTGCCCCATTTAAATATTTCCCCAGGACAGGGCAGCTTTACATATTGAATAAATTGGTTGTCAGGCTCGAAACAACAGATAGTGAACCTTGTGTATTTCCTAAACGTCAAACTAATCTTGCCAAAAATATTGTTGACCGAATACTTTCATGTATGGTTGTTAATAAATCATTGATAAATGATGTGGGTGTGATGCCACCCTTTTATATCGAAGAAAATATTAAAGATTTAAATCCTACTGATTTGCCATCTCTTTTTGGCGCGCCAGTAGATTTACTCATTATCACAACACATTCACAGTTTGAGTCATATAGAGATTTTGCGTGTCTGAAAAAGATTCTCGGCTACAATACTGAGGTAAAAACATTATCCTGGATTAGACAACATTATCAGGGTGTTGACAATGCTGAACGGATAAGAAACTTCATAAAAGACGCAGTCGAAAACTGGGGTGTGATTTACGTTTTAATGGGCGGTGATGTTCCGGAAATACCAACAAGGTGGGTTTGGATGACTCCGTTGTTTGGTTATTGGCCTGTTCATACTGTGACAGATCTGTACTTCTCTGATCTTGATGGTAACTGGAATTTTGATGGTGATGAAAAATTTGGTGAGGTAGAAGATTCCTTAGATCTTTATCCTGATGTATTTGTTGGACGTTTACCAACAAACTATAATTATGAGGTCTGTGATTATGTTGATAAAATTAATTCATATTTGCATCCAGTAAATACAGATATTCAGATTAAGGCACTATTCTTCACTTCAGATTTTGGTGTATCTGGTGATGCATATGCAATGGCGTTAAGATTAGCGGACCACCTTCCGCCGTGGTTTATTACAAGTTTTCTGAATGAGAAGCCTCTTGAGGAATTAGAGGATTCCATAAATTCTGGATTTGGGATTGTCGCTGGATTGGGACATGGTAATGTGAATCTTATAAGGGTTCGCAATAGCCCGAGGGAAGATGCAAACAACTTCTTTTTTGATTCCTTGACTAATACAGACAGCTATGCAATGATGTTTGTGATTACATGTTATACTAATTCGTTCCAGTCAGATTGTCTTAGCAAACATTGGATATTGAACCCTCATGGTGGCGGAATTGGTTATATTGGACCAACAGATTTTAGCGAAGCATATCTTCACGAGCAGTATACTAATATACAACTTGATTCTCTTTTCAGTTTTCCTTTATCTGCAGTTTTGGCAAAATCAAAAATTCCTTTTATTTCAGTAGCCAATTTGGATAACCCTTATCGGTTATACCAATTTTCTCTTGCATACTTGGGTGACCCAACATTAACTTTATGGGATAGTATACCATTAAATTATAATACAATAAGTATTACACCAGATACACTTTATGTAGGTTCTGATACAGTTACTGTTAATATAGAGCCACTAGTCCCTTTTAAAGTTGTCTTTTTTAAAGAGGATGAGATCTTTAAATGGGATTCTGCAGGTGCAGGTGTATTACAGAGTGGTATAAATACTGAGTCCCCGGGTTATCTGAAGTATACAGTGATGAGTGATGGTTATATTTCTTATACAGACTCTATTTTGGTTATGCCTGGTAACCCTTATCTTGTCTATGATAGCCACACGATTTTGGATACGATGCAAAATGGGAATGGTGTTATAAACCCGGGCGAAGATATTTATTTGTATTTAACATTAAAAAACAATGGTGGTTTAGCAGCAACTGGGATTCGTGGACAAATCTTCTGTTCGGATAGTTTACTTACAATGATAAAAGATACAGCATTATTTACAGATATTAGCCCTGGTGAAAGCGGCGAAAATCTTACACCATTCTACTTTCAAATTTCGGATTTTATGCCGGACGAGTATTCATTTGATTTTGAGGTTATAATAAATTATTCTGCAATACAGAGTAATGATAGTTTCCAGATAATGGGTTTAGCGCCCGTGCTGGTTCATTTTACCCAGGAATTTAATTTATCTGGCGATACAGTTAATATTTTACCGTATTTAGCGAATAATGGCAACGCTTGTGCAGATTCAGTTTATGCGTTGATTAGTTCATATTCAGATACGGTTGTGGTGATTGATAGTATAGTAGATTTCCCGCTTATTGCTGCTGATTCAATAATTTCTTCTGATCCTGATTCGTTCAGGATTTATCTCAATTATTCTGGTTCTTTGGTTAGATATAAATTTAGTGTATATAACCAGGGATTAAATATTTTTAATCGAGAGATTATTTTGGATACTCCTGTTGCACCTGGTTCTTTATGGGCATATGGTATGAAGAATGCGGTTGTGCTTGAGTGGTCTAAAGTTTCAGGCGCAGTGGGCTATCGTGTGTATCGTGCCTTAGATTATGAAGGTAATTATAGATTTTTAAACAATCATTTAGAACCTATATGCTATTTAGAGGATTTTGATGTTCAGCCTGAGCAGAATTATTATTATTATGTAGAGGCAGTTGATTCATCGATGAATCAAGGGGAGTCGTCAGATACAGTGTGCGGCAGGATGAATCCTCTGCTTGCGCCGGGCTGGCCACAAATAGTTTATGATTATGTATTTTCCTCACCGAATTTTGGAGATATTGATCCGTCTTATCCAGGCCTTGAGATTGTTGTCTGTGGCAAAAAAGGGAATATCTATGCCTGGCATTATGATGGGACACCAGTTGTTGGTGATGGTCGTATATTTAATATTTCCCCTACTGAAATCTGGACATCTCCGGCAATTGGTGATGTAAATGGAGATGGGTCTGTTGATATCGTCTTTGGAGTTAGAAGGGCAACGGATAATCTTTATGTAATAAGTTATGACCCGATAACCAGTCAGGCTACAGCACTTTCTGGTTGGCCAAAATCTGTTTCAAGAATGATAGGTTCTCCGGTTCTTGCTGATGTTGATGAAGACGGTGATCTGGAAATATTTATCTGGACACTATATGCAGATATATATGCATTCCACCACGACGGCACTGGTGTTTATTCAATAGATGGTCTGTTAAAGAATCTTCCCGGTATTTCCTTTGGTACCCTGGCAATTGGTGATATAAATTGTGATGGCGATTTAGAGATTGTGTGTTGTGGAGGGAGTGATTCAGATTCCTTATTTGTCTGGGATAGGTATGGTAATTATCTTGCGGGATTTCCTGTATATATACAACCCAGGGGGCTCAGGTATTCAACTGTATTAGGAAATATTCTGGGTGATGAAAACCTTGAAATCTGTTTCTATGCAGATTCAACAAATCTGGTTTATTTGGTGGATGCAAATGGTAATATTCAATGGTCGCGCGATTTATCCAGCCTGGCTGATGTTGAGGGGAGTCCCATAATAGCAGATGTAAGTGATGATGGATACCCAGAGATTATCTGCGCTTACAAGTTAGGCTTTACCATTCTTGATTCGCTCGGTAATACTCTCTCTGGTTTTCCAGATATGACACACAATGCAAAATTACCTATTGTTGTTGATGTAGAAAATAACAATGACGTGGAGGTAATTGTTGGCTCATCAGATTGGAATCTCTATGCTTATAAGAGCAACGGCGCACAGGCACCTGGATTTCCCATCCAATTTGACAATGCAATAGACGCCTCGCCTGCAGTATACGATATTGATTTTGATGGAACATTGGAACTTATGGTTAGCAGTTACGATTTCAAATTTTATGTTTTTGATTTAAATACGACCTGCTGGAAATGGCCAAAATTCCGATATGATCCATATAATTCCGGAACCTACAGATCAGGATATTTCCCGGGGATTAGCGGCAATAATAAAGGAGCCACGATTAATAATTCTGGACTAAGAATAAAACCCAGCATATTTTCTAAAAAAACAGAAATTGAGTTTAGCGTAGGGCATCCCGATAGGATAACACATTCATCCTACGGGACAGGTAGGGCAGAGGGCATAGAGTTAAAAATCTATGATGTCACGGGACGGCTCGTAAAAGATTTTAATCTACAATCTAATCTAAAATCTACAATAATGTGGTGTGGTGATGATGATCTTGGCCGTAAAGTTTCTGATGGGGTCTACTTTATCAGGTTCGAGACTGGTGACAAGGCAATAGTTGAAAAGGTGGTGAAGATTCATTAGAAAAAGATCAGGGTTGATCTTATTTTTATTTATTATAATTGGTTGTATTGTAAGATACTGGGGAATAAATTTTGGTTTACCACATTTAGACTGCCGTCCGGATGAACTTGTAGTTGTAAACATTGCATTGAAATTCGGAACAGGGGATTTAAATCCCCATTTTTTTCGTTATCCTACATTTTATATGTACTTTATTTCATTTTTCTATGGTGTTTATTATCTCTTGGGTAGAGTTTCCGGTAAATATGCACTTTTGCAAGACTTTGTAAGTGAGGCTGTAATAAATCGCACCAATTTCTTTTTGATAGACAGGTATATCTCAGCCTTTTTTGGCGTGGCAACAATCTATGTGGTTTATAAATTAACTAAATCTCTATTTGACGATGATACTGGTTTAGTCTCGTCATTTTTAATGAGTCTTGCTTATTTACATGTAAGGGATTCCCATTTCGGTGTCACTGATGTTTTTATGACATTCTTAGTTATGTGTTCGATCTTTTATATTATAAAATGTTACAAAGATGGTAATATAAAAAATTATATATTTGCTGGTATATTTGGTGGATTGGCAATGTCGACGAAATATAACGGATTGTTAGTCATTATACCAATTTTTATTGTCCACTATCTTAATATTTTTAATGAAAAATTGAGGTTTGTAAAATTATTTTTGGACAAAAGAATCTTATTTTTTATTGGTGTTTTTGTGATTGCTTTTTTATTCGGCACACCATTTGCATTGCTTGATTATAATAAATTTATTAGTGATGTCTTGTTTGAGATGAGACACTTACATATCGGTCATGGTATTGATCTTGGTATCGGGTGGTGGTATCATTTAAAATTTTCACTATTTTTGGGATTAGGATGGAGTTTATTTTTCTTATCCCTGGTTGGTATTTTTGTTTTGATGAAAAAGGATATAAGAAAGGCGTTAATCCTGTTCTCTTTTCCGCTTTGCTATTATGTTCTGATGGGAAGAGGACACTCGGTCTTCGTGAGGTACGTAATTCCACTTATCCCTTTTCTCTGCATAACTGCGGGTCTATTTATAACCGCCATTAGTGCAAAGATTTTGTTTAAATTCAAGAAATATAAATATTTGCTAATGTGGTCTTTGGCAATTTTTGCTGTTTTACCATCTGTAAATAATATAATCAATTTTGATAAGCTGTTAACCAAAAAGGATAATCGTTTAATTGTGGCAGATTGGATAAATGAACATATCCCTGGAGGTAGTTCAATCTCTCAATTAGGGTCAATGGGCTGGGATAGAATACAACTTTACCCGACATTAAAGTCATTAGAGTCAAAATATAACAAATATGTAAAAAGGAACGAAAAACAGAAAATTATTGAAACAATGACAATTATAGATTACTTGAAAAGAAAGAATATTGTTGGTTATAGATTATTTGGGTATGATGAGGAAATCGATAAATTTAAATTTAACGGGGAAGAAGATGATACACTACCGCGATTTATTGTTGTGCCACATTACCCTTTATATATTTATAGCAACATACCAGAAAATATAAAGGGGATATTATTATCGTCATATCAATTAAAGAAATCATTTGAGGTAATTGGCGTGGACAACCGGGAAAATCAGTTCGACCAACAAGATGCCTTTTATATTCCATTTTCGGGCTTCAAGAATGTAGAAAGACCAGGCCCCAATTATTATATTTATGAAAAAATTGAGAAGGTCAATTAGAAGCGACTCAGCAAAAGGGCCTTCCGCCCCTTAGCTATAGAGATTTCACTGTTTACTACCTGTAAATTACAGTAACCCTGCGATCAAAGCCGAGATCCCAGAGGTCATTAATCATCTTATCCAGATTTTTTGTCTTGAATAAATAAATATTATAGATCTGTTTCATATCTCTTTGTGGATTGTAGATGTCTTTGTAGTATACTGGAGCATCTATGAATTCAATACTTCTTAATAGAGTCCCGCGATTACATAAGGCTGAATTTATTTGTTCAATAGGATCAAGTACTGTTGCCTGTATCAGTAATATTTGTTCTTCAGCTAAGAGCTTATTGTCATCACGGTGTATAATCTTTTTTCCTTCCAGAAATACGGGGAATTTTTTGCCGATACTATGCCAGGGATGATTTGCCGGGACGACGATTGCTCCATCAATATAAAAATCGATATTCGGTGGGACTACTGTATAAATATATTTTATATCATTTTGTTTAGCATAATGATTGACAAAATCCCCAATTTTCTCTGGTACATCACTTTTATATGTCAATGTTCTTGCACTCAATGTTAATGATATGAGAACCGAGGCTGCAATAATATAAGGTTTATATTGTTTTGTTTGATTGACAAATCGGGCAGCGATTATAGAAAGAAGCGGGATTAGTGGATATGCAAGTCTGAAATAAGGATAGTAGAAGCCGAGGATCAAAACGAATATGGCTGCGAAGATTAGGAGGTAAACATCCCATTTCCTGATGCTTTTTATATTGGAAATTATGTATAAAATGGTAATTAAAAATGGTATCGGTGCGAATATTAAAATGTAGAACAGGAATTTTATATGGTTGATACCTAAGAGACTGACATGGCGTGCACTTATCTCAGATATTTGAACAAGTTTAATGAATAGATATGTGTAGGGTAAGTAGAACAGTGTCGGAACCAGAATTGATAATCCAAACCATTTTTTATTTATAGTTTTTCGGCATAAAAATCCAACTACAAAAAACATGAAAATAAGAGGGAATGCCGAATATTTTGTGTATAAAGCAAGGATCGTAAACAATCCTGCTATCAGAAAGTGGTATGCCTTATTCAGTTTTATTCCTTTAATAAAGAATAAAAGTGAAGCAGTGAAAAAACAGAGAAAGGTTGCATCACTCAACCCGGATTTTGAGAAGAAGAGAAAGTATTCTGTTGAAATAAACAATATTATACTATAGACACCTTCTTTTTGCGAAAACAATATTTTGGCAAGATGATAAATAATATAAATCGTAATGCAAGAGAATATAATTGATAGTAGCGGTAACATCTTAGGGTTGACCTGGAATAAACTGAAGAGAATTGCTATTAAAGATTGGAACAGGGGTGGTGTTTGGAAATTAAATGGTTTGCCCTGTGCCCCCATGGTCGCTAACCACTGCCCCTGCAGGGCAAATGCACCTTCATCCCAATCTCTGAGATTAAAGTTTTTTAAACCTAAAATACTTAGCAGTACGAATAAAATTACAATAAGATGGACAATGTATTTTTGTTTAATTACTTTTTTCGCCAGTATAGAATCCTTCCACAGTTTGGACATGTATTAATTTCTTTACTTTTAGTCAATAGTTGAGTTGGGAGTTTCTGAAAGCAACCAAAACAGAAATCATTTTCAACCGGCGCAATAGCCCGACGATATCTTTTTTTTAACCGTTCATACACATCAGCGATATCTAGAGGAAGTTTCATGAGCAATTCGCTTCTTGTTTTTGTTAAAGACCTGTATTCTGCATCTTTAATCTTAAAACCTATTTCTTTATATGCGGGTTCGTCCAGGTCATCTAATAAGTTATCAAGATCAAAGAGTAATTTTAGATGCATCTCTATTTTATCTAAGGACATATTACTTCCTTTTTCTCAAATCTTTTTCAATTTGATTTATTAGGGTAATAAATTCTTCAGGTGTCTGTGGTTTTTGAATCAATTTTTTTTTCGTTATTTCCTTGGCGATTTGAACAATTTTGCCTAAGGTTAAAAGATACTGATTTCCTGGATCCTGAGGTGGTGCAATGATGAGAAAAATTAAGGATACGGGTTTTTTATCTATCGCATTGAAACTTATGGGTTTGGTTGTTCTGCCGACCGCAATTTCTAATTTATCGACTGCTAAGGAACGGCAATGTGGAATTGCTATACCTCTACCTATTCCGGTTGAGCCCAGCGCTTCTCTTTTCTGCAATGTCGATACGATAAGTTCAGCATCCGCATCCTTTTTCAGTGAATATACCAGGTCTTCTATTATCTTATTCTTCTTTCCTGGTTTAAGAAAAAGATTTATTCTTTCTTTTGACAATAAACTCGCAAGATTCATTAAACCTCCTTTAATGCAAGCTCCAAGTTCCAATGACCAAGAGCCAAGAATTAGATTTATTTTTGGAGCTTGGAATTTGGTTCTTGGAACTTTTCAATTACATTTTCTCCGGGCATGATACGCCCAAAATTTCAAGTCCGCTTTTTATTGTTTCTGCTGTTCTGTTGATCAACGCAAGCCGGGCTTGCGTGAGTTTCTTGTTTTCACCTATTACTCTCAGTTTTTGGTAGAAATAGTGGAATACCCGCGCAAGCTCGATAAGATAATAGGCGAGCATGTATGGTTCAAAATTTCGTGCAGCATCTTCGACCACTTCGTAATATCTGAGAATTGCTTTTGCGAGAGTAATTTCTTCCTTCTCTTTTATAAGGTCTTTGGCAAAACTGTTGCAGCACTCAATGCCCTGTTCCTGAGCCTTTTTTATAATACTCTTTATTCGTGCATGAGCATACTGTATGTAATAAACAGGATTTTCATCCGACTGCTTTAATGCAAGGTCAAGATCAAAATCTAAGTGTTGGGAATTCGATCTCATGAGTAAGAAAAATCTGACCACATCTTTCGGGATGTGCTTTAGCAATTCTTCAAGTGTTTTTAATACTCCAGCGCGCTTACTCATCTTTATTAATTTACCGGCTTTTCTTAAATGCACTTGTTGGACAATGAGTACTTCAAGCGTACCGCGGGGATACCCAAGTGCCATCATGCCGCTTTGCAGACTCCTGATCTGAGCTTGATGATCCGGCCCCCATATGTTGATAAGCCGATTATATTGCCTCTTCATTTTGTCGAGATGATAGGCAATATCAGATAGCAGATAAGTATGGCGTTTGTCAGACGTAATGACTACCCGATCTTCCTTATCACCGAATTCTGTTGTCCTAAGCCAAACAGCACCATCTTTTACATAGGTCAGTTTTTTTTCCTGAAATAAACCCAGGACTTCATCAACATAGCCCTTTTCGTAAATGGATGATTCCCGAATCCAGTTGTTGAACTCGACGCCAAATTCCTGTAGTATTCGCTTATGTCCTTCTATAAAATAGTCAATTGCACACTCTTTGATTTTTTCAATATCCGCGATGCCTTTTTCTTTAATTTCCCTGGCCAAGTCTATTATGTATTCACCGTGATAGCCCCCTTCCGGTATATCTGCGCTCTTGCCATTCAGTTCCCTGATTCTTTGTTTGACGCTTTCGGCAAGAAGAGATGATTGTTTTCCTCCATCATTGACATAGTACTCAGAAACTACTTCGTATCCAGTTCGGTTCAGTAATTTTACAAGCGAGTCACCAACTGCAGCAGCACGTGCACTTGCAATGTTGATTGGTCCGGTCGGGTTTGCACTCACAAATTCAATCATAATCTTTTGCCCTTTTCCGAGGTCGATTGTATCCGGTTCACTAAATAGCTTTTTTAGTACGTAGCCATTAGCGATTGTGAAATTGATGAATGCTGGTTTGTGTACAGAAATGCTTTCTATCATAGGATGCTGAATTAGTGAAGCGATTTCCTGTGCGATTTCATAGGGCTGCTTTTTTTTCTGAGCAGCGATCCTAAATGCGATGTTTGTCGAATAATCTCCTTGTTTTTCTTTAGGTACATAATCAATCACTATATCCTCATCCGGGAATATTTTCTGTAGTATATTCATGAGTTCTTGCCTAATCATTATTAAACTCTACTCGGGGTGCGTCTCCCCAGAGTCTTTCCAGACCGTAAAATTCTCTTGTTTCTTTAGAAAATATATGGACGATTACATCGAAAAAGTCTAAGAGAATCCAATTACCCGTCTCCAGACCTTCGACATGGTCAGGTTTTTCATCTTCCATCAAATATTCGGCTATGGTTCGGTTGTGAATACCCGAAAGGCCATTTGCAATAACAAAATAGTCTGTAATCGGTGATATGTTTCTTAAATCAAAAATAATGATATCCGCGCCTTTTTTCTTATCGATTCGCTTCGCAATATTTTGACTGAGCTGTTCTGCGTTTACTTCTTTAGGAGACTGTATTTTAGAACTCTTTTTCAACATCTGGGAAAATTATATTATAGTCTTTTCCAATAATTACAGTAATTTCTAAATAGAGAGCGGCATCGATATCTTTTCCGATATTTTTACACCTGATCCTTTTTGCAAAATATTTAGCATTCTTCATGTTCTCATCATTGCGTTCAATTACTACAGTTTCTTCGAAATCTTGTTCATCAGTATTCCCAATTTTAACAATATTAAATCCTTCCTTTCTCAGGAGATTTGTAACCTTTATGGCTAATCTATTGACACCACAGCCATTAAGAACTTCAACTCTGATGTTACTATTTTTTTTATAGATTTCTTGCGGGTCTTCCCGGGTGAACATTATAATCATTGAGACAAGAAAAGCAGCCATAAGCAGAATCAATACATAGATAACCACCTTTCCTGTATGTTTTTTTCTGGATATTATATTCAGTATTTCAGACATTCTGTGTTTGTTTTAATTTTTTTGTGCTGTTGGGAAGTAAATGTCCTACGGGGTTTGTTGTCTTTGGCGATCTTTCTTGCTTTTATTAGATCTGATTTTGAGTTAATACCCATGATTTCTTTCTCATTATGAATTTTTAGAGCAACAACCTTTTCTCTTTTTTTGAGCATTTCTCCGACAACATCTGTCAGATAATATTCTCCCTGGCGATTTTGTTTGGTAATTTTGTTTAATGCCGACAGTATAAGCGTTTTCTTACCATAATACACTCCTGCATTCATTTCCTTAATTTTTTGTTCCTCAATTGTTGCATCAGTATGTTCAACTATTCCTAATACATTCTTATTTTCGTCTCTTATGATCCTTCCATATCCGAATGGATTTTTCATATGACAGGAAAGAAATGTTAGATCTGCCTTTGTTTTATTATGATACTGTAAAAGCTTTAGAATAGTATCTTTTTGTAAAAGGGGGACATCGCCGCATAAAATTAAGACATTATTATTAGTTGAAATTTCAATACCTTTTTTAGACGCATCGCCAGTACCGCGAGGCACGGATTGAACTGCATATTTAACCCTGTTGCCAATTACTGTTTTAATCTCTTTAGCATTTTTTCCTACAACTATGATTGTCTCATCGGTTTTGATATTCTCAGCTAGCTCAACAACAAATAAGATGATTGGTTTTCCTAAAATTTTTTGTAATACTTTAGGTGTTTTCAAGTGCATTCGTTTGCCTTCGCCTGCAGCCAATATTATTATGCTCAATTTTTTATTAGAAATCGATTGTTTTTCTGTGGGCACGTGTAAATATAATCAAATATAAAAATTTGTCAAGCTATAATGAGTCGTTTTTGTAAAAAAGAAGGGCCCTTCAGGCCCTTCTTATGGCATAAGAATATCTATTAGCGAACAACTGTAATTCTATGTGTAATTGTTACTGTTCCCGTTTTTAACTCGATAAAATATATACCTGCAGGTAATCCCCTATCATTATCATCACACACATTCCAGGTGAATTGTTGATCTCCTTTTTCTTCATTACGGCTGATTGGTGAGGCTATGAGGCGTCCGTCAGCTGAATAGATGTTGATCTGTACAAATGTTTGTCTATGTAGTGAATATTTAAATATTGCTTTATTATTTACTGGATTTGGAGTAATCGTTAATGTTTTTGCAAGCTTTTTAGTATATTCTTCTCGGATACCCGTAACCGAGTTTTCATAGAGTCCAATATAACCATAATAGCCACTTATTAACATATCAGGATCACCATCATCGGTCCAGTCGGCAATGTGAAAACGAGAACCATAATATGCATCAATAATTGTTCCGTTCCTGGTCTTTAGTGTATCATATGAGCCATTGAAAACCGGGTTTGCATTTGTTCCAACATTTTTATAGAAATAGACGCGGCCATCATCGTTGCCAAGTATTAGATCTTTCAGACCATCCTGATCCAGATCATAAATTCTTGGATTAACCCGATAACGGTAGATCTGACTTGCTCCAGCCGTCATTACTGTATAGTTATTAAAAACCGGCGCT
>JABUBM010000102.1_pt1 | contig 17905 bp, 17 predicted proteins | sample 7240321 | NCBI WGS metagenome assembly JABUBM01 (sample SAMN07256344, study PRJNA390944) | subsurface metagenome | isolation source: Methane hydrate marine sediment | place: Pacific Ocean: Eastern North Pacific, ODP site 1244 | collected 2002
TATATTGAACTATTTTACCAGAAATGAAAAATTGTTAATTGTAGATATTTCCAGTGGGGAGGTCAATACGATCCTTGATATAAATCAATTTAAAAATGGTGAGATGAGTTTTGATAATTTTAATCTTTTTACACAGCAGGATAGGTTAGTCTTTCAGGTTGTGGGTGATTTTGAAGAAGATGGCGATATCTGGGTTAGTGATAGCGACGGGAATAATTTGTTTAAATTGACTGAAAATCCTGATCTTAGAGAACAACAGCCCTCAATTCTTGATATGCCTGATACTGTTGGGAAACTGGCTTATACAGGAGTAAAAAGATATGGGACTATTTCAAGTCAGTTAAACAGTGGTGATATATATAATAAACATAGATGGTTCCAGACAGGATAGAATTACAGACTATGGAATTGGTGCAGCAAAACCTGTCTTCTCTCCTGATGGGAAATATCTGGCTTTCATTCGTTATATGTATGACAGCAATAGGGAATATGTTGAAAGCAGCCAGATAGAAGTTTGTGATATGGAATCCGGGGAAATAAAAATTGTTGCATCTGGTTCCAATATTTTTGACCTAATAGGATGGATAAAAACAGAACTATCGGTTAATTGACTTATTCTATAATTTCTATTAATATATGCAATTGTCTAACACAGGATTATCCTCATCGAGGGCCCATAGCTCAGTTGGTTAGAGCAGCGCACTCATAATGCGGAGGTCCCAGGTTCAAGTCCTGGTGGGCCCACCATTTATTTTTTAAAAAAGAAATGCTTACTTGATATTGTCTGGTATAGATGGACGTTTTTCAGAAGAATTGCCGCATGCAAACCTGGTTTTCATTAAATCAAGGAGTTTTGAAGAAGTTGGGTCTACTTTGTTTAGAACAGCCAGGTAGACGCTAATCCAGTCAGCAAGAAAGATACTGGAAAATCCTTTAACAGCATAAAGAATTTCTTTTTATTTCAGAATAAATATTATAATATCTATTCTAATAAAACAATTTTAATGAGTCAAAATGATCCTTAAAGAGCTTGCTTTATCTCTGGATAAGATTTTTAACAGGAGCCTGGCTCTAAGCTGGGATAAGGCAGGCCTGCAGATTGGAAATCTCGAGAGCGATATAAATAAAATCCTTATAACTCTGGATATAACCGGTGAGGTAGTAGATGAAGCAGTCAATCTTAACTCTAATTTAATACTTGCCCATCATCCATTAATATTTAACTCTCTTGATACTATTCTAAGTTCGAAAGCCGGTGAAAAAGAAATACTGACGCTGATAGAAAACAGGATAGCAGTTTACTGCGCTCATACCAATTATGACTTGATGACAGGGGGATTAAATGATTTTGTTGCCAGTACTCTGGATTTAACCGGTATGGAGATAATTGAAGAACAATATGAACAGTGGTATAAATTTGTTGTTTTTGTACCCCTGGAAGCAGAGGAGAAAATTAGAAAAGTTATCTGTCAGCATGGCGGGGGCAAATGGCAAAATTATACATGCTGTACTTTTAATATAGAAGGGAAGGGTACTTTTATTCCACAGAAAGGTTCAAGACCTTATATAGGTGAAGTTGGCTGTGTGAATTATGTTGATGAGGTAAGAATAGAGTGCATTGTAAATGAAAGAAACCTGAGCAGTCTGATTGATGCAACCATAAAGGCGCATCCTTATGAGGAAGTAGCATATGATGTGTATAAGATTGAAAATAAGTTTAAGGATGCCGGGATTGGAAGATTGGGAAAATTGAAAGAGCCAGAGTCTTTTAGAGATTTTACAAGTAAGATTAAAAACAGGCTGGGAATTAGCGGTTTTAAGTGGCTGTGTAAAGAAGATATAAAGGTGGATAGTAAAAAAATCAGGAAAGTAGCAGTGGTATGCGGGAGCGGTAATTCTATTGCCCGGAGATTGGCGGATATTGATTATGATCTGGTTATAGTGGGCGAGATTGGTTATCATAATGCCTTACAGATCATAGAAAGCGGTAAAATACTTGTTGCAATAGGTCATGGTAGCAGTGAAAAGCTGGCTACTGTTGATATGTGTAATAAACTGGAAGATTTTTTCCAGAAACAGAAAATTAAAATTGATATATTAAAAAGCAGGTTGGGCTATAAATCCTGGAGGTATCAAGTTGACTGATTTAAAGTTTAAGGTGATAGATCTGGTGGAATTGCAGTTAATAGAAAATGCAATTTCTGCAAGGTCGGCTGAGATAGAAAAGGTTAAAAATAATGAGGAACAAGTTTCTGCTGAGAAGGAATTTGCTGAAGTTAAGGAGAAGTTTAACAGGGTAAATGGTAAATATAATGATTTAGAGAGTGAGCGTAAGAGACTTGAAGATACTGTTGAGATGCAGAATGAAAAGATTAAAAATGATGAGAATAAATTGTTCAGCGGTACAATTACAAGCGCAAAGGAACTGGAAAATTACCAGAATGAAGTAAAAATATTAAGACAAAAAAATTCAGAAATGGAAGATAAAATCCTGGAAATTATGATCGAAATGGAAGAAATGTCAGAAAAGGTAGAGCTGGCTAAAGTAGAGAAAGATAAAGCAGAAGCAAATATTAACAGGATAAAAAACGAGATGAATGAAAAGCTAGAGGTTTTAAAAAATATCATTGAAGGATTAAAAAAGAGAAGGGATAATGTTATTCTAAAGATACCTGATGATTATTTAAAAAAATACAAGGAATTCAAAGGTAAAAAAGGAGGTATCGCCGTTGCAGTGCTGAAGGATAATTTCTGCAATGTATGTAATATGCAAATACCGGCAATTGCGGCCGAGAAGATAGAGGATATAGATGAAATCTACAGTTGTCCGATATGCGGCAGGATGGCTGTAATTTACAGAGATGAGATAGATAGTATAAAAAAGGAGCTGGAATCCTAAATGACAGAAGAAAATTATGGTTATTTAAAAATATACTTTGATGGAGGTTCAAGAGGCAACCCCGGCCCTTCAGCGGTTGGTGCCGTGATGTATGATGATAAAGGTAAGAAACTTGAAGAGCTCAGTGCCCATATCGGTGAGCAAACCAATAATGTAGCCGAGTATATAGCACTGGATAAAGTCCTTGATCTGGTAGAAAAATATCACTGCAGGAAAATAATACTTTTTACTGACAGTAAGCTTCTAAATAACCAGATTAAAAAAGTCTGGAAGATAAAAGACAGTGGTATTCTAAAAATATACCTGAAAGTATCTGAAAAACTCAGCAAGTACGATATTGTAGATCTCCGGCTTATCTCAAGGAAACATAATATAGAAGCTGACAGGCTTGTAAATCAGGCACTTGATAAAAGAGAATTAACCTATGAGGGAGAGTCAAAGATAAGCTTTGGGAATGTAGATGAATAAGGATATATTGATTTTTCGCTAAATATCTGTAATATATAACTGGAGTTAGCTGAGTAGTCGCGCAAGCTTTGCTTGTGAGGAAAGTCCGGGCTCCACAGGGCAGGATGCTGGGTAATACCCAGCGGGACTGGTGTAAAAGCTAATCCCAGCGCTAGTGCAACAGAAAATATACCGCCAGGATTTTATATATCCTGGTAAGGGTGAAATGGTGAGGTAAGAGCTCACCAGCAGTCTGGTGACAGGCTGGCTTGGTAAACCGCATCCGGAGAAAGGCCAAATAGGGAAGTATAAGGTGGCCCGCCTTCTTCCGGGTTAGGCCGCTAGAGGTAAATAGTAATATTTATCCCAGATGGATGACTACTGGTACTTATGATTAAACTCATCGGCACTACAGAACTCGGCTTATAGGCTAACTCCAACTATTTTTTATCCTATAAGCCAGCTAAATAGGGTATATTTCTTAAAGATTCTTATAGTTTTTACACTGCAAGAGCTTAATTGTACAGATTTAATTATACAGGGATATGCAATTTTTCAATTTATTTTTTCTATTTAGTACAAGAATTATTCAGTAAAAAAATTTAAAAGCTATTTTTAAAAACTATTTTAAAAGCTATTGACAAAATAATGCTAATGTTGATATATTATTAACGGATCGTGGATCACGATCGGCAAGTCCCCGAGGGGGCTTGTTTCATTTATGGAAATATTTTTAATCCATATCCTAGGTAATCAGATCCTGGGAATTGTCTATAAATTTTATTTTCTAATACTTCGAATGCTAAATTAACTCTTTCTGGATATATTATCTTTGTAGCTATTGGGTATGCAATTAGATCTGAGATTTGAGTTCCAATGTTATTTTCGTTTTTATCGATAAATTTAAAAAACTTAATTTTTTCTTTGAATCTTGTACTAGTAATATAATGAGTTCCATTGGACAGTATAAGCTGATGTTGATTATATAACTGCTCGTCTTCTTTTTTACCTCTTGATTCGGCTATTATACCAATATGACTGTATTTAATGTTATCAGTATAAAAAATACTTCTTTCCAGGATGAAAGAAAGTGAAATATTATAAGGATTGTCTGCTCTAGGCCCATATTGCTGTATTAGTTTATTTTTATTTATTGCAGAAGCGATGATTGAAAATTCAGAATTCTTTATTAAATTATCTAGGTCTTTATAAAAAACTAACCTTTTATTTACATCACCCAAACATTTGAATTCTTTTTGCCATTTTCGAATATCCCTTGAATGCAGTATTATGTCTTTACTACCAAAATGTTTTAATTTCAATTCCTCGATTTTCTTAATAAATGTATTTTTGAAATAAAATTCTTCAAATACACAACAGGCAAGTAAAAATATAGGATATTCTTGATTTATTTTTCTTAAGCCATGATGGCCAGATTCATCTAAAAATAAAAGACATAATTTGTTTTCAGTTTTATTTTTTAAAATCATTATATTTTAAAATAAATCAATTAGAAGATATAGTCAATATTATCAACTTAACTATTTTTAGTATGCAATGTGTCCAAGGGAGTGGGTTCATATCACTGGATTGCCTACCAGCTATTTTTTTTATTAGATAGTTATTTTTTCTTTTTACTTTGTCTTGCCGCTTCTCCAGCATCTGAAATATCTTGCTAAAGTCCAATAGAACCAGCAGCTACCAACCAAAGGAATATACCAATAATTAATCCAATCCAGCTCCCCACAACAAAACCAATAAATGCAAAAACAACAAAAGCTGCAAGACCAAAACCCATTTTTAAAGCCGAGAACTTTTTCGATTTCTTTTGCTCTGGATGTGATGTATTTATAAGGGAAGAGTCTTTGAGAACATCTTGCACATCTTTTTTTAGCCATTCACCACAATACTTGCATTTTATTGCTTCAGCTTTTATTTTTTCTGCACAATACGGACACTTTGATTCGACTAAGTCAGACAATTTTTACCCTCCTCTTTTACTCATGATAGATATATTCACCATCTATACGCAGCTCAACCAATCTCCATTGTTTTTCATCTTCTATGTATTCTACTTGACCAACAATCTTACTTTGTTTTCTATCTTTATTTCTTCTGCGGTTAGATTGCGTTTTGCCATTTCCGCAACTAACCGCAAGGCCTCTAGGGCTTCCTTTTTATAGCGTCTTTTCCGGCCGCTTCTTATATATGGTAAATGTTCGCTGTGTCTATCTCTCCAATATCTGGCCGTGCTTTCCGGTATGCTTAAAAGTTTTGCCATTCTTGCAATAGTGTATAATTCCATAAGGCAATTATAACTGTGCAATTGCTTTTATAAAATAAGCGATTAGAAGGCTGTTTTTTGTAGTTGTTTTGTCCTTTAAACTTCCCTTTTTATATATGCGACAAAACCCTTCTTCTTTTTTTTAATTCTACTCCAGCAATATTTCCCAATCGTCTTCAGCAGTTATTTCCAGCAAGAAGGTATTTCTTGCCACTCGAACTGTACCTTCGTAAGCATCGGTCGTATTCACCATTAAATTACGATTCGGATTGTAGCCTTTAACTGCAAAATGCCTAGCGTTAGGATTCCCCTTAATCGTTGCCGAGCTGGAATCGCCTTTAACCAGTAAGACTTCATCCCCTGTGCCATTAATGCTCCCCGGTGACTCAATTACCCTTGCAGAACGAACAGAGCGTGATTCTATTGTCCAAGAACCCTGAGCCTTGATTTCCAACAAAACTGTTGTCCCTTCCGAATCTAAAGTAATCCCTTCATATGGGCTAGTTGTGTTTACAAAAAGATTTGTTCTATTATCATTTGCATCATAGCCTTTAACAGAAAAGTGCCTGCTGTCATCATTACCCTTAATGTATAACATTACCGGACCATCCTCTGGTTTTTCGATTTTTATTATGTCATCTCCGTTTCCGGTGTAAATAATAGGATCAGGAACTGGTTCAGGTTCATAAATCTCTTCTTCAGCAGGCTCAATAGGTTCTTCCTCGGGTTCTTCTTCAACAATAGTTCTTCAGCTGGCTCTTCTTCTACCGGCTCCTCCATAGCTGCCCGGGTTAGGAAAATATTGTATTAGCTACAAAAATTTTTTCAATAATCTTAGATAATCCGCAGCCAACCCACCTCTTCTTTCATCATTTTCTACCATATTTGTAAAAATTTCATAAATATTTTCAGTAACTTATTTTTTTCTTGGACTGATTTCATAAAAAGAGTTAATTATTTTGGCTTTAGATACTTTCCTGACCCGCCACTGTCTGAATTACAATTCTTATAAATTTTTACTTGAAAAATATATTTTTTTATGTTAAATTTTCAAAATGAAGCGGTTCATTTTATAAAAATAGTTATTCGAAAAAGAATATTTTTTTCTGCGGATTATGAAGCGGTTCATTTTAATAAAGAAATGTGATTTGTATTAGACAAACAAGTTGGGAAAAAGATGGTAACAATAAAGAAAATTGCAAAAAAAGCAGGTGTGTCAGTAGGGACTGTTTCAAAAGTTTTAAATTATGATAAAACTGTAAGCGAGATAAATAAAAGGAAAGTAATCAGAATTATTAAGGAATTAAACTATAGGCCTAATAGAATTGCGAGAAGTTTATCAAAAGGTAAGACAAAAAATGTAGGTTTTATAATTCCTGATATTACAAACCCCTTTTTTCCTGAACTTGTTAGAGGTGCTTCTGATTTATTAATTTCTAATGGATATTATGTTTTTTTATGTAGTTCTGACAATGATTCAAATAAGGAGGATTTCTATATAAATGACTTGGTATCAATGTGGATTGATGGAATAATTATAGCTCCTTCTGATACTGAAAATAGGGATATTGGCATTTTTAATAAAATAATATCTCCTTTTGTTGTAGTGGACAGAGAAATAAAGGAATTAAATAAAGATCTAATAATAATTAATAATAAAAAAGGAGCTTACGAGGCAGCTAGTTATTTGATAAGCAATGGGCATAGAAGGATTGTAATTTTGGCAGGTCCACAGTATACGAAGACAGCTCAGGATAGGTTTATGGGTTGGAAGAAGGCTCTGGAAGAGAAAGCTTTGTTTCGAGAAGAGTTTGCATTCTGGGGTAATTTTTCTATCGACTCGGGTTATGAAATGATGAAGAAAGTTTTTAATAATTTGGGTAAATTTGATGCTGTTTTTGCCTGCAACGATCTTATTGCTTTAGGAGCTATACAGGCAATTGAAGAGAAAAAATATAAGATACCCGATGATATATCTATTATTGGATTTGATGATATTTACTTAAGTAGATTTTTAAAGTCTCCTCTTACTACTGTGAAACAACCTATTTATGATATGGGGAAAATAGCGGCTGAAATATTACTTGATAGAATGAGTAGTTCTAAAGATTTTGTTCCTAAGAAAGTTGTAATTGAAGGAAATTTAATAGAGAGGGGCTCTGTTGCTAGAAAGACCTGATATGAAAAAGGTGACTGTTGTGGGAAGTTTAAATATTGACCATGGTTTAAAAGTTAACACTCTTCCTTTGAGGGGAGAGACGCTAATATCAAATGGTTATGATATGAGTGGTGGTGGGAAGGGTGCAAACCAGGCAATAGCAATTGCAAGACTTGGAATTTTTGTGAATATGATAGGCAAAGTTGGTGGAGATATTTTTGGAGAAATATTAATCAAAAATCTGGCTGAATCAGGTGTTAAGATGAAAGGTGTTATTGTTGATAAAAGCCAAAGAACAGGAGCAGCTTTTATAACTGTAGACAGGGATGGTGCTAATACGATTGTGGTAGCGCCAGGTGCAAATCAAAGATTAACCGCTGATGATATTAGAACTAAAAGGAGTCAGATACTTGAGAGTGATATTGTGGTATTACAGATGGAAATACCTACAGATACCATTTCCTATGTTATTAGCTTTGCGAAAAAATTGGGTAAACTAATAATTCTTAACTATGCTCCAGCTGTAAATATTGATAAAAATATACTTGCAAATGTAGATTATTTAGTAGTAAATGAAACAGAATTTAAGTATCTAACTCAAACTGATTTTAATTTTGATGATATAGATATTTCTATTAATAGATTAAGAGAGTTTTTTGGTAATAATTTAATAATAACTCTTGGTGAAAAAGGTTCAATTTTTATTACACCAAAAGATGAAATTTTAAAAGTGCCAAGTTATATAGTTAAATCAATTGATACAACAGGTGCTGGGGATGCTTTTATTGGTGGATTTGTTTTTGGAATAATAACAGGCAAAAGTGTTGAAGAAAGTACAAAATTGGGTAATGCAAGTGGGTCATTTTCTGTGACTAAACTAGGAGCCCAATCTTCATTGCCATATAAAAAAGAATTATATGATTTTTTGAAATTCTATAGTGAGAAGACCTATACTTAGTAGTTTTTTATGATTTATTTTAAATATAGATTTAATTTTTTTTTAAAATAGCAGTTTTTTGGTTAAAAAGAAAATAGTAAAAAGGATAATATTATGAAGAAGTCAGGTATTTTAAATATAGAGATATCCAGAGTTATAGCCTCTATGGGCCACGGTGATTATATAGTAATTTCTGATGCTGGTTTACCGATACCTGATAGTGTTGAGTTAATAGATGTTTCTGTATCAAAAAATATCCCACAGTTTATAGATGTGCTGAGTTCAATATTAGTAGAGTTAGAAGTTGGAAAGGCAATTTTAGCAAAAGAAATGAAGAGAAATAGCCCTAAAATCTATAATGATGTAAGAAGTTTATTATCAGGAATAGAAATAGAAGAGATTGATCATAAAGATTTTAAGGAAAAGATTAGCTTGGCGAAAGCAGTTATTAGAACTGGAGAATTTTCTTCCTATTCCAATATTATTTTGTTATCAGAGGTAGTTTTTTAAATTCTTGTAGTAATATTGGAAGATTATAGATGTTTTTGAAATTAAAATATTTATCTTACTAAGATATTTAGGAGGAATTAAAGTGAATTCCAAAGAGAGAGTAAAAATGGTATTTGAACATAAAGAGCCTGATAGAGTGCCAATAGACTTGGGTAGCATTGGTCCTTCAGGAATTTCTGCTATTGCTTATAATAAATTGTGTGAGTATCTTGGCATAAAATGTAGTTGTAGAATATTTGATGTATATCAACAAATAGTCATTCCTGATGAACCTGTTTTAAAAAGATTTAATGTTGATTTAAAAGCAATACTACCCCGAGTTGACAAATGGAGAGAAGAAAGGCTCGCTGATAGTTCAATATGTTATGTCCCTGATAAATGGAGGCCAGTTATCCTTCCTGATGGTTCAAAGATAGCCTATGATGGTGATATTGTTGTGGCTAAGATGCCTTATAAGGGTTACTATTTTGACCACGTATATCGGCCTTTGGAAGATGCGACTATTGAAGATTTGGATGATTTTGTTTGGCCGGCTCCCTTTTCTTTCTACAAGCTTCCCGATGTTAATAATCTTGATATTTATTTAAATGGTTTGAAGGAGGAAGCAAAATATTGGAGCCAAAACTCTAATTATGCTTTAGTGGGAAATTTCGGTGGGAGTATCTATGAAGCAGCTACTGGACTAATGGGATATGAAAGATTCCTGGTTGATATAGTTAAAAACAGAAAGTTTGTTGAAAAGTTACTAGATAAACTGGTTAAAGTAAATATTGAATATGCAAAAAGGTATCTAGATAGAGTTGCTGATTATGTAGATATAATAATGGTAGGTGGAGAGGATATTGGGATGCAAAGTGGACTTGAAATAAATCCAGAACTTTACAGGGAGATTGTAAAACCAAGGCAAAAAAAATTATGGCAATTTATAAAGGAAAATTCAAAAGCCTATTTGGTTGTACATTGTTGTGGATCTATAAGTGAGGTAATAGATGATTTTATTGAAATGGGAATAGATGCAATAAATCCCGTGCAGGTTTCAGCAGCTAATATGGATTCAAAAATGCTTAAATCTAAATTTGGAAACAAAATAACATTCTGGGGTGGAGGCTGCGATACCCAGAGGGCGCTTCCAGGTGGGACTCCAAAAGATGTTGAAGAAGAGGTAAAAAGAAGAATAAAAGATTTTGCATCAGATGGAGGGTTTATATTTAACCAGGTTCATATAATACAACCGAATATAAGTCCTGAAAATATAATTTCTTTATTTGACTCAGCATATAAATATGGAAAATACCCAATAAGAGCATAGAAGAAAAATTGATTTTGATAATTTTAATAAGAGAGTTGAAATGAAAATGATAGATGAGGGGGTTGAAGAAAAGAAGGAAATATCAGATATGAAAAGAGGTTTAGTTTTTAAAAAGTTTATTGCATTGTTTAAATTTAGAGAAACAGGTATTTTCACTGGGTTAATATTGTTATCATTAATATTTGCAGTAACCTCTCCATATTTTTTGGGAGTAAATAATTTATTGAATGTAGTCAGACAAGTCTCACTCTTAGGTATAATGGCTGTAGGCATGACAATGGTTATAATATCAGGTGAAATAGATTTATCAGTGGGTGCATCTTATGCTTTTTCAGCTGTTATTACTGGCTTAGCAATGACAAATGGATTTACTATAGGGTCATCTATAATAGTGGGAATGTTAGCAGGACTAGTAGTTGGGATAGTTAATGGTATATTAGCTACATATGGAAGAATTCCCTCGTTAATAGTAACTCTTGGAATGTTGAGTGTGGTTAGAGGGGCAGCATTGATTTTAAGTCGCGGCCTCCCTATAAGCCTTAGTGGGAGAACTGTAATTGACCCTAATCTAGATAAGTTTTTATTTATAGGACAAGGTAAAATATTTGATACTATCCCAATGATGTCTATTTTTTTATTAGCAATCGTTATTATTGGTTATATTATATTTAATAAGACCATTTACGGGTGTCACATGAGAGCAGTTGGTGGCAATCAAATTGCTGCTAGAGTATCGGGTATTAATGTTAAAATAATCAAAGTAATGGCATTTTCGATTACAGGATTGCTTTGTGCTTTGGCGGGTATAGTAAGCTTGGCTTTTCTTGCAAATGTTACAGGTACAACAGGTACTGGTTTAGAACTTCAAGTTATTGCTGCTGTGATTATTGGAGGGACAACTTTAAAAGGTGGCGAAGGTACTATACTTGGCACTTTTATTGGTGTTTTGATAATAGGAGTTTTAAGGAATGGATTAGTGTTATTAGGGATATCTCCATTCTGGCAAATGTTGCTTGTAGGTTTAGTTATTATTGGGGCAGTAGGAATAGATATGTGGACTAGGAGGGAAACTACCTAATTGCAAATTGTTCAAATTTAGAAATTTAAGGTGATTTTATTACTAAATTAACACAAGAGGAGGTGATGATATAATTAAAATTATTTCAAAATTAATGCTAAGAGGAGGTGATGATATGATTAAAATTATTTCAAAATTAATGCTAAATCCTATATTTTTAAAAAAAGGGAGTGAATCAAACATGAGAAAAAACATAATAATTTTATTGGCTGTTATTTTTGCTGTTTCTTTATCAGTTACCAGTGCAGCTTGTAAGATAGAGCCAGTAGTAGAAGAGCCAGTAGTAGAAGAGCCAGCAGTAGAAGAGCCAGAGGAACTTGTGATAAGAGTTGTATATCATAATACGGGCATAGTCTTTGCACAGCTTATAAAAGCAGGCGTAGACGCTGCTGCTGAGGAATTAGGGATAGATGCTGAAATGACTGGACCAGTTGAACCTGATGTTGAAGAGCAGGTAAGAATCATTGAAGATTTAATAACTTTACAAGTAGATGGTTTAGCGATTTCAAATGTTAGTGCAGAAGCTTTAAATCCCATCATAAAGGAAGCACTAGATGCTGAAATACCAACCGTTTCTTTTAACAGTGATGCTTCTGGTTCAGAAAGGCTCGCATTCTATGGTCAGGATCTTGTCCAGTCTGGAAGGACCCAAGCTGAGATTCTAGTTGAGTATATGGGAACAGAAGGAGAGGTATTAATATTCAGCTGTGATGCAGCGGCAGCTTGGTCAAACGATAGGGAACAAGGCGTAAGAGAGGGCTTAGAAGAATACCCAGATATAGAAATTGTTGGAATTGTTAATACAGGCGTAGAAGAACAGGCTTGTTATGCTGCTATAGAAAGTGCTCTACTAGCAAATCCTAATCTCAAAGGTGCAGCAACTCTTGATGCAGTTACTACACCTGCTTTTGGTCGAGCGCTTCTAAGAGAAAATTTAGCTGGTAAGATATATCATGTTGGACATGACCTTTTACCTGAGACGCTAGATAATATCGCAGCTGGTGCAACTAATGCCTCATTGAGCCAGGATCCATTCAAGCAAGGATATTTGCCTGTTAAAGCACTATATGATTACATTGTTAATGGGATTCCTTTAGAATCTGGTGACACAGGAGTTCTAAGAGTTGATGAAACAAATATAGATGAATATATTGAAAGATTAGAAAAAGGTGAACCTATAGGCTAATATTGTAGTATTTTATGTTGATTATTTTGTTTGTTGGTAAATTAGTTTTATGAATGTGGGGTCTTTCAGAATCTCGTTTTAGTCTTTAGTTTGGAGTGTTAGTTAAGAAGAAGATTCTGAGAGGCCACACTATTTAAAGAAAACAATATGATAAAATTTTAATTTGAATGAAGTTTTAGGCAATTCTGGAGGTAAGTTGAAGGGTATTATAGTTTTTGAAAATAGTAATTGTATGTATTTTTTTGGTAAAAATTTAACAGTAAAATAATAATATAATATTAGATAAATTAAGTTGGGTAAGGATGTTTGATTATTATTCAAGTTTTTGAAGGAAATGAAAAAATGAACAATACACCAATTTTAGAAGTTAAAAACCTTTACAAATATTTTGGTGGAATAAAAGCTGTAGATAATTTTAGTTTTAAACTTTATGAAAAAGAAATAATTGCTATTGTTGGAGATAATGGTGCAGGAAAATCTACTCTAATTAAAATTATTTCGGGAGTTTACAAAAAAGACTCTGGAGAAATTTTTGTCAATGGAACAGAGGCTAATATAAATAATCCTAATGCTGCTAAAAAGTATGGTATCGAGACCGTTCATCAAGACCAGGGATTAATACCGATTTTAAATGCTTCTTTAAATTTGTTTTTGGGAAGAGAAAAAATAAGGGAAAGTTTTCTAGGAAAAATTTTTAAATTCGTAGATTATAATTTTATGAATAAAGAAACTAGAAAAACTCTAAATAAATTAAATATAGAGCTAAAAGATATAAATTTACCAGTGTATAATCTCTCTGGAGGCCAAAGGCAAGCTGTTATAATAGGAAGAGCGGTATATTGGGGTGGTAGAATATTAATTTTTGACGAACCAACAAATAATTTAGGTGTAAAGCAAGAAAGGAAGGTAATAGATTTAATTAAAAGACTAAGAAATGAATTAGGCATATCAATTATTGTAATAAGTCATAATATTGCACATGTATTTGAATTAGTAGACAGAATAATTGTTTTAAGAAATGGCAAAAAAGTTGGGGAAAGGATTAAGGATAAAACAAACACAAATGAAATAGTATCTATAATAACAGGGGCAGAAGCATAACTTTTAATGAAATTATTAATTTGTTAGTTTTTTAAATAGTCATTAGAATTAATTTATCTCTTACAGCGTTTTTACGGCATCTTAAGGGTGCAAAGTCTACAGATCTAATGATTAAGTCTACCTCATACTTAGACATCACAGAAGGGATTTTATTTATCTTATAAGTTCCTTATTGTAATCATAAATGGTTGAAGGGCAGGCTATTCTTTCAATTTTCATATAAGCTAGGAAGCTATCTATATAATTTCTCATATTTGTTTTTTTCTTTTCTTGCAAGACAAACCAAGAAATTATATCCTATTTAGTATGGAACTCGGCTTATAGGCTAACTCCAACTATTTTTATAACTACAGAAGCTAAAAATACTTAAAAAATCCTTTTGGAAAAGATTTAAATTTTTTTGTTGAAAATATATTAAAAATAATTTTTATAATATGTATAATAGATATACTATTTAAGAAAGCTTTTGTTTAAGGATACAGGAGGATTTTATGAGTAACAGTGGATCAGGAACCGCAAAGGGTGTTTTTATAGGATTTACTCTGGGATTTGTAGCAGGGGCAGTTACAGCACTATTTTTGACTACTAAAACTGGTGAAGAGTTAAGAGCGGATATAAAAAGAATAGCAAAAGATATAGGAAGTAAAGTTGAGGGGGAAGCCAGCAGGATTAAGAACATAACCAGGGAAAAATATAATGAGATCGTAAATAGTGTTGTTTCAAATTATAAAAAGATAAAAGACCTTACCGAAAAAGAAATAGAATTCATAAAAAAAGTAATAGTTGAACAAAAAGACATAGCAAAATAATTAAAATTTTCTGTGTTTACTTAAACGTGTGTTCAACTTTTAGGGTTCATATCAAAGTCTCTTAGTCTGTATGTGGCAACTTTTACGAATTGTAAAATTACAAGTCCACTTATAAGAAAAAATAAAGTGCTTAGCAGGGCTATTCTCTGGCTTTTGGTGATAAAGGATATTACTCCGAAGGCAACAGGGCCTATAATGGAGGACACCTTGCCGCTTATGGAATAAAAGCCGAAAAATTCAGCCTCACTATCCCGGGGTATGAGAAAAGTCATAAGACTTCTGCTTGCTAGCAGAGTTGATCCGGTAGATATAGCAGCCAATATCCAGCATATATAAAACACTGTTCTTATATTAAAAGCAGTTACCAGAAGTATTATTATAATCCACATGATTAGAGTTATAGTAATGGTTACTTTTGGACCTATCTTATCGGTTAGCCAGCCAAAGAAAAAGGAGCTTATAATAGTAGGTATATGTCCTAATATAAAAAGCATGGTTATTTCGAGCAGCCCAAGATTCAGGGTATTTTTAGCGTAGATAGCTGCATAAAGAGCTAGAATAGAGAAAGCATTACTGAAAAGAAAATATGAAATTAAGAATTTTGTAAGATTCTTAAACTTTTTTATATTCTTTAAAGTATTTGCCAGTTTTTTAAATCCATACGAAATATAAGAGGTGTTGATTTTTACGGTTTTAGCAGCCGGTAAATCCTTGAGCAGTATAAAAGATGGTAGAGAAAATACCAGGAAGAATATACCGGTAATTAGAAAAGTAATTTTAATATTTGATAAATTTGACGGTTCCAGCCCTCCTCTTACGAAAGGATAGATTAAGATTAAAGATAAAAAACCTCCCAGATAGCCTACTGAAAAGCCAAAACCGGATATAATCCCGGTATTTTTTTTTGAGGATAGCTGGGGCAGGAATGAATTATAAAACATCATTGAAGTCTGATAAAAAACATTAGAAATAATAAATAAAATTACAGCCTGGGCAACCATTCCTTCTTTTAAGAAATATAAGAGGAAGGTGAAAAAAATACAGGCTATAGTAAGAAAAGTCAAAAATTTATTTTTGGATCTTGAGGTATCTGCAATTGCACCAATACCGGTGCCAGAAAGGATGTGATTATCATAGAAACACCGGTGGCAATTCCCCACATAAGGTCTCCAAAATTTTGGGAATAAATTTCCGGGGATACTATTATGCTGGTAAAATAAACCGGAAAAATTATGGTAATTATAACCACTGCAAATGAAGTATTGGCAAAGTCATATAGAGCCCAGGATATAACTGGGGGCTTAAAAAATATTCTAATATTATTCTTAATGGTATTCCTTTTCGTATAATTTTTTATAATATTTAAAACTAAAACTTATTATCTTAAAAAAGTTATAATTTTGCTATGAAAATTAAAAAGTGACCTCTGATATGTTTTTAGATAATTGATTTACACAAACATAGCCTGAATATAGCTAAGGTGAATGGTTGCAAATAAATTGCCCGGGTAATATCATTATATTAATATTAAAAATTAATTTAAAAAATTAGGGAAATCAATGAAAGTCTCAAATTTAAGCTGGAAAATTGGCGGGGAAGCTGGTTTTGGAATATTATCCACTGGAAAAATTTTTTCAAAGATATTTACCAAAAAGGGATATTCTGTTATTGACAACAACGAATATTCTTCCTTAATAAGGGGCGGGCACAATACTTATACCACCCGAATAAGCTCTAATGAAATTTTCTCCACCAATAAGAATATAAATATTTTGGTGGCGTTGAATGAGGAGACCATTAGACTTCATCAGGAAGAAGTAACATATGGAGGATATATTGTTTATGATGAAGATGATTGCAATATCGGAGATTTTAAAAAGGCGAGGAAAGATATTAATTATGTTATGGTGCCTTTTTCTAAAATAATTTCAGAATTAGGAGCTCCTAAAGTTATGGTAAATAATGTTTCATTGGGAACATCAGTTGCTCTAATTAATTATGACCTGGAAGTACTTAAAAATGTAATAAAGGATATCTTTGGCAGGAAAGGGTCTGAAATTGTTAATTTGAATATTAAATCATCTGAATTAGGGTATAAATATGTAAAAGAAAAATTAAAAATAAATATTTATGAACTGGAAATAGTAAAGCCGGTAAGTAAAATGCTGGTAACAGGCAATAATGCGGTTTTTTTAGGAGCGGTAAGATCTGGTTGTAAATTTTATGCCGCTTATCCTATGACTCCTTCTCCTTCAATGCTTAACCTTTTTGCTTCTATAGAAGACGATTATAATATTGTAACCAAACAGGCCGAGGATGAAATGGCGGTGATCAATATGGCAATTGGCGCCTCTTTTGCGGGTGCAAGGGCAATGGTTGCTACGTCAAGTGGCGGCTTTTCTCTTATGAATGAAGGGATAAGCAGCGCTGCCATGACCGAAACTCCTATTGTTATTGTATTATGCCAGAGGCCTGCTCCTGCCACTGGTCTGCCTACATGGACAGAACAGGGAGATATGTTATTTGCAGTTCACTCCTCTCATGGCGAATTTTTAAGGGTGGTAATAGCGCCTGGTGATCCCGAAGAATGTTTTTACCTTACGGGTGAGGCATTTAATCTTGCAGACAAATATCAAATTCCGGTAATTATAATGCTGGATAAATATTTATCCGAAAGCCATTTTTCATATGAAAAATTTGATTTTAAAAATATAACAGTGAACAGAGGCAAATTGTTAAGTAAAAGCAAAGATATAGATGGGAAATACAGGCGTTATTTTAATACTGACGATGGCATCTCTCCCAGAGTTGTAACCGGAATAGAAGGTGGAATTCATATAGCTAACAGTGATGAACACAATGAGGATGGATATTCTGAAGAATGCGCTCACAATAGGAAGATTATGGTGGATAAAAGGTTTAGAAAAATAAAGAAGTTGATTGAAGAGATTCCTCCTCCCAGGATTTATGGTCCTATAGATGCTGAAATTACTATCTGGAGTTGGGGTTCTTGCAAGGGTCCTATTCTTGAAGCTATGAATATATTGAATCAGAAGGAAAAAAAAGTAAATTTGATTCACTTTACCTATTTGTATCCCTTTAACAGTGAATATATTGAGGGAATTATTGGAGAAAACAATAAAAATGTAGTAGTTGAAAATAACAAGACAGCGCAGCTGGCAAAAAT
>JABUBM010000103.1_pt1 | contig 17872 bp, 22 predicted proteins | sample 7240321 | NCBI WGS metagenome assembly JABUBM01 (sample SAMN07256344, study PRJNA390944) | subsurface metagenome | isolation source: Methane hydrate marine sediment | place: Pacific Ocean: Eastern North Pacific, ODP site 1244 | collected 2002
AAATGAAGTTGATAAATATGCTAAAAAATTAAAAGATGAAATTGCAGGAGATGAGGAAAATGGAGAAAAAAAGAAAAGATAAGTTTGATATTTTCAAGTCGTTAAAAATATCAAACCCAGAATTTAAAGCAAGTTTTTCTCCTAAATATAATCGGTTGTATCAATTTCTTAAAATGCTTGGTCTGGATAGTTGGAATCCTCTTGCACGCGTTTATGTTGTAATGGCTTTGAGCGCTGGTTCAAATATTGAGAAAGTAGATACAGCAAATAAGAGATTTGATTCTACTGCTCTGTCGGGCATTATGTCTGCTGACATTGAAGAGAAAAGGAGAAGTGATTCTGATGGTTAAAGATTTTAATGAAATTGTCTCATCTAACGTTTATATGCCTTTTTGGCTTAAAAAAACAACTGTCAATTTAGATTATTCTTTTCCATTCGAGCCGAATTATATCACGAAAAAGGCTTTTGAGTTTTCAAACTTTTATGATGCTCTAAAATGGCGTAATAAGAATGAATATCTTAACTTAATGTTAATTGTTGGCATTCCGGGCTCGGGCAAGAGTAATAATTCTCTTGAAATTGCTAAACAAATGAACGCTTACAATAATATTAAATTTGAACTTAAAAGGCACGTTCTACTTGGTAGAAATATTGATCTTACTCTTGAATTTTTAGCAGAAAAATTTGAGTATGGAACTTATATTATCGTTGAAGAGGCTGAATTAGTTGTTAATCGCTTAAATGCTGTTACAATTCAAAATAAAGAAGCAAAACAAACTTTGAGCACAATAAGACATGCTGGAATTAATTTTATTTTTAATTGTCCAACATTGATTGAAATTGATAAACAGATTGTAAATAATCAGCTCGATTGGGTTATTTCTTGTTATCATAACGATAAGAAAAAAAAGAAAGTTCATACTATAATTGAATTCAATGCAAGAGACACAAGAACGATGTTTCAAGAATATCTTGTTCATTCTAAAATTGCTTTTAACTACATTCCTTTGAAAGAATATGAGTTCTATAAGGCTGAAAAGACATCTATATTGTATTCTTCTGAACAACGAATAAATGATTTTCATTCTGTTCAAAAACAAAGACTTACTGATGTTAAAGGTCTGGAAAAGGCTAATAGAGTTCAAGAATTTATTAAAATATGTAAAACTAAAAGAAACAAAACAGAGAAAGCGCTACGAGGCTTTATTTTGAACCTTTCTCAAAGTGAAGTAAATGAAATGATGAAAACTTATTCAACAGGGGGCTTTTCTTATGCTAAAATTAAGAGTTTAGAAACTCAAGCGCTTCTCGTAAAGAATGAATTAACAACAATTAAAGAGATAGTAGAGAGAGAGAGGAAAAAGAAACGCACAGATAATAATAGTAAGAAATCAAAGCGAGGTCGAAAAAATGTCAAGTCGGAAAAGTAGTGTGAGAAAGAGAAGCGCGGTTAGTAAGCGTAGTTCGAGCCATTTTACAGCAAATAAAAGAATGAAAGATTCAGATGGTCGCGGTTATCGTGGGCGTGATGCTGAAAAACAAGTGCTTGCAAAACTTGAAAAGCGCGGTTGGACATGCTTTCACGACTTTTCAAGAGGGCACGATATTTTAGCAATCAAAGGAAATAGACAAGTCTATATTGATGTTAAAGAAATTAATGAATATGTTTCTGCGGGTTCTAATAAAGTTGAACGTGGAAGAATTCAAGTTGATAAAAGAGAAGTCAAAAAATGGCTTGAATATCCTGAATCATACATGATTGTAAAAATTAATCGAATCAATAAAAAAGAAGAGTGGAAAGGATTCAAAGCAAAAAAAGTTTGGGAATTAATTAAAAACAGAAAGAGCGATCCAGTAAAATTGTCTTGGTATGAATTAGAAAAAATTGGTGAATGGAAAAAAGAACCAATAATAAAAAAATGATTTTGGTGTTTTAATTGAGCAGAAAGACAACAATAAGTAAAAGTTCAAACATTCGTAAAAGTTCAGATGTGAGAAAAAAAAGCGTTAGTAGAGCAACAGTAAAGGTTACTCCTTTATCTTTTTCAAGTGTGATATATCCTAAGTCATGGGATAGTGATAAAAAGTCTAAACAGAGGCGTTTATTGAATCAATATGCTAAAGCTGGTTTATATCCGTTCTTTAGACCAATAAAAACCGGTGTTGGTAGTCGTGCTTCTAATGAATTATTACATCTTAGTGTTTTTGAAAATATAGAATCTAATGATTTGTTAGTTGAAAAACAAAGTTTTCTTACAAAAGAACAAAAATCAATGAATTGGCTTTCTACTGCTGGAAACCAAATACAAGCAAGAGTTAATAAAAACTTGAAGTTTTCTGGTTTTTACTTTCAAGATGGAACACCAGAAAACCCTTTACCTCATTTTAGTAGGTCAAAGGAAATAATTGTTGATAGTGATGAGGCAGGTCATTTTCTCGCTTATACTAATAATATGTATGCTTTTAAAGATTCAAATAAAAAAAATGTTAGATTTGATAATCAAGGTGAATTACAAAAAGCAGATAAGATTAAAGCACACAGATTTTTTTCAAAAAGCATAGTTGATTCTGCAAGTTATGAAAGAAATAAGTTTATTGCTAAAATTCTAAAAGATGAAGTAGGATTAAAACTTGCGTATCGTGATAGCGATGGAAAAACTAAAAACGTTGCTGTATCAGAACAAAAACTCGCTATCTGCAAATATCTTTATTCAAAAGATGTTGTTCTTGATGTTCAAACTCCAGATAGAAAAATTTCTTTCGATTATGATCTACAGGATATTGATGACAACGCAATTATTAAGTTAGAGTTTATTCCTGATAAAAGAAAAGTTCAAAACCTTAATTCTGATGACTTGCTTAATGCTATTGTCCAAAGACATCAAATTGAACCAGATACAACACAAGCACTTCTTGAAAATTTGTATCATAGCGGTTGGATTAATTATCCGCGTGCAGATATTGAGAAAGCCGAAGATGTGCCAATTAAACTTGTTAAACCCATTGAAGATTTTCGCGGTGGAGTTTTAGAAAAGAACATTTTGCAAATGATTGATAATGCTAATAACGCTTTTGCTTCTGGTGAAAATTATATTCAATTTGGAAACTGGGTATTAAAAGCAGATAATAAAATTATTGCTAAAGAAAAGATGTTAAATTTTGCTGATATGCCTAAAACCTACAATGATGAAGAAATGAATATAACAGTAAGAACAGAAGGAAAAACAAGGGAGAATATTACAGATTATTTGATTAGTGAAAAGATTGCAACACCAGCGACAAGAACAGTTATGCTTTCACAAATGAAACAAGCGGGAATAATCTCAGTCAAAGATTCTCTTTATCAACTTGATACAAGAGGTATAATATTTGCTTCCGCTTATGAAGTGCTTAAACAAAAGAGTTTTACAGCAATCGACTTAAAAAGAAAATTGGATAAAGCACAATCAATAAGCGAGTTTAAACAAATTCTTTCAAATATTCGACCTATTGATGATTTTGTTAAAAACGAAATTGTTAAAATGATGAATGTTGTATTGGAATATGAAGATGATTTAAAGAGGATTGACGCGGTATGAGTGAAAGAATCAATTTTTTGATAATGGGAAGGGAGTTTAAATTATTTATCTGTAAAGAGTGTAAAATCAAAACAAATAAAAATCATTGTCCAAACTGCCATGAAAATTTAACGGAATTTGAAGAAATAATTTTAAATGATTGTGAAACAAAGGGTTTCAGAAAAGTATAACGATTCCCAAATTTGAAAAAAACACTATGATTGGTATAATGAACTTGGGATTATGTCACGCGTGAGGTCGCACACTGGTGAAACGAGCATGCAAGACATCGAAGTGATGAATTATACCATGAGTGTTAAGATTTTTGAAAAAATTTGCTGTAGCAAATATCATTATTATCATTTTATGAAGAAATAAAAGTTTAAAATGATAATTTAACAATTTGATAATAGATATCAATGACAACACAAATAATAAAATTATCAGCAGATGGATTCAAACACATCAAGAAACAGGATAGATTTGTTTTAATTGAAGCATTAAGAAGGCTTTATGAATATTCTGAATTAAGAATCGCTTATGCTTTTGGTTATAGTTCTAAAAACGCGCTTGCTGTATGGATTAGTCGAAACATGACTAAATACAACACCCCAAAAGGTTTTTATCTAAAAACACAAGCGGAAATTAAAGAACTTGCTTTAGAAATTATTGAGAGAAATGATAAAATCCAGGAAGTTATCAAAAAGCAAAATGATAATAAAACGATAATGCTTCCCGCAGGAGAAGGAGATAAAAAAGTTCTTTCAAAATATATTCCTGAATCTAAAAAATTGATTCGGATTCCTACTTATTCGGAATTTATTGATTTTTTAAAAGAGAATCCAAATAAGACATTTTCTAAACAACTATTAAAAAACTGTGAAGAATCAGATAGAAAACACTGGCGCGTAATAGTAATGGCTGTTATAGATGTTATTAGGGAAATGGTTTAAAGCCAAAAAGTTATAAATTTGTTTGATTATTTATTTTGATTTCAATGGATGCAGATGTTTTTTATGGAATGATGATGTTTATAAGTTTGGTATTAAGCGGATTTTTAGTTGCTTGTTTATCTTGGTTTTTTGCATATTTTTTTATTGGTGTGCGAAGGGCTTATGATATTGATAGGTTTGTTGATTTGTTAAATGAGAAAAAAGAGTTTGGTAAAAAATATATTACTGGAAAACAGCTTAAGAAATTATTGAGGCTCTGTAAAATTAAATGATAAAAAAAGTAAAAAAGTTTTTTCAAAATATATTCCTGAATCTAAAAAAACTGAAAAATTGGATCGGATTCCTACTTATGCAGAATTTATAAAATTTTTAGAAGAGAATCCAGAAAGACCTTTCGCTAAACAAATGTTAAAAAACTGTGAGGAATCGGAAAGAAAACATTGGAGAGTAATAGTTATTGCTGTTATAGATGTTATTAGAGAAATGGTTATACATAATCCATCAAGATGATTCAAAAACTCTTCACCCCGTTGAAGTATGAGAACATTTTTTCTTTAAAAGACTTGTTTTTAGTGTTTTTAAGAGTTTGAGGGGACATAAACGTTTTTAAGAAACGATAAAAAAGAAAAACAACAATTATTTACACCTCTCGGGGCATGAGGAACGATTAACTAATATATATAACCTTTGGCTCATAAAGAGGGTGGGAATAAGAAAAGTCAGATTTTAATCGAAACTTGTCTAATTTAATCACCAAAAATTTTTATCAAATATGGCAAAAACGTTTCAAATCGTTGTTATATTAAGTTTTATGGTTTTTAAGTCACAAACTAATCACTAAAACTAAAAATGAAAAAGAAAATTAGATTAGAGAGCGTTAAAAGGTGGTGGTTTATCAATATCGTGTATTTTTGCTGTTTCATAAGTTAAATACAATGGTAAAATGTTATTATCTATTTTATTATAACATTCTTCTAAATACATGCTTTTTTCAAGTTTAGCAAGCGCGTTTTCTACTTCTTGAATCATTTTTGCTATTTGATTTAAATGGTTAAATCTTAAAATTGCATCCATTCCAAACAACGCTTGCTCATATCGTATTAGATGTGGATTTAATTTTTCTTTTAAGATATTTTGCATTTCGCTTGGTGATAACTGTCTTTTATGTCCTATTCGTGTTACTTTGCTTTGTAACCATCTTGAATCTTTTGCGTAAATTGAAACAGCAAATTTTTCATTAATGTTATTTACAGAAATTCCGCGTGAGGATTTGTGAGGATAAACGTATAAATTCTTTTGACGTTCTAAAAGGGCTTTTGAATTTAATTTTAGTTCTGTGTTGTGATATTTTTTAATGATTCGTGCTTGTAGCATTGACATGAATAAATCAGTATCAACCTTGATGTGCTTCTGTTCGCTTATTGTTAATTCTGTGAGTTTAACGCTTGCGTATTTTAATTTATCCAGAACAATATTTTTAGCAAACATTATGTAGGTTAAGTTTCTCCAAAAAGTTAATTTCTCCTTTCCATCGTTTTTAGAAAGACTTTGATTTCTTGAATAAACGTGTATATCATCATCCAGAAATAAGGGCTTGATTAATTTGAGTATTTCAGTATCGCTTTTGATTAGATTATTAGCAGTTGTTTTGTAAAGATTAAGATTAACCATATTGAATGAAAGAGGGTTGATTCTTAATGTTGCTGTGATAAAGCGTTTTTGTGCATATCCTTGTTTTTCAGGAAGTATGTTTAATATTATTGAAGAGTTGTAATTGCTACTTGATTGTTTTTCAATGGTTACAGAAAAGCGGTGTTTTCCATGTTTAAATGTTTGCCATTCTAAATTATAAAATTTTTCTTCATATTTCAAGTATTTAGTAGTATTGACAATAAAAAATGTTTTATGAGTTTTTTCTATTACATGATCTAATAAATATTGTTGCATTTCTTTATTGAGACAATTAAATTGTTCTTTAGATAGAGTATTTTTCTTTAAAATGGGTTTTAATGAAAATCTGAGAGGAATCATAATAAAAGTTCCTAATTTTGGACATGGTAATTGTTTTGAGTTCATGTAAATTAGTTTATTATAGAGTTCATCATCTTCTTGATGACATTTAGCATATTTTTCTTTAGTAATAGTAAAATTGCCTTTGTCTCTTAAAGCGTAATAGATTTTTGATGCTGAAAGCGCGGTATTAAGAACAATTTGAGAATAATAATAGTCAAGATTCGCTTTTAATTCATTGGAAAAGCGTAGTGTTGGAATTGGAATTGTAATATGATAACTGAATCCATCTGTAGATAAAATTTTGTTTAAATTGTTTGAAATGTTGAGAATAGGTTTATCTTTTACCTTTTCTTCAAAAACTTTAGTTATTTTGAAAGTTTCAACGTATTTGTCTATATCTCTACTAACTTTTGTTTTATCAAATTGAAAATATTTTTCAAAGCGTTTTTTAATGTGTTTCTTCTCAGTGATTGTTTCTTTGAGTAGTTTTAATCTATCTTCTAATCCTTGAAATTCTGCTAAATCTTTATTTTGAACTCTTGTTAAAATGTTATGAATAGTTTCTTTCTTTGCTAATTTCTCAAGAATTGTATGATAGACTTTGTAAGTTTTTGTTTCTTTATTTAGAAATTGTCTAATATACGAATCAAACATTTTTTCTTCAATAAAATAACTTTCTCCTGAAAAATACCAACTTAATTTCTGTGGTGCTATTTTTCTAAAAACAGAATCCAGGCTGTTGTTTTCTACAAAGCGTTCAAAAATGTTTAGCATTTCATTATTTAGTTGCTCTTCATAATTTAGATTGAGAAAATTACAGAGTTTCTTAAAGTAGAAATTGAAATATTCTTTAATGTCTTCTTTATCAAAATCTATAACATCATTAGTTTGATATTCTTGCAATCTCAAATAAAGATAGTCATAGAACTCTTGCCATTTATCTTTTGCTTTCATTTGTTTGAAAATAATATCCATATCTTGAATGTAGAAAGTTTCTATAAAGTGTTTGATTAATTTTTCTACATCAAAAGGTATAGAGATAAAGAAAACAAGTTTGTGTTTAATTTTACCGACATTCAAATATTTCCCAAAAATGCCTTTAGTGACTTTTCTAACATTTGTTACAAGATAAGAATCATTTTCGTAGTTATATTTCACGTAAATGGGGATTCCATCAAAATCAAAAGTATAGACATTAAAGGTTTTAGTATTAAATTTTATTAGACTTTTATACATGCTACTTTTTGAACTATCAAGATTAATGTTTTGTAAGTAAGAATGGTGTTGAGTTGCTTTGTTTCCAGCTTCAACAGTTGTTAAGGCTGTGAATTTAGTAGTAAAAATATATCTGTATGCTTCTTCTAAAGCCAATTTAAATTTATCAGATTCATACTGTCCTTTTCCGAAACTTGTAAATTTGATTTCTCCATTGCTTAAGATATAGCCATAATTCTTTTTTGAAGCAATATAGATTTGTTCAATTTTAATATTTTTGTTCGGGTATTTGTCTTCTATCTCGTCTTTTAATTCAATAGTATTAGAAAAGATACTACATAATTTTTCTTTTTGTTCTTTTGTTGATCTAATGATTATTGAATCTGTATCAGTATAAATTTTTAAAATGTTATAGTAATTACAAGAAATTTCAGCAATTGACGAAAAAAGTCTTCCAACAGCGGTTATACTACCAAATATTACAGGATTGAATAATAATCCAGTAAAATCTTCATTGCTGATTCCTTCACCAGACACACCATAAGATGAGGTCATTATGTATTTTGCTGTTTGTTCTGCTACTTCAAGCAAATAGATTTCATAAGCGTCTTTCTTTTCATCTTGTTTTAGTTTAGTAATTTCTTTTTTAATTTCTTTTCTGGACAAATAAAGTTCTGTAAAAAGTTCTTTTCCATATTTAACGGATTCATTAAATTCTATGTATTCACATGAGATAAAATTAATTTGGCTTAGAATTTGTCTAAGGTTTGTTTTCTCTGTTATTATTTTTCTTACTAAAGCGCTTGTTAAATCTGCTAAAGTGGCTGTAATTCTGCCTTTAGTGTTAATTTCTGTTCTTCTGTTTTTGTGTTTTCGTGCTAATTGTAAATGTATGTTGCTTTGAATTGTGCAATTACCAATAATTCTTTGAAAAGTTGATTTTTCTAAAGACTTGTTTGTTTTTATGCATGTGATTATTTCATTTACGCTTGTTTTTATTCTGTCTATTGTTGTTTTAACATCATTTTTGATAAATTTGTGTAATTCGTTTTTAGCACAAAGAATATAGAGTTTTTCAGATTCGCTTAACCATGCGGTGTGTGGGTATAAACTTGCATAATCAAGATAATAGAGAAGCATTTTATCTGTTGCTTTAATTAAACCTTGCGCATAAATTGAGGTTTTAGCACCAAGATAAGTGTTATTGAAGTTTTCTTGTAGTTTTCTTGATTTTTTAATATTATCTTGAATTTTATATCTATCTAACTTTGTTTTTTGTTCTAAAAATGTCATAATAATGTGTTTGCATATTGTTGCTGTGCTGTGTATTTGCGAACAGAAAGGAATCTTTGTTCTTTCAAGATTGATATTTAGTATTTTACTTAGTGATTCAAGATTATATTTTTTACTTAATTTTTCATAAATTGCGATTGTGGCATAAGTATCATAAATTGAATATTTCATTTTATCTGTTAGTTGATCTTCTTTTACAAAATCAAAAAGTTCTTCTTTTTTAAAAATCAAATCTTTTTTCTTTACTTCTATTTTTTCATATTTAGTATGTTTAGAGAGTTCTAATAAACTTAAAGATTTTTCTTGAAAAGCAAAAGCAACAATTAAAGTATCACAAAGAAAACTCAAAGGGTATGATTCTGCTTGTGCTGGCGCTATATTGATTTTACATTTTTTATGCATTCCTCTTTTTTGAGCACTTAAATTAAATCTAAAACCAGCTGGAATATTGCCTAAACTCAATTTGTATTGATAATCATTGAAAAGATTGTTAATTTTAATCTTCTCGGGTTTGTTAAGTGTTATACTATACAATTGTCTTTTCGCGTTACTGTGTGCGGTTTTGAGTTGCTCAACATCATATTTAGCATTGTGTAGAATGTAAAGCGTTTTTCTTTCATCATAAAGCAATTCTTTAAGAATTTTGTAGTTTGGAAAGGGAAAAGTGTTTTGTTCTTGAATCTCTGAGTATAATTCGGAAATTTTCTTATGCCCTTGTTGTAGTGCTGAAATTAGAATACTTGCTAAAACTGTTTCAATATCTGAAATAATGATACAATCAAGCGGATTCGGTGAAGTCATGTAAATAATTTGACTTTTATCAGGTTGCTCATAGCAAGTTATAGAATATTCATCACTGACTAAACATAAAACTAATCTACGCGCTTCTAAATTGAAAGATTGACATAATAATAATTCTGAATGGTGATCTGCTTCTGTATCAATAGCGACATGAGTTAATTTGAAAACGCTTGATTCAATATCACGATTAATTTCAAAATCTGAGGGTTTTGGAATAGTGATATGATTCTTATCTAATTTGATAAGATTGTTTTTGATAATCTCCTGTAGATTATCAATTTCATCATTTTCTGTTTTGCTTCTGATAGTTCCTTTAGTTTTATCGATGTCTTTAATAGTAAAATCTATGTCTAAGCGCGCTTTCATGTATTTGAGATTAGTGACAATTTGTTTTTGGTGTGCTTCTGGAATATCGAATCCTCTTTCTTTTAAGTAGTCTTTATCAATGAAATCTTCATTGTTTTGCTCTGGTGCGGACAATGCCCAATCGGGGGTTTCTTCAAGTTCTTTTCCAGTAAAAAGCTCTTTTAAAAATTCGTTTGATTCATTCTTTTCCTTTTTCTTGTCAAAAGTTTTAATAAACTCTTCTATTTCTTTAATATCTGTTGTTTGTGCTGTCATATTTAATTTTCTCCTATAAATTCTGTAATTTTTCTTTGAGGAATAATATAAGAATCAATATTTCTGCAATATCTGTGAAATTTTCTTATTGATCCAAATTCATTTAATAAAAAAAGCGCGTCTTTTTGTGCTAAGTAGAGAGAGCGAAAGTTTTTGTAACTGTTTCTTGACGCTTGATAGTATAGTTCTTTATTGTTTTTGAGTCTTGATTTTAAATCTTTTCTTTTGTTGTATCGTATAACTCTTTTAGCGGTTGGTTTATAGACATAAGGTATTTGCATAAAAGATTTAAACCATTTTTGCGTTTCTTTGTTTTTGTCTAATTTATAATTTATAAAATTACCAAATTTTCTTTTTGCTGATTTGTAGAAAAAAAGAACGTCTTGTGGTGTTGCGTAATAATAACCTTCTTCATGTTCTAATTCAAAAATCATATTTAGATTTTGAACTTTGAGAACAGTTTCACACATGAAATTTTTTAAAATTTGGTCGTTAGATTCATGAACTTTTTTTATCCAGCCCATTTTTTATTTTATCTCCTTTAGTAATTCTTTTAGAAATTTCTTTGTTGGTTTTGCTTTAATTGGCATGTGAGCGTTTGTGCAACTCCAACAGATTAAACTATCAAAAGAACAATTACCGCATTTTTCGCAAACATAGAAAATTATTTTATTTTTTCTCAAAACTCTGTCTTTACAATCTTTAGAATTGAGATTGAGACAAGTGTTTTTACTTTGAGATTTACATTTTGTATTATAGCAAACAAGCATTTTATTTCTACTCCATAAATAAGTCTAAAATTCTTTGAAGTTCTTCTGTTAGATTTGTTTCTTCTTTTTTTTCTTGAATTTTTTTAATGATTTCTTGTGCTTCTTTTTGTGTTTCTTCATAGATTGATTCATCATAGTATTTTGATATTGTATTGTCGATAATATCTCTTAAAACACGAAAATCTAAAGCGTCTAATTCTACAGATTTATCACCATAATTTTCTAAAAAGTTCTTTGTTCGTGTATCAGAAGTTTTTGCAGGAACAGAAGGAAGATTATATTTTTCTATTTGTTCTGATGTTAGAGCTACAAGATTCATTTCAAAATCCAGTTCAAAGACTTCACGTAATCTTTCGCAAACATGGCGTGGAATATCTTTTCCAGAAGGATCGTAATCTCCAAAATAAAGAATCACAACTTTTTCTATATTTCTTTTTTCTAATTCTTCTTTTATTCTTCTTGATGCTTTAGATAGAATAGTTATTGAAGGGTATCCTTTACAGCTCACTAAAGTAACTTTTCTTTTTCTTGTGACTTGTTTAAACTGTTCAAATAAAGCGTTTTTTTCTATCCATACCTCAACATAATTTGGCTGGTTTTCCCAAGTATGAAAACTAAAAAGTTCTAAATTGTCTAATAAAGATTCAAAAAAATATTCTATATGACTTTCAAAAGAATGTTGTAGATAATAATCAACAGAATGTAATCTTTCGGGATCGCTAAACGCTTCAAAAGGAATAATATTCTCTATTCTTGCATCTGTTATTATTCTGCTTAGATATTTATATTGTGTCTTGAGATTAGGCAATATTTGTTTAGCAACAAGTTTATACCAAACATTTCTAAAAGTGGGTATAATTCCTTCTTGAGTGCATTCTTTAAGATATTGCTGAACTTCATAGACAAGTCTATCTTTTTTTGATAATTGATTTGTTTGTGCTGTCATGTGTCTTCTATAAAGAATAGAGCGATTTTAAAATTTTAAAATCCTATTAGAAGGGTAAAAAGAAAAAAAAGAAGAAAAAATATTATGAATAAACCCATATTGTATTAGATACTTCATCAACTTTCATGCTTCTGGGATTTGCACAATTAATAGGTGCTTGAATTGTTCGATCTTCTTTGTTGAAAGTTGAGAAAATTTTTGTAATAGCGATTTCTCCAGAAATAGCGTATTTTTTGATTTTTCCATCAAGTTTGCATTCAAAAGAAACAACAGGCTTATTGTTTTTCTTGTCGTGTGCTGGTTTGTATAAGATAACATCACTTGCTAAAGCATATTCAAAACCATTCACTTTTGACTCTTCATAATATTTTTTGAGATCGCCAAAGATTTTTGAAAAATCTTCTTTTTGAGTTTTTGTTTCGTTTTTTGACATTTGTTTATCAATTCCTCACATTAACGCATGTGTGTGCGAGCAAGAGAACAGTTGAACTTAGAAAGAATTTTTATAGTATTGATTCTAAGAGAATATTGGCTTTTGCGGTCAGTTGTGTTGTCATCGCAAAAGTCACGTTGGACAAGGGGAAGCACATTCCTCTTGCTTTCCAACACTTTGATTTCAATATAAAAAGGTGAAAATGTTTTAAGCATGATTTTTAACTCCTTTCCTTAAGGTCTTCTAAATGTTTGATAATAGCGTTAGTTACTATATCAATTACAAATTGTGCGGTGTGATTTGTTCGATATTGTTCTAAAAACGCTTTTTTAATTCCTTTAACATATTCTATTATTTCAGTCACTTCAATTTTTGTCATTATATCTTCTCCTTTTAGTTTGTTCTCTTTTTCTCTTGGTTCAAAATGTTCAAAATCTTTACATTCATCATATTTACATACTCCAATCTTTAGAAAGTTTTTACAATTTATACAATTTATTTCAGTTTTTAACATTCTCATATTCTCCAACTAATTAGATTCTCTCTTTTATACTTCCTCTTTTGATTTCATTCTGTCTATAACGCAAACCAAAGAAAGAAAATTGTCTTGTTTTTTCAAAACCTAAAATCTTTTTAATAGATTTAAACTCTTTAAGAGAAATTTTTATTGTTAATAAATTATCGAGAAAGGCTGTTTGAAAGATTAATATTATTTCTCTTCTATAATATTTGTAATTAGTATTATTAAGAAGTGCAAATATGTATCTTTTAGTTGCTTCTTCTGTTTTCAAAATAGTATCTACAGGAAACGATGAGTATTGCAACATTTTTAAAGTAAAATCTTCAATAGTAGCAAAAACGCGGTTAGTTTTTTCTTCTTTATTATTGAAAAAATAACTTGCTTTGATCTGTTTAGTTCTGATTGTTTTTGACAAAATTTTTTCTAAATCTTGTCGATTGATAAACGTGCCTAATCTTTCAGAAATCATTTTAATTATCTCCACATTTATCTTTTTGATAAAATTCTTTTAATCTAAAGTCTTGTAATTCTTTAAGTTTTAAGTTTCGTTCTAATCTAATAAGCTGAATAGTCTCGATTAATGCTTGTTGTAGTTTATTTAATTTTGTTAAAGATATTTCATCATTTGTTTTTGAAAAGGCTGTTTCTGTTATTAGTTTCATAAGCCCAATTAAAACAATTTCTTCTTGATTGAGTTCAATATTATTTTTTATTTTTTCTAAAAGTCTTTCAATCATTTTAATCATCATCCTCATTAAATTCTCGGCATTCTTGACATTCTTTAGGAAAATCTTCATCTGTTTTGATTGTCGTTGTTTCTTCGCAATTACAACATTGAAGTTTGAAAAATTCTGTGTATTTTGATGTAAAGATTTCTTTAATGATCCAAAAATTACTTTTTTTTCTTTTGTGAGCTAAAGTAAGTAATTTTGCTTTTTGTAATTTCTTAAAATCTTTATCTGAGATAACTATTTCTCTTAAATTTTGATTTTGAAGATTCTTTAAAATTATTGTTTGACAATTTTCTTTTGGTTCATTTGTGTAAATAACTGCTGGTGTATAGAGTAGTTGAATATTTCTTGCTATTATCCAATCAGCCAAAATGTCTTCTCTAATCATTTTTACGAAATCGCTAAGTGTGAGCATTTTGTCACTTTTTTCTATTATTATTGTTTCTTGCATTGTATCACCAAACCAAAAAAATTAGATTTCAAATTCCTTTGAAATCTCTTCTTTTATTTCTTCTATTTCACTCTCGAAAAGTCTTGTGTGCTCATTTTTTAGAACATCGTAAATTATTGTTTGTGGGGTTTCTTTCAATTTTAGAGTTGTATTAAGTTCAAATATTGCTGTTTCAATGTTAATAGCAACTTCTCCTTCTCTTGAATATCTGTTGCTGGTGTCTGTTCTAGAACTTTCTATTATTTCATTTTCTGAGATTAATCTGTAAGCGTGTGTGAAAAATTCGTTTTTGTAGTTTTCTTGTTGCATTTTGTAATGTTTTAATTGTTCGTAATAGTCGTTTAGTTCTATTTTGAATCTTCCAATAGTAGCGTTAAATATCTCTTTTTCTTTTTTTATTAGTTGATCTATCTTTGTTTGTATTTTGGTTGCGTCTAACACGTATATTTTGTATGTTCTTTCAAGAGTTAGTTCTTTATCGTATAATTCTAAATATTCGTTATATTTGCGTGTGTGTGATATTCTGAAAACTCTTTCATCATAATCAAATGCAAGTAGGTATTCTGTTGATTTTTTTATTTTATCAACGAATTCTTCAAAACTTTTTATTTCAAAAAGTTCTTTCTTTTCCTTTTCGGAAATCTTTTTAATTATAAATTCTGTTTGTGTTGTCATTTTTTAAGTCACATTTTGAGTTTTAGCACAATAAAAAATGTTAAACTTCCTTGTTTCGCAGAGAATTGGTCTAATGATAATTTTACGTTCTTTTTGTAGTATTGCTATTAGTTTGTCTAATGTTGTTCTGCTTACCTTCCAATTTTGCACATTATGTTTTAGAAGTGTTGTAGAATCAACAATTTTTTCTTTCTGTAAGAATTTTTCAAGCTGATTTTTTGTTTCTAAAGTTTTTTTCTGCATTCTGTTTCACACGTTTATTTGTGCTATCATATTATACTTTCAATGTCTATTTATAGTTTGTGTTTATTTCTTCTACTTCTTTTTTATAATACTAAAATGTTTATATTTCCTCTTTTTCTTTGTTATTTATGCTTGTAGGTGATGGTCGTTTTCGAAAAATTAAACGTGGTAGTCATTTTCAATATTGGATTTATGTTTCTACTGATCTTATCAAAGATAGTCAATTTCCTTTTGAAGAGGATGATAATCTAACTATCACTATTGATATTAATACTAACTCTTTACTTATTGTTAAAAAAGATGATATAAAAACCCCACAAAAAACTTAATTTAGGGTGGTAAAGAACGCGGAAGCACTGTAGCACAAAAAACTGTGAAAGTTAAAAAAGTTTTTTCAGTGCTTCCTGATATGTTCTCGTGATTCTTTACTTTTTATTCTTTTTAAGGTTTTATTTCTTCTTATAATTTTATAATTGTTTTTTAGTTTTACTATGAAAGCAACATTAATTAATGAATTTTCAAAACTATTAAATAAGGCTACTAATAAATAAGGTGAATAAAATTGTTAAGAAAAAAAGTTTATGTTTTTTCTATCTTTTTGATTATTATTGTTCTTTCAAGCGCTTTTAGTGTTCAATCAGTTGTTAAAAAAACTAATGATTCTAATGTTTTGTTTCGTGTTGTAATTATACCTGATACGCAAAAATTAGTAGAAGAAGATTGTAAAGAAGTTTTATTTAATCAGTTTGAATACGCGTCAAAAAACGCTGATTATGTTATTCACTTAGGCGATCTTGTAGAAAATTTTGACAATTCTACTCAATGGGATTTAATTGATGAAGGTTTTCAAATATTAGATGATTCAAACACTTCTTATTCTGTTATCGCTGGAAATCATGACATTGATGAGTATAATACACTTAATCAAGGTGTAGATTATGCACCGCTTTATAATGAGTATTTTCCAGTTTTTCGTATTTCTCAAAACGGGTTTTTTCAAGAATCTTTTGGTAGAGGATTAGAAAATCATTATTCTATTGTAACAATAAAAAAAGTTAAGTTTCTTTTTCTTTTTGTTTCGTATTATATTACTGATTTAGAGTATGCGTGGATACAGAGAACTATAGACTCAAATCAAGATTGTTATATCATTATGGTTACTCATGCTTTAATCACTAAAGAAGGTAATGTTATCGTTATTCATGATTTAGAGTTTAAGAGTTTTTACAACATAGGTATGAGAGATAATGTAATTTTGCAATTGTGCGGACATGATCCAGGCACGTATTTTGAATACATTGAAAATCATCATGCTATTTCATTACTTGATTATCAGTGGAAAGATGTTGATAAACATTATTTAGGGATTCTTGAATTTACAAATGTTGGATTTGGTTTGAAAACATACAATCCTTATACAGATGATTACTATTTTGATGACCAGAGCGAAGCTGAAAATTGGTTTATTGATTATTCCTTTCCTTTTGAAGATGATGAAATTAATGAATCTAAAGTTTTTATTGCTAAACCCCTTATATCTTATTTACCTTTCTTTTTTGTTTCATTAGTGCTTGTAGCGATTGTTATTTTTGTAGTTAAGCGTAAGCGATGAAATAGTTTGATAAATTGTTGTTTTATGAAGAAATATAAATTTATAAGTTGGGTTACTAATAAATGAGTGACTAAATATGAAATTGATAAAAATGTCAAGAAAAAAAATTTATGTTATTTCCGTTCTTTTAACTGTTTTAGTTTTTTCAAGCGCATTTAGCGCTCAAGCAGTTGTAGATGGAATTGTGAGTAATATTGACTATTACGACTATGCTGTCGTAACGGGAACAGTTACTAAAGATATACCATACATAGAAAGCATTTTCAGAGAAGATTATGGTGTTGATTCTACTTTTACTTTACCTTATAGTCTTCAATCTGGTGAGGTTTATGATTATGATTCAAGCGCGAGTTATAGAGGCTATGGCAATGTTTCTGTTAATCCAGCCGAAATTATTAATTCTAAATATAATTCTTCGGGTTTGCTTGATCCTTTAGGCTGGACTGAAACAGATGCGGACTCTGTTATGTCGATTTATACTGATGTTTCGACTAATGATGTTGCTAACGCCCCCACTGCTATGCGTTTGTATATTACTAAATCTTCTGCGAGTAGTTCTTATACTCTTTTATCTCAAACAATTGCTTCTCCTATTCCTACGTCAAAATATTTCAATCTTGGTATTTATGTTTTACAAGATGGGTTAAATTTGACTACTGGAATGTTCGCTGTAACGCTTAGAGATACAAATTCTAAAACGTTTTGTGTTGCTATGCAAGAAGGATATACTGACTGGGGTGTTACTAGTTCAGGAACTACGGAATATCTTCAAGCAGATTATGATGCTGGTGATGTGCTATATGTACAAATGCAACTTAGTGAATGGGATACATGGGATGCGACAAATACAATGGTGAGCATTTCTACTATTGAAATTAGATTCAATTCTGGAGATGCATTTTGGGCAGCTGGTTCTTGTGCAATAGATATTTTTGCATTAAGTTTCACTGATATACCAATAAAATTCGGTTTAGATCGTCAAGATCAAGTAACATCTGCTAATGATTATGTTGCTATGAATGTTTCAGATTTTTCAA
>JABUBM010000104.1_pt1 | contig 17818 bp, 17 predicted proteins | sample 7240321 | NCBI WGS metagenome assembly JABUBM01 (sample SAMN07256344, study PRJNA390944) | subsurface metagenome | isolation source: Methane hydrate marine sediment | place: Pacific Ocean: Eastern North Pacific, ODP site 1244 | collected 2002
GCATGGAGAGTTTGGATATTATATGAATCCGTTAGTTTAAATTGGTTCACTTATCGAATAAATATTTTAAGTAGGTGATGATATGCCTTATAAGGCGAAAAAAGTAAATGGGTGGAAAGCGGTGAATAAAGGGACTGGCAAACATATGAGCAAAAAAGCAAAGAGTAAGAAAGCAGCAGTAAGGCACGCTCAGGCTTTAAATATCAACGTAACTTTGAAAGAACGCCATCCGAAACTTTATAGAAAAATAAAAAGAAAAAGGTGATTAGATGATTTTAAAAGCTGAGTTAATCAAGGTAGTTAATGATACTTTAAAAAGAAATTATGCTGTTGATGGAACGGAGTTGGATGCTAAAATTACTTCTGCATTGAAGGATTTATCTAAAAGAGGGAATTTCTTAACCGAAGAGAGCGAAAGAAAAACAATTGCGGAACGGGCTTTTTACTCAATGCCCGATCATTATAAAGACCGTCTTTTAATAATGATTGATGATTATTACCCTCTTGGATGGGAGACCTTTAAAAATTATCAGGAAGAGATTTCTTTAAGTACTGATACGGGTCCTCCCAGAGTCTTTTGTAAGATGAATAAATTTTATTATTTGAGACCTACTCCTGATTCGGCTGATTATACCATAAGGCAATTTTTTGCCTGTTATCATCCTGAAAAGATAACCGTAGATGGCGTAGAACATAAAGCCTGTGACCATATACTTTTCAATGACATTTACAGACGGGCCATCGAGATGAGATTGATTTGGGAAGTAGCTATAGGATTAGGACAACATAAAACAGCAAGTGATTATATGAACTACTATGTCAGAGACGAAGTAACTTCTCTTTTAAATAATATTGACGAAGATCCGGTTGTAGCGGAATATCCTGACGAATAAGGGGTGAATGATGGATAAAGAAAGTTTCGGAATATTCAGTCCTGTATCTGGGATACAAAAAAACATTCCCATTATTTTAGCACTCACTCCTGACAATAGAAATGTCCTACTCAAAGACGGGAAAATTTTAAGACGCAAAATGAGGGAAGCAACTTTGCTTGATGATGATAGTGTAAAAGTTCAAACTCCTGACGCTAACCCTATTATTCATTATCATACTTTTACAAGACGTTCAGATGGATCAGAATATTTATTAGTTTTTACTAAGGCTCATATCTATCATTGGAATCCTTCTACAAAAGCATTTGATACGAAATGGACTCATCGTAATATAGTTGCAAGTACTATATCATTTACTCACAATGCAGAATCCGCAGATACTATAAATGATTCTGAAAGTGGTTTTGTAACTGCTGGATTCGTGGTGGGAGATAAGATTACCGTTACAGGTACTACTAATAATAACGGAGATTACACTATTGATTCGGTTGTTGCGGGAACTATTACTCTTATCTCTACAGATGATTTAACTACAGAAGTAGCAGGAGTAGAGTTTACCATTGTAGCTGATTGTAAGAATTGGGAAACAGTCAGCTATAACGACAAAGTTATAGCCACTAATAATGTGGATAAAGTTTTGGTCTGGGACCCTACCAGTAATTTTGAGGCACTCGATACTACGAGTGGAATCGAATACAGTCGGGGTTACTCCAACAAAACTAATGTAGACGAAACTTCAGCTAAAGAACAACCGATATTAAAGATTAAATCCACTTCCGGATATTCGGTCGATGATAAAGTAATTATTGACAGAGGTGGAGATAGGGAAGAAGAAGGCGTTGTAGATGTAGATGGCGTTCAGGATGGCGTATCTTTAACTTTAAAAGAAGACCTAACTTATGACCATACGGCAGATGCCAAAACAACCGTTAATGCTGATAGTGCAGAAGGACAGAAAGTTTTAAATGTGGCTTCTACCGCAGGATTTTCTGTTGATGAATTTGTAACCATTAACGATGGTGGGGTAAGAGAAGAAAAAAGAAAGATTTACACCATCCAAGAAGAATCTTTAACCTTTACCGTTGATTTGACTTATACCCATACTCAAGCTGAGGGTGATGAAGTAATAGGTAGTGCTGGAACTGAAGATTCAGTCGAAGAATATGCCAGTTATTATCTGACTAAAGCAAAACATTTAACGGTTTTTGAGAATTTTCTTATTCTTGGTAATACCTACGAAAATGAGAGTTACCATTATCAGAGGGCAAGATGGAACTCTATAGGGGAAGAAGCGAATTGGTTGACCGGATCTAGGGGGAGTATGGAAGTCGGCCAGTCAGATAAAATTACCGGATTTGGTCATTATCAGGGATTTCTAATTATATTTAAAGAAAGCAGTTACTTTAAGGTTTGGTTAGTAGGGGCACCTTTTATCTTTAACAAAATAAGGTTATCTAAAATAATTGGTTGTCAATGTAGTGATTCAATTGTAAATGATAGCAAGGGAAGGCTTTATTTCTATTCTTCTGAGGGAACTTTTAAAGAAATATCGGCAGGCACTATATCGGATGATATACAGACCGATATTTTAGCTAAAATACAGCCTGATTATGTAGAGTTGATCAAGAGTGCTTTTATTAATGAAACAGAAGAGGTTATGTGGAGTATACCGGTAGAAAGTGATTCAAATAATTTATTAGTATCTTTTAAAGAAGGCAAATGGTTGATCATAGTTTCAGCCGTTCCCGCCTTCGGTGAGTTTAAAGAATAATAAGGAGATTTTAAAATGGCATGGAGACTTCCGACAAGTCATAATGCAAAAGAAAGTCAATGGCATAACCCTACTAATTGTTATGATGGTAACCCAACAACTTATGGTTATGATAAAGTTTATCCTTGGCCATTCGCAGGATATTATATTGAATTTAATATTGCCGAAATTCAATGTAATAAAATCAGGTTTAATGCAAGGTCTGTTTCTGGTGATGTTGATAAAATAGATATAGACATTTACTATAACAATTCTTGGCATAATGTTTTTTATAAAGGATATTTCTCAAGTAAGGTTTGGGTAGAAGTAAATTTAGGTGGAACATATGCAGTAACAAAGGCAAGGGTTAGATTTTTCAATAGTGATGTATTTCTTCTCAGAGAAGGATGGCTTTATGAATTTAATTTTTTTGAAATAGTCGTTGGCCCCTCTGGATGGATAAATGAACCCTATGCCTATGATGATAATACCGGGACTGCGGCATCCTGTTTTACCCCTGCAAGAAGTTGGACTCCCTGGTTAATACGTGAATTTTCAAAATCTTTATACAGTTGTGCAGTAAAATTCTATGCCCGATATGAGGGAACATCTGGGATTAATAGCATTGATATAGACGTTTATTACCATGGGAGTTGGCACGATGTTTTTCAAGGTTCTTTCTTAAATCAAGTATGGATAGAAAAAACAAACGAATTAGATCCTGCTCAGGACGTGACTAAGATCAGGGTAAGATTTTATAATAATTCTTCTGATCCCACTACTGCTTATATAGAAGAGATTAAACTTGTTCAAGCTGTTAGTATACCCAAAGTAACTACCCATGCCGCAACAAATGTTGAAGATGATAAAGCTACTTTGAATGGAGAGATAACCGATACAGGATCTACCCCTTATTATGGGGTAAATTGTACAACAAGAGGATTTAAGTATAAGGAGGGCATAGATGGGGATGAACAGGATATTTTTGAATCCGATGATGAATGGAATATAGGGACCTTCAGTCAAGACTTAACAGATTTAGACCCCACTAAAAAGTATTATTTCAAGGCTTACGCCATCAACGAAGCTGGTATAGGTGAAGGAGAGTGGAAGAGCTTCGGAGTGGTTGTTGAACTTCCCAAGGTGGATACGAATGCGGCAACTGGCGTTACCCATGAAAAAGCTGTATTAAACGGTGAAATAACTGAAACAGGTGGACAAGACCCCGGAGAACGAGGATTTGAATATAAAATAGGTGAAGAGTCAACCATATTGACTATCAGGGAGACGGGTGAATTTGGTATCGGAGCTTATTCTTTAGATTTTGATGGACTTGACCCCAACTTAGCATATCATTTCAGGGCCTATGCTAAAAATGATGTTGGGACGGGATATGGTCCTTGGCTTGATTTTGGTACCGGATATACTGACCCTATGGTAATAACTCACAATGCCACAAACGAACTGACTACGCAGGTTACTGGAAATGGTGAAATAGTAAGAACTGGTGGGATGGATTGTGGTGAGAGGGGTTTTGAATATGGACTTACCAAAACTCCTACTTGGGTAAAAAAAGAAACCGAAGGCGGATATGGTGTAGGACATTTTAATTTAACCATTGATGGTCTAACTGCAAATACTGAATATTGGTATAGGGCTTATGCAGTATTTTATGCATATTCTAAAGTTATTCCAGATATAGACATCGGAAGTGCAGCAATAAATAGATCAAATTGGCGAGACTATGGTGTATCCCTTATAGTCAAAGAAAACCCTGCCAATGCTAGTGGAAGAATTACCTCTGTAGATGTATGGTTTAAAGATGGTACAAGTGGTGCATGGGTGGCTACTTTTTATGAAACTGACCCCAATAGATTTACAGCAAGGGACCGTCAATGGATAGGACCAATTGCACTTGGCGTGAAAGAGACTTTTGAAGTCGACCTTAAAGTAGAAGAAGGGGATTATATTGGAATATTTTTTGGTTTGGAAGGTCAGATAGAAGCAGATACGGAAGGAGAAGGTATTTGGTCGAGAGTTGGTGACATATATACTTGGGAAGACGAGGAATTTACTTTTACTCCAGATATAACAATAAGTCTTGGTGCGATAGGTTTTACTCCAACCAAATATATCGGCTACGGTGAATGGGTGAAATTCGTAACTGCTGCACCTGGTGCGCCGGGAGACAGACCCTCTGGCTATAAGAACGATGTATGTTCTGATGACTCCGGGTTTACTTATATCTTAAATCGTTCGTTTACTGATGACGGGGCTACTTATAAATCTTTCTTTGTTTTGTCTACTGACCTGTCAGGCAAGAAAACTTTACATACCAATAAAAGATTATTAGATATATTTTCCTATTTTGATAATAAAGGAATGGGGACAGCTAAAGTCTATGTAAAACGTAACAATGAACCCGTCTGGCAGGAAGCGGGGGAAATATCTCTTACAGGGGAGGAAGAAACAATTATTAAACATCTGCCAGTAGACTTTTTGGCTAAAACCTATTTAATTAAATTTGTATTTTGGAATAACTTTGAATTTGTGGGGATGATTACTGAAGCTGTTCCGATTGGAGATAGACCATGACCGACATCCAGAGGACACAACCGAATGTATCGTTACCTCTTATAGAGGAGATAGAAGATGAAAAGCTCAAAAAGATATTTGAGGATTATAACAAGATCTTCTTTGAGATAATCCCTGCCATATATTCTGATATTCAATCTTTAATTGAGAAAGTTAGTAGATTGGAAGGAGATTAATGGAAGAGAAAGAAGAAAAAGTAGGGAAGATTGAACCTAATGAAATCTATATAATAAACAAGCTCAATTTTGCCAATCAAGCTAATGTCTTGGCTAAGATATGTATGACTTTGAAATATGCCAAGAGAGAACCTATAAATCCAGACATATTTATGGACTACATAACTAAAGGGTTGGCTTTCGGTAGGGGCATTATCTTAGTTACTTTTAACGAAAAGCAAGATCTGAATACTTGTATAGTTATGCTCCTAAAGAATAATCCGATTAAGGGAAAAGTCCTGTGGATAGAGTGGGCTTGGACAGATGGAAAAGACCTTAAATTGGGTAACAAAGTTTTTGAAAAAGTAGAAGAGTTAGCTCAAAAATTAGGGGCGAAAAGAATTGCAGCAGCTATGGAAAGAGGAATAGAGGCTGTTTATAAAAAATACGGACTCGAAAAAGAGTACGTAGTTGTATCGAAAGAGGTGAAAACCAATGTGGAAGACAATTAAAAGAGTTTTATTAAATGCAATATTGATGTCAATAGGTATCTGTTTTGCTAAAGGAACTTATGAGGAAGGACCAGAGCCGGAGTTACTTACTACCGAATATACTGATCCTGCAATGCAGGCTTTACTGGGTTTAGCAACGACTACACCAACCTTACCGAGTGTAAGTTTGCCTGGTGTATCAGGGACAGAGCAACAGTTATTAAGGCAAGGCATGAGCATGATCCAAAAATTAATGTCAGATAAAATGCCCGAAGCCTTTGGAATAGGGATGGAAAAGATTAAAAGTATATTAGGTGGAGAATACGATCCGATGACCTCTCCTTATTACAAGGGATTGAAAGAAGAGGCAGCCAGATTTGAACAAAAAGGAGTAAGTGACATTAGACAACGTAGTCAATTAGGTGGGATGCTTTATAGTGAACCGGCAATGGGAGCAGAAGCGGAGTTTAGGGGCATAACGGGGACTGGCCTGACTAAAGAATTGGGGAGGCTTTATGAAGCAGATATCGGCAGACAGGCAGGTATGGTACCTCAGTTATTAGGCTATGCCGGGATGGAAGCTGCTAGACCTGGACAGGCTTTAGCAGGGATTAGTGCATTAGCGCCACTTGCAGGGAAAGGTGGAGATATAGCTAGACAGCAAGAACTGTTAAATTGGCAAACAGCAACTCAACAGGAACTATTTCCTTGGACACATCAAGCTCCTATTCAACAGTATTTGGCTGATTGGGGGACTTTTTACCAACCAGAACAGATTTATAAACCCGGACCTTTTGATTACTTAGCAGGGTTAGGATCAGCATGGTTAGGTAGAAAATAAGGAGGCGATATTAAATGAGAGTTGTACAATTTCCCAGTACATATAGACAAGGTGAACGACCTTACGACATCTTTAAAGATAGGATGACTGCGATAAGTTCTATAGTCGGTGGGATTAAAGATATAATCGCCAATAAATTTATCAATAAACAAAACGCTATGGTTGCCGAAAATATTCTAAACGAAATTAATAAACAGCAAGCCATTGATGTAGTTGATTTAATTATGAGTGATCCTCCGGATGAAATTTATCCTGCTGAACTTGAGGAAACAGTGGGTCAGTTTTATGATAAATTTGCTATGGGACCAATGATGCAAAAAGAAATAATGACCGGTGGTTTACCTGCTCCCGTAGCTCAAACTGGTATTCCAAGTGGTGTAATTCCAACTGGTACACTTCCAGGCGTAACTCCAACTGCAGGTGTAACTCCAACTGCAATGCCTACACCTGCCCCAACTACTGAAGCAATGATACCAAAGACGGATATGTACCAGTTATACAATGCGATAAAAGATTTACCGACTGGTGAGATAACTTGGGATAATGTTTATAAAAAAATGACCGAGAAAAAACCTTTCTGGATGGGAGCCACAGCTCCTGAGCAATATGTATTAAATCAGATGTTAGAACAAGTAAAAGACCCTAGAGCTAAAATAACAAGTGATATAAATTTAGCTAAATTATATAAGGAAGCCTTTGAACCAGAGAAAGAGAAAATGCCTACTTCTGAGATGCAGTTATGGCTTACTAACGAAGAATTATACCGACAATGGAAAGAGGCTGAAGCTACAGGAAAACCCCAGATAGATTTAGAAGCATTTAATAAGTGGCTAGATGATAGTGATATGACTATAAAAGGTGGAACTATCAATCCTATCACTGGTAATTTATCTTATAACTTTGGATCTCTAGATGATAAAAAACCTATTGAATATACAATTGCAAAAGCAAAAGAATATGTAGCTGATAATCCTGGCACTCAAATATCAAGTATAAACTTTGATACAGGAACTGTTTCGGTTGGTCCTATATCTAAAGTAACCCCAGAAGGTTTAAAAACGCCTACTTTTTACGTTGCTGAGAATATAGAAAAAGGATTTAGGGAAAAAGTAGAAAATATGGGTAACTTCACCAATGAATTAAACAGACTAAAAGGTTTAGGTATTGATGTTTCGATATATGAGACCACAGAATATTTTGCCGGATTGATGAAAGAAAAATATGATGAGGCAATAGATGTTATTCAATATTGTATGAGAGGAATACAATCAGGCGAAGAAACTGATGAAGATGGGCTTAATTATAGAGATACTTATAAAGAATGGTGGGAAAAATTAAGAAATTATGATGAACAATGTTTTATGGTAACTGGTGAACGATTATTGGCTCCTCCAGGAGGTGTAACTCCTTAAATGAATATTTGGAAATTCTTGGAAAATAAAAAAGAAGAAGAAAAAGAAAAGTTAGGTAGCCAATTTGGCGGTGGTTGGGGTATTGCTGATTTAGTTAAAGAAACGCAAAAAGAAGAGATTGATGTCGGTATACCTAAAGGTGAAGTTAAAGCTGAAGGTGCTTTAAAGCTCGAAGATAAGCCTAAAAGTGAGTTAGATATTTTAGACGAACTAAATGAATCTATCGAGAAGAATTATAAGCAGTATCAGAGTATGACCAAGAAATTGGAAACCTATCAGGAAGGATATGCCGATGCCCCGGATAACATTAAACCTTCTATTGCTGCCAACTTTAATAAATTAGTTGGTCAACATAGCGATTTGATTAAACAATTAGAAGGTGATATCGGAAAGAGAGACCAGATAATTACTACAGCATATAAACAAGAATTTATGAGATATAAACAATTGACCGGATTGCCTGAAAAACCAACTTTTAAACCTGCACCTATAGTCAAGCCTGAACCGATTATAGAAGGACTACCTGTATCTCTTCCAAGAGAAGAACCTAAACCTTTTTTAGAGGAAGCGAAGAAAAGAATAATTGGTGTTTTTGGAACATGGGAAGCTAAAAAAAGAGCTATGCCCGAATTGCAAAAGATGGAGGATTTTGCTAGTACAATTATAAGAGAAGCAGTCCCATTAGCTCAATCTCGTTATGGTGAAGATTATACCAAAAGAGGCAGTTACAAAGAAGAGATTGCTGTTATACACGAATATTTAACAGGCGCTCCGAGATTAGAAACTTTAGCAAAGATGGATACTAACTTTGAAAAATATAAAGACATTAATCCTGATGTAGATGAAAGAACCTGGCTGGAATATTATAAACAAGAAGGTTTGTGGAAAACTCTGATAACCGGTCCGACTGAAGGTATATATGATGAAGCTGAGGAATTACAAAGACAATTGAGTGATATTCGTATGAGGGTAGCTGAACCAGGAAAAGATTTTATCGGCCAAGTAGGTTGGGCTGGTGTGGCTATTGTTATGGGATATCAAGGTATAAATGCTTTATATAAAGGTGGTATGACCATCGAGAACAAAGTAATCAAGGGGGAGAAGTTAAAACAGGCAGTAGAGAGAATACAAAAAGCCTACATAAAAGAAACAGGAAAATTTAAAGCTACTTTAAGTGATAACGATTTTAGAATAGCAGAGGCTCTAGGTCAAATTACGAAGAGATATGGATCAGAAATGCTTACTGGATTGACTAAAATGGAAGTACCCCAAAGGGTATTTATGGGGCAAGCTGGGAACATAGCTAATCTAGTTAAGATGATACAGAGTGCAGGTAAATTAACACCTGAAATTACTAATCAATTAAAAGTTATGAACCCAGTAGATACAGGACTGGTATTTCAACAATTAAGCATGGCTTCACCTGCTATAGCTTCTAAAGTAGCTTCTGAATTTGTAGAACTTATACCACAAAAGATAACCAAGATACCGAAGGTTGAGGAAGAGATGACTCCAGAAGAATTAGAAGCATTTGAAAGATTAAAAGCAGCGAAAATTATACCAAAGGAAGAAGTTGAACCCACTAAAGCAGAATTAGAAGCGATAGAAAAGCCACTTACACCTAAAGAAAAATTTATTGAAAAGATGAAAGAAGCAGCAGAAGTCAAGGAAAAGCCCGGAGCCATAGGTGAAAAGTTTATAGGTAAGGCATTTAGGTCAGAAACAGAAATTCCTGAACATGGAGCAGAAGTAATCGCTAAAATGAAGACTGCAAAAGAGAAACTTGACTATGATTATGGAACTACTGCAAATTACATTTTTAAGGAAGCCGAAAAGGTAGCTAAGGGACTTGGAATAGACCTGAAGAAGGTGCCTATTAAAGAAATGATTTGGGTAGCACCTGACCCTAAAACTGCCGAGAAATATGATGGGGCTAAAGAACTGGAACTCCCGGAAGACACCATAATATTGGCGAAGGATGATGAGGGGGGATTTTTAGTATTAAAAAATACTGATAAATATATAGAGAAGGTTGAGGAAATACCAAGAGAAGAACCTGCGAAGGTAGAACCGGAACCTACTTCGGAAGAGATAAGAACAGTATTTATGGATGAAGAAAATTTAAAAACTACTGTTAAAAACAGGGAACTCTTCTACGAAAAATATAATAATGTTTATGTAGAAACCAAAGAAGGTTATGATAAATTATTAGAGGAACAAGTCAAAAATCTTAAAGAAGAAGGCTTTAAGGGCGTAGAAAAAGGAGGACTTAAAAGAGATGAAGAAGGGAAAGTCATTGGTCGTTATCCTACTGTAAGCAAAAACCCAAAATGGTATAGAGATTTTTATGTACGAGAAAACAAAAAACCAAGCGATGCAGATTTAAGAGAGATAGCCAGAGACCAATTATTAAGAGGGCATATTGAAGATTATGGAGAAGTCTCTGCTAATGAAATGTTTATAAAACTTGAAGCACAATTAGATAATTACGAAGCTATATTAAGTGATATCAAAGATGGTGATTATTCCTTCGAGACTCCCAAAAATATAGAGAAACTTAATGAAAAATTAAAAGAAATGGGGAAGGAAAATAAAAAAATAGTCAAAGATTTGAAAACAGAATTAGCCACATTAAAAGCGGAGAGAGAAGCTAAATACGTAGGATTAAAAGAAGAAGTAGAAGCAGCAAAAAAAGTTGAAGTTGAGATAGGGATTAAGAAAGGTCTTAAAGTTGCCAAAGCAGAACTTAAAGGAAGAGCAATCAAAGGTATGCCGAAAGAAGAAATCAAGGAAGGTAATAAACTTATCAAGCAGATTCAGATAATGGTTAAGGATAGGGGATTCACTAAAAAGCAATTTAGCGATATTAAGATGACTCATGGAGGAGCAAGGCATCTAACCGGTAAAACAAAAAGGATGACTATCCCTCAGTTAAAAGCAGTTTTTAAGGCAGTAGAGGCAGCAAGGCCTCGTCAAATAGGTTGGAAGAAAGTTTTATCTCTCAAGACTGAAAATAAAATACAGAGTTTGAAAGATAACCTTATTGATAAATTACAGATGACCGAGGAGACCTACAAGAGCGTGCTTAAAGATGTAGGAGTGTATAAAGAACCTCGTTATATCGATGCTAAACATTTTATAACAGAGAAACAGGGTAGGGATATTATTTACCGGTTAATTGATGAAGCTACTATATTGAGAACAACTCTACCTTATAAACAAGCGGTAGAAAAGAACCCTGAAATAAAGAAAGTTATTGATAAGGAACTATCTTTGATAAAGCCTGGAGATAAAAAATTAAAAGACCCTTGGGAAATGAACAGTATGCGTGTTTATTTCCAAAAAATGGGGGAGATAACCAATGAATCTTTTTATCGTTTAGGCCAGGACTTAATTAACACTCATTCAGAGAATAAGAAAAAATTGCATGAATTTATCGAAGGATTTAGCGAATTTAAAGATGTAGTTAGAAGCGAAGAGGCAATCAAAAGGGTAGATGATTATATAGTCTGTAAGTCTACTTTAGAAGATAAACCAAAATATCCCAAAGAAATTACCAAACAAGAAATAGAAATGGCTAAGAAAGTAGAGGGGATGTTAAAAGATTATGAAGCAACAGCAAGGACATTAACCTTCTTGAATGAAATAGATCATCTTGAGGGTATGCCCCAGTATGCACAATATAAAAAAGAAATAAATAAAGCAAAAGATATTTACGAAAGTAAAGGGTTTGATGATCTAGTAGAATATATGAAGACACAAGAGTTTGGGATAATAAAAAGTGGTTATTCCCCATTGCAAGTGATCTCTCCCAAAGTCAGATTAGACGAACCTCGCCCCACAACTTTTGGTAAAGGATATATCAAACATAGAACAGATATAGAGTATAAAGAGCAGGATAAGAACATATTACAAAGATTATTTTCTTATAAAAAGCAGATGGACAATCTTGTTTCTATGTATCCTAAAGTAAAGGCTCTTATAACTTTAACGGATAAGAATTTAGACAAGTTTGAGAATCCGAATAGAGTAAAAAATGTTATTGAATTATTTTTAAAAGAATTAAAAGGCTACAGTAGACCTGAAGGATTGGTAGAGAGAACTTTAAATAGAGCATATTCTCAATCTATTCAAGTTATTATTATGCCCAGTCCGGTATTAAGTGGAAGAAATTTACTTCAAAATCCGGCTTTTGCTTTTGATAAAACAATATTAATAGACCCCAGAAATAAAAATTTAACTGCTGATGAGGTAGAGTATCTTAATACTTATGTATCTCAAATGGAAGTTATGAAAGCTGATTGGTTTTTAACAGGTGAAAAACCTTACTTTGGCAAGGTTGGAGAGGCTTTAATAGGATTAATTAATAAAATAGGATTATATCCTCGTTCTGACCAAGCTAATAGAATCTGGGCATTTTGGGGCAAGATTAATCAAGTGAAGAGGGCTTTTGACAAGGATATATCCCTTAGTAAGCAAATAGAAGAAGCTAAGTTTTCCGATATGGAGTCATCGGAAAGGATAATGGCATTAGAAATATTAGCTAAGGATGGCAAAGAAGCAATGGCAAAATATATAGCAAAAGTGTATACAGATGATACTAATTTTCGCTATGCACGGTATGAGCGTTCTCCTGCTGAAATGGGAAAACATAAGTGGTTTACTAATTTAATGTTATTCCCACGTTCTTATTGGGAACTACTTTTAAAACACGGGAATAAACTTAAAACAGGGACAATAAAAGAACAAGGGAGGGCTTTTAAAGTATTAACAAATATAATAGTTGGTGGTCTGATAGTCGGTGCAGCATATAAAAAAGCTACAGGAAGGAGAGAAAACCCTTATAACCCATTAGTCTTGCTTGCCTATGAACCAGGGGGATTGGCAATAGGAATAGTTGAGGCGGCGACTGATGTTTATGCTAATACAATAATGGCTTTAAGTGGGGATGAGAGAGCTATGGCAGCTTTGACTACTGCTATACCCAAAATGGCGGATATGTTCATTCCTTTCTTTAGTTACACTATAAGAGGATATGAAGCGATGACAGACAAAAAAAATGTAGACCGAGAAGCATTGAGGAAGATAAGAGAACTATTAGATAAAGAATATAAAGTTAGAGGTAAAGCTTATATCATAGAGAGGAATGCAATTGAGAAGTGGCAGTACTTCTTATCTGGCGCTGGTATAGATGTGGCCATAAAGGAGAGAGAAAAAGAGGAGAAAGAAAAGAAAAAAATAACATTTAAAAAACCTGAAATATTAAAAAGACCCTCAATTTTGAAAGTAGGCAAACCTAAGGTCTTAACAAAATAGCTGGTTTTTTAAATTGACCAAAAGTCAAGAAGGATAAAGCAAAAATGAGTGATTGGACTAAAGTAGAAAGAGAAAAAGAAGATTGGACTAGGATAGATAGAGAGACCATCGATTATGGCTGGTTTAGAGCTGGTTGGTTTACTGGTTGGTTCAGTGGCCCTCGGGAAAAAGTAGAAAAGCCAATTGATGGTTGGACTAAAGTCACAAAGGGGTGATAAATATGTTTAAAAGAATTTTGTTAGTCTTAGCTTTGATATGTATGATTGTGTTCCCTGTATTCAGTCAGGCAGGAAATTATACTACAAATAAATACTTTTACTTGCCTTTATATGGGGCTTACGGTATGGATGAATACAACGAATATAATCTTTATATGCAAAAGGCAGATACACAGATAGAAGCTAATAAAACGGGTATAGCGAATATCGATTTATCTCTATCTGCTCTAAAATTTACTGATCTGGCCGATACTCCTGCTGATTATACAGAACAGGCCGGGAAATATACAAAAGTTAATGCGGATGAAACAGGTTTAGAATTTGGGGATCCTGCTGGTGCTGGAACTGTCACTACAAGCGGTACGCCTGTAGCCAACGATATAGCCAGATTTACTGGAGAAACTGTTATTGAGGGTTTAAGTTATGCAGATTTTAAAGCAGCTTTGAATTTAGAGATTGGAACTGATATTCAGGCATATGATGTCGCTTTAACAAATATATCAGGACTCACTTATGCATCACCATCGTTTATAAAATTAACTGCTGATGATACCTATACAGTCAGGACATTAGCGGAAGTAAAAGAAGATTTATTGCTTGATAATGTAACCAATGTAGCAACTGATGACACTGCTTACAATGCAACTTCTTGGGATGCTAATACTGATGCAGCCACTAAAAATGCTATAAGAGATAAGATTGAAACAATGGGGAATGGTGGCTATACTAACCTGACTCAATTTGTAAATCAGACTGCTTGGCAACTATTCTATTCTAATGATTTAGGTGATGTAATAGAACTTCCACTTGGTGCTGATGGAACTTATCTTGGAAGTAATGGAGCTGCAGCTGCACCTACATTCAGTGTCCCTGAAGGTGCTGGTGATGTTTTAAAAGTGGGCACTCCTGTAGATAATCAAGTTGGTGTATGGACAGGCGATGGGACAATTGAAGGAACTATTGGGCTTACTTATGATGGTTCTAACTTACAGCTAACAGGAGATATCGGTGCAACAGGTGCAAGGATAACTAAAGCCTGGCTTACAGATTTAGAAGTTACTAATGATATAACTATAGGTGGTACTGCTCTTGCAAGTACTTACTCACCTATTGCTGGTAGTGAGAGTATAGTAACCGTAGGTACAATAGGAACAGGAACATGGGAAGGAACAGCCATCGCTGACGGTTTTATTCCCAATACTATTACAATTTCAGACTTGCAGGTTGAATTAGATGCAGGCGCTCATACAATAGGATTTACTATGCAAACTGGTAGTGGAACAGGAGAACAGACTATAGACTGGAAACTTGGCAATAAGATGCAATTCACTATCGGTGCAGCGACTACTTTTATATTTACAGCACCTACCAACCCATGTCATTTGTTTATGGAAATAATACAAGATGGTACAGGTGGTAAGGACATCATATGGCCTGCAGCTGTTAAGTGGTGGGGAACAGAGCCGACTTGGACTGATGGTGGTATAGGTAAAACTATTGGAGTAGCTCTTTGGTATAATGGAACGGATTATTGGTGTCAAGGCACACCGTGGGAGAGTTAAAATATGAAAAAAATATTATTAATAATAGTTTTAGTATTATGTATATTTCAGATGGTTGTTTTGGCAACGGCCATTGATATAGGAACAGAAGCTATTGTTAGAAATAGTAATGTTGATGCTAATAGGACTTATATTGCGATAGGTAATCCTGCAAATGAGAGTGGTAAAATAACAAGTGTTGAGATATATACATGGACTGGGCAAAGTTTAGTGAATTGTGAAGTAGCCACTTTTTATGGGTCTGGGGTCGTATATTCTACCCGCGATACTGAATTTATTGGTGCTGTAGCTGCAGGGGCAAAACGAACTTTTACAGTAGATTTAGACGTTGAGGCAGGAGATCTTATAGGTATATTTTTTACCGATGGCGCTGTATATAAAACAGAAGGCGGCTCTGGTATGGCTGGGATATATTATTATACTGCGGATTACATCCCCTGTACAAACGAAACCTTTGTTTTGATTGGGGCCGGCTCTCAAGAGATGAGTCTTTATGGGACAGGAGAAGCAGAAGCACCACCACCACCAGTAGAAGTTAATGTAATAAATATGGGGATTAACTTTTAAGGAGATGATGTAATGATTGCAGAACTTATTAATAATTACGGCAAATTAGGTGTACAAGGCGTATTAGTTATATTAGTAGCTTGGCTGGTATGGTACCTGATCAGGAGTATCATGGGAATGTTTAAAAATGAATTAAAGGAATTGCATAAAGATGGCATAACAAATGCAAGGTTAAATCGTAAGAGTATAAATATGCAAAAGAAATTAATAAATCAATTTACAGCTTTAACTGAATACCTTAACTTTCACTTTAACGGATGCGTAGAGAAGGTAAATTGTAAAAAGAAGGTTAATAAAAAGAATGGACAAAAAAAATGACCCATTAGGTGATCTCTCAACCAACTTTTGGTCTAAAGAATTTCGTTGCCCGTGCAAAAAATGCAGGAGAAAGAAAGTTTTAGTTGACGACCTGTTATTGTTTAAATTAGAGATGGTCAGGATAGCTTGTGGTAATGAACCTATGACCATAAATAGCGGTAACCGGTGCGAGGAGGAAAATGCAAGGATCGGGGGTCATCCCGATTCAGCCCATATCCCCAGGCCAAAGGGGAAGGGTGCTGATGCTAAAATAAAAGGGAAAAAACCTCTCGAAGTAGGGTTGGCTGCTGAAAAAGTGGGGGGTTTAAGAATAGGGATAGCCAAAACATATTGTCATTTAGACGTGATGCCCCCGAGCCCGAGCAGATTCTGGATCTATATAAGGGGTAAGCCCATTTATTCCGGACCTATAGAGAATAAGGATCTATTAAAATTCTACAAAATGGTGATGGGTGAATAGATCGTGGATACAAAACTAATTATCGGGATCACTATATTTATTGTATGCTGTATCCTAGCTTTTTTAATAACTCATCTATACTTGCACAAAAAATAACTATGATTATAATATTAGATTGAAAGGAGAGTGAAAAATATGTTAGATTGGCTAGCTGATTTATCCTGGTACTGGATTGCTGCTTTTGTGGGAGCAATCGCTTTTCTGTTTTGGCATTTTGGTAAGGATTAAAAAATATAATTGAGAGAGGAAGGTGAAAATAAATGAGTAGCATATTAAAATTATTGGGCCTTATAGGTGGAATTGTACCCATAATCTTAGTATTAATTAAAGAGTTTGAGACGCCCGGTTTTGGGGCCGAGAAGCGAAAAGTTATACTAGATGCAATCGCTTTATTCTACGATAAGTTGGCCGAAGGCAATACCTTGCCCATAACTAAAGAGAAATTGCTGGGCCTTGCTGGCAACTTCGTAGATATCGCAGTAGCATTCTTTAATCTTGTTGGTATATTTAAACACAATTCCCCTACCGTCAGTACCTAGGCGATTCTTGGTTAGAAAAAAAGACCATGCCCTACTGGAAAAAACTATTTAAAGCCTGGGGAATATATAAAGTTGACTTTCATAAGAAATACAGAAAACACCTTAAAGGAAAGAGATACAAAACTTACATTGATTTAGTTATTGGGGATATTAAAAAGAGCATTGGATCGATGAATAGGGCTCAAATCGATGAATGTCTTAAAGATTTCTTCCGGAAGAAAGAATTTGTATGTCCGGATATCCCAAGATGATTTAGGCACTTCTGCACAACAAACCTCAACATTCGAGACCGCCTGGTGGATCAAGCCAAGCGGTCTTCATTTTTTTAAAAAAAGACTTGCATTCTATTTTTCCATATGATAATATTATTATGGTGATGAAATGATAAAAGATGAAAGAATTAAAAAATTGATAGAGATTGTTAATAAATATAGGATTAGTCCTGAAATTGTGGCTCATATAATTGGGGTAAGTTTGACTACTTATTATCGATATAAAAATGGAGAGACTATTCCGCAGAGCCAAAATACCAGAAATGTAATTGATAGTGTTATAGAAGGATATACTCAGAAAAATAAATAAAAAGGTGGAAACTGTATGATACTTAAATATCCAGATTATCTACAATAGAATATTCTGAATATCTGGGTTAACGTCCTATAATATATCTTATGACAATCATATGATAAAATAAAATTAAA
>JABUBM010000105.1_pt1 | contig 17784 bp, 14 predicted proteins | sample 7240321 | NCBI WGS metagenome assembly JABUBM01 (sample SAMN07256344, study PRJNA390944) | subsurface metagenome | isolation source: Methane hydrate marine sediment | place: Pacific Ocean: Eastern North Pacific, ODP site 1244 | collected 2002
GGATTTATTTAAAACTTTTATAGGGTACTTAGGGGATTTTTTCATCTTGTTTTCCTCTTTTCTTTCTACATTATAGAATATGATTCTATTTTTATTATACAAGATGAATTATAGTTTTGTCAACTCTTTATGGAAAGATTATAATAAAACATTTTTCAAGAGATAAATTATGCAGGGCTTTAAAATACCAAAAACAATAGTATGCACTTAAACATAAAAAATAATTTTTTTGTGTTTAAGTGCTAAGAATTGATTGATATTCTTATTTTTAAAACTATTTTTATTATAAAAAAGCAATTACCTAATATTCAATTTATCTAATGTTTTAGCAGTAAGACGGACACAACTATCCGGATCCGGCAAAGGGAGAATTTCTGCAGAGATATAACCCTGATAATTTATTTTTTTTAGAGTGTTTATTATTTCCTTAAAATCAAGATGGCCACAACCCGGTGCCCACCGGTTACTGTCTGCAAAGTGAACATGGGTGATATAATCTTTCGCTTGAATAATACTGTCGTAAATTGAAACCTCTTCAATATTCATATGAAAAGTATCTGCTAATAGCCCTAAATTTGATGCTCCTACCCGCTTAATAAATTCAATTCCTTCGTTGAGGGTATTAATAAAATTACTTTCATATCTATTTACCGGTTCTAAAGTAAGCCCTATATTGTATTCTTTTGCAAATTCTATACATTTTCTCAAACAATCAATAGTCCATTCTTCAGCTTCTGTTTTGTTCACGCTTTCTACAATTATTCCTCTTATTAACCCAATAATTACCTGAGCATCAAAATGGGAAGCAAATACTATCTGATCATTTATTCTTTCTACCGCCATTTTCCTGATAACTTCGTCTGGATCAGAAAAACATAAACCCTCTTCTCCGTAAGCTTGCCCGGTACCTATAGCTGGAACTTCTAAATCATTTTCTTTTATTATCTTAATAATATTTTCAACTTTTAAATCTTTAGGATTTCTAACTGCCAATTCTGCGCCATCAAAACCTAAATCTGCAACTTTCTTAATACTCTTTTCAAAATCTTCTTTGAAGGCTAAAGCTGAAAATTTAGTAGGCTGAATAGAAACTACTATACTTTTTTTCATTGTTTTATACTCCAATAATTAAAATTGATCTTTCAAAGTAATTGTGAGGGTGTAGGCAATATATTCCCTTTCTGTCATTCCCGTGGAAACGGGAATCTATCTTTAAATATTATTCTGGATTCCCACTTTCGTGGGAATGACAATAATAGACAGGCGGGCCTGTTCCTCGTTTTCACAAGGGCAAGCTCTATGAAAACAGGAAACATCTGTCTCTAAACTAAGGTAGGGGTTCGATTCATCGAACCCGATAAAAAAAATTGCCAGATAACCCGGGGCGGATAAATCCGCCCCCTACACAAAAAATAATACATTATCTGAAAAAGTTTTGAATTTTGAATCATGGTTTTTCGCTTTAAGTTTTTAGTTTTAATAAGGTAGGGGTTCGATTCCAGGAAGGGCACAATTCATTGTGCCCTTACACTTAAATCTTATTTTTTTCACGCGATACGCGATACGCGATACGAATAACTATTCACTATAGACTATTTATTTGTCCGATATATGGTAATTCAAATACAGATTTCCAGCCTTTGCTCATCGGTTCTTTTAAGAATGGCTCCATCTCCTTGGGGTCACGCAAGCTGATCTTTTCTACCGGTGGTAATTTTCCGGCTGGATAGGTCTCCATAATCTCATCATGAACCAAAGTCAAATAGCTTAGAATTGCAGCAATAGGACGTTTTGCTTTTTCAGCACTGGCTCGAGTCGGATAACCTACTACTCCTTCCGGAACAGCCGATCTTTCAATTGCAGATTGACCTTCCCCCTGCTGCCACCCTTGAGGTCGATGATAAGGGTCAACAGAGGTATCAAAATGACCTCCAGGCAGTAACGAATCACCTTCAGTGTCTACAGCATACTTCATATCTATCATATCAGGGAAGAGTAATTTGGCAACTGAAGCCTCTGCCTCATCAGCATGAATGAAGTCAGTGGTGAGACTATCTTCTCTATCGATAGGAATAAAGAATTCTCTGATAGAGCGATGCCAATCGATTACCCGATAGATACCCGGTAATTGGTAGCGTTTGCAGAATTCCTGGATGGCTGATTCTAATACCCATAATTGCCCATGGTTGTTCACCCACATCTGTTTGCGGAATCCATCATTCCACAGTCCGTACATCACATTGATCATAGTTTCTCTAACTACATCTTCGGGCATAATAATGGTTCCGGCCATGCCGCAATGATGATAAGGATGTGCACCATAATTTAGGGGAGGTAGGGCTAGACTGCAGCCTACTCCATCCCTGTTTTTTATATAACGGCGTACTCCTTCACAAATCTGGGTGACCATAAAAGTATCCAGGCCGGTGTTGGCATAATCACCATGACATTCGGTACACCCTACCGGAACAAAGACAAAATCATTTTTACGTCTGTTTTCAATAACATGCATACGGGGAGTAGTTTGAATATAACTCCCTGCTTTCCCTAATTCTGAAGGAGAAGGAATTTCGTATTCCTTAAGTATCTCCTCAATTTTACTCAGTGGTGCATCAAATAATTCTTTTTTCAATCGGCCTACCTGGCTATTTTCAAAGACTATCTGAGGATAATCAGTAGTCAGCCATTTTTTATTATCATTCATTTTATTTTCTCCTTTTCGTTAAATTAAATTATTAAAATACACAAGTAATTTTACATTCTGTTCTATCAGTCCGTAATAGAACTATATTTTCAGGAACTTCATCTAAGGTTATCTTTTTGGTAATCAATGGAGTCATGTCCATTCCTGAGGCCATTGAACTAATAACTCGGGGGAATGTTCCGTGTCCGGAATGTCCCTGGGAACCTAAAATAGAAGCCCTTCTTACCTGGAAAACCTCTCCGGTTACCGGAATCTTCTTATCTGAACGGGCTACAATTACTACTGTGCTGTTAATCATCTTACCTTCCCAGATAGATTGTTCGATATCTGCCCAGACCTTATCAGGTAAACCAGTTGCTTCTAAATATAATTTAGCTCCCAAACCGCCGGTTATATCTAACACCCTCTCTGAAAAATTTTCTTTAAGAGGATTAATGATATGGTCTGCACCCATTAACTTACCTAATTTTGCTCTTGATTCAGAAGGTTCAGAAAGAATTACATTAGAGGCTCCGGCTTTTTTCATTATGGCTACTGCGGCAAGACCAATAGGTCCTCCGCCTAAAATTACCGCATTATCTCCGGGTCTTATCCCTCCTCCTCGCTCTATCATTGCATTATAAGCTACAGAAGTAGGTTCAACTACACTACCAGCCAGGAATAAATCATCACCCTTGTAAACTCTCTTTAGTTCTTCCAGACTCCAAATATATCGAGAATCAACTTTAACATACTCCGCAAAAGCGCCATCACAACTAAAACCAATTTCCTGTAATTTTTCACAGTGATTAGGGTAACCGTCGGCACAGGGTCGGCAAGAAGCACACCAGAACATTTCTTCTGCAGTCACTGCCTCTCCCTCTTCAAATTTTCTCCCCGTCCTCTTATTAATGGCTTGCTCACCTGCCTCTGCTACAATTCCTGAAAATTCGTGACCCAGGGTCGCCGGGAAAGCAGTAAGCCCCGGATACCAGATATAACCATCATCATCAGGTTGAGCCATATGGACATCACTACCACAGATTCCGCAGGCTTTAACTTTGATTAAAACTTCTGTGGACCCAATTTTAGGAACATCTTTCTCCATTATTTTAAGTTCCGGATTTTTCCAAACTTTACTTCCTAAATAAGTAAGTTTCCCGTCAATATCTTTTGCTCCTAATTTAAAATCTGGTTTAGGCTGCCAGTCAGCATACAAAGTAACAGTTTTCATTTTTGTTTCTCCTTTTTTTAATTTTAATTTAATAATTTATTTCTTACAAGATTTTCTTATTATTAATTTAGGCTGTAATATTACTCTTCTTTGATTAAATTCTCCCTCCTCTATTATTCTTAATAACATTTTCACTGCTAATTCTCCCATCTCCAGCATCGGCTGACGTATAGTAGTTAGGGAAGGGTAGACAAAAGATGCCAATTCAATATCATTAAAACCTATTACCGAAAAATCTTCAGGAATGCGAAAATTCTTTTTTTGAATAGCCTGCATAGCTCCCAAAGCCAACAGGTCATTGGCTGCAAATATGGCAGCAGGCGGTTCATTTAATTTTAAAAATCTCTTCATCACCTGATAACCGCCTTTTATTCTAAAATCACCTTCTCCTACCAATTCATCCCTGTAATCAATTTCATATTTTTTCAATGCTAACTTATAGCCTTTTAATCTATTAAGCGCTGACCTTATCTTAAGAGGACCGGTGATATGGGCAATTCGGCGATGACCCAGCTTAAGCAAATATTCGGTAGCCATCATCCCACCTTCTACATCATCAACGATTATACAGTTCTTATCCAACCCTTCGATATTACGGGAAACTAATATATAGGGAAATTTTTTCTTCTCTAATTCTAATATACTTTTGTCTTTAATATGGGCTGTTCCCAAAATTAAACCATCAACTCTTTTCCCCCGTAATATTTCTAAATAGGTTCTCTTTTTTTTTAACTTATCATCGGTATTGCACAATATGATATTAAAATTATTTTTATTTGCCGCGTCCTCCACACCTCGGGCTATCTCCGCGAAAAAGGGATTGGTGATATCCGGAATAAGCATTCCTAAGGTATGAGTTCTTTTTGTCTTTAACCCACGAGCAATGGCATTGGGAGTATATCCTAATTTTTTAATTATCAAAAGAACTTTGTTTTTAGTTTTTTCGCTTATCCGGGAATCATCATTTATTACTCGGGAAACTGTGGAGGGATGGACTCCCACTAATTTTGCTACATCCTTAATTGTCGGATTCATAATCGATTCTTGTTCTTTCCTTTCTTCTCCCCAAGTTTTTATTTGGTTATTTTTACAAAACTCCCCTTGGTTAGAGATTCTTTGGCTGCGTATCCCATCTGGACAGAGATTTTTCCATCAAATCCACCTACTGGTGGTTCTTTGTTTTCCTGAATACATTTAATAAATTCTTCCATCTCAGCTAAATAAGCTTCTTGATACCGTTCTATGAAAAAATAAAGAGGTTTATCGCTTATAGTATCCTTAGCACTATTAACAATTACTTCTGTTGGCTTTGGATTCCCTACCATTACGCAGCCTTCTGAACCAAATATTTCTATACGCTGGTCATAGCCATAAACTGCCTTTCGACTGTTATCGATAGTTCCCCAGGCACCACCTTCGTATTTCAAAGTAACTATAGCGGTATCAATATCCCCTGCTTCTCCGATAGCCGGGTCAATCAAGCAACTGCCCACCGCCATTAACTCCACCACTTCTTGATCCAAAAGGAAACGGGCCATATCAAAATCATGAATCATCATATCCAAAAAGATTCCTCCGGAAACTTTAACATAACTAATCGGAGGTGGCTCAGGGTCTCTACTGGTTATTCGCACCAGGTGAGGGGTGCCGATTGTGCCTTTTACAACTAGGTCTTTGGCTTTTTTAAAGCTGGGGTCAAATCGGCGATTAAATCCTACCTGTAGTTTTACCCCTGCTTTTTTCACTGCAGCTATAGCTTGATCAATTTTGCTTATATCTAAAGCGATAGGTTTTTCGCAAAAGATATGTTTACCCGCTTCAGCTGCTTCGGAAATTATTTGAGCATGGGTATCAGTAGATGAACAAATTACTACTGCATCAATGTCCTTATTTTCCAATAAAACTCGATAATCTTTTTCAGCGATTGGTATTTCTAATTGAGATGCCACTTCCCTGGCACTCTTTTCAAATATATCAGCAACTGCTGACACTTTTGTCCCGGGAATCTGATATTTTAAATTGCGAGCATGTAATCTTCCTATTCTACCCACACCAATTACACCAATATTAACTTTTTCCATAATTATCTCCTTTTCTGCTTTTCAATTTTATATAAATATTCAATCCGTAGAACTTAAAAAAATAAATAAAATGAATAATAAATTCCTATTTTCAAAAAATCTTCTAATAAATTTAGAGGTTTTAATCTGGGAGAATTAAACTTTTACTCCTCTATAATTAAATCATTTTTAATATTTTTATTAAAATCTAAATTCCTTTACAGCTTGAAACATAGCAATAATATTTTCAATGGGAACTTTTGACTGAATGTTGTGAATAGTATTAAATACAAAACCTCCTCCCTTCCCAAATATCTTGCAGCGCTCGTTGACTTCCTTTATTACATCTTCAGGTGTCCCAAAGGGAAGTGTCCTCTGTGTATCTACTCCACCGCCCCAGAATACCAATTTATCTCCGTATTTTTCCTTTAACATTTTGGGATCCATGTCTTTGGCTGAAGTCTGAACAGGATTTAAAATATCCACTCCAACATCCACAAAGTCATCTAAAAAGAGAGCAATCGAGCCACAGGTATGATAGAAAGTCTTCCAGGAAGTGTTCTTATGAATCCAATCATTTATCCTTTTATGAAAGGGCTTGTAAAACTCCTGATACATATCAGGTGATATAAAGGGGGCATTTTGAGTTCCAAAATCTGTTCCGCTAACCATAATTACATCTATCTTATTTCCTACTGCTTCATAAGAGAGTTTCAAGTTTTTCAGTGCTATTTCACATTGCAATTCAAAGATTCCCTTTATATAATCGGGATATTCAATATGGGCGGTAATCCATCTTACCGGTTCCCTGATCCCTTTAGGATTTTTAATGGCCGGACCTGGCACCATAGAAACATCTCCAAAGCCTGCATCTATAAACTCTCCGACAATACAAAGATCTGTATTTTTATATAGCTCATCTGCCCTGTTCTCTAAATATCTTAATGTTTCCTCAGAAAAAATCGAGTACTGCTGGTTTGCCCAATCCTCCGGATTTAAATTTCTCTCATCAAAAGGCTCTTGACGTACTAAAAGATCAAAATAATAACCTCCTTTAGGCATCTTCGCACAGGGAGGAACTGAACTATCCCCTTGGGGATAGAGATAAATATTACCTTCATCATCCCTTTTAGTGGTAAATTTTTCAGGCACTAATACCTTAGTACCATCAAATAGCTTCCAGGGTTTCCAATTCTCATTTCTAAATCCAAAAAAATTAGTAGGAAGCCATAATCCTATGGTATCAATCCCTAATTTCTCTATTACCTCCATCTCAACTCCGCCAAGCATCTGAAAAGGATCGACTATACTTACTGATTTATCCTTTAAGCCCAAGGACTGCCTTAATTTAGCGTAAGTGCTTGCTTGAATTCCGGTCACCAAAGTTGAGCCTAAATCAAGAGGAATACGGTCAGTTTCTTGATGATCAATGGCTTTTCTTACCCTTTCTCGAGAATTCATTGGTACATCTCCTAAAAATATGAGGTAAATTAGAAACCTTTACTCTAGTTTTCAAGTTTTTAATGCCTTTGACATCTTTCCGGTAGCTATTATCTCTATAATATCTTCCGGACTGGCGTCTTTTTTATAAACTTCTCCTATTTTTATCCCCCTATCTAACATCACAAATCTTTCCGCGACAGGATAAACATGATAAACATTGTGAGTGATAAAAATAACTGAAACCCCTGACTCGCTTGCTTTTTCTACCTGTCTAAGCACTTCCCTTGTTTCTCTAACTGATAAGGCCGCTAAAGGCTCATCAAGGATAAGGAGTTTGACTTTAAAATGCATAGCTCTTCCTATGGATATTGCTTGTCTCTCTCCTCCGGATAAAATTGATACAAATTCACTGGGTGCCCTTACCCTTACACCTAACCCTGTAACAGCTTTTTCACATTCTTCATCCATCTTTTTCCTATCAAGTAGATGTATCGGCCCTATCTTCCTGGTTGGTTCTCTTCCCAAAAAAAAGTTCCTGGAAATACTCATTATATCTACCAAAGATAGTGCCTGATGAACTGTTTCAATCCCCATTGCTCTTGCATCTTTTGGGGATGAAAAATTTACCCGACCGCCTTCAAAAAAAATTTCACCTCTATCCGGAGGAAAAACACCGGCCAGGATCTTTATAAGAGTAGATTTGCCTGCTCCATTATCCCCTAAAAGACCCAAGATTTCTCCAGATCGAACCTCAATATTTACCTTTTTTAATGCCTGGACTGCTCCAAAATTCTTTTCCATATTGACCATTTTTACTAATGATATAGCTTCCTGCATAAATTATGACCCTCCTTCACCTTTACATCTCTAAACGTCTAAGCTTGAGATTGATTGTTGCGGCTATGATTAAAATTGCTCCTACGAATGTTTGATACCAATAGGCAGGTGCACCTATCATTACCAGGCCAGTTCTCATCATCCCCATAAGAAATGCTCCAAAAAATACTCCAATGATTGTTCCATAACCTCCGGTTAAGAAAGTTCCTCCGATAACCGCTGAGGCAATTGCTTCCAATTCCATTCCTGTTCCAAATGATGCGTTGGCGATATTAAATCTACTTATTACGATACAACCTGATAATGAGGCCATTAGAGATGATAACATGAAATTTGTTACTTTTACTTTATTTACATTTACCCCCATCGCCCTTGCTACTTCTTTATTCCCGCCGGTTGCAAATACCCAATTCCCGTATCGTGTATTAGTAAGGACAAGTGAGAATAGCAGGGTGAGTAAGACGAACCAGATATGAGAAGGCCGAAAACCATAGCCCATAAATCGGGTTAATATGGTGGGCATAATGATATCGCTTTTATAGCTAACCGATTCACCTCCGGTAATAGCTAAAAGTGACCCTCTTAAAAATAACATCATACCCAAAGTTGCTATAAAAGAGGGGATGTGTGCGCGTAGAGTTATCATTCCATTACAAAAACCGATAAAAGCTGCAATAGCCAATGTAATAATGAAGGCTAACGGTGAATTAAAGCTATTTGATAAGGTTACAAACAAAAAACCTGATAATGCATAAACACTGCTAACCGAAAGATCAAATTCTCCGGCAATCATTAAAAAAGCTACACCAATAGCCATAATTCCTAATTCTGAAACTATGGTAAGTATCCCGGTAATATTACGAAGGGTTAAAAATTTTGATGAAAAAATAGAAAAAATTGTAAATAATATCAAGAAAGCAAGTATCACTCCAAATTCAGGCCATCTACGTATCTGAGAAAAGCTTAAAAATTGCCCTCGAGTTTCAACCCCTATATTATTCGTTGACTTTTCCATTAATTCCTCCTAATAGCATTTTTATATAATGTTGGGTGGTGCTATTTCTCAGACACCACCCAACATATTTAATTAGCGTTCCTTCCAGTTAAAGTTTACCTGTATCCTTCTTTAACTAAATCCTCCAAAGAAGGAATATCATCTGCAGTAATGACTGCTGGTCCTGTGGAGACTGGTGCCGGTGGAGGAATATAACCATACTTTGCACTTAAATAAGCAAATACTACTCCCAGGTAACCCTGCAGGTATTGCTGCTGGTCCATAGTAAACATTACTTTGCCTTCCTGGATGTATTCGAGTATCTTAGAAGAACTATCCATTTGGGCAATTTTTACATCTACTCCTACTTTTATTCCATCTGCTTCTAAACGTGGGATTATAGTCTCTGTACGCATAGTGTTTGAGCAGAAAATTGCATCAGTTTCGGGATGTGCTTTTAAATAAGCAGCTACCATCTCGGCACCTTTAACTGCATCCTCAGTAATGTCCAGAGATTCTGCAATCACACCCTTTGCTTTCATGGTATCCATATAACCTCTTCCTCTTGCTTCGATGTGAGTGGCTCCTGGATGATGGTTAGCAAATATTGCGCGTTTGGGAGTAAATCTCTCTAATGTCTCCTGAGCTGCCTTAACCCCGATAAAGTAGCTATCTTCACCAACATAAGTTAAAACAGGTATCCTGTCTTCGGGGTCTCTAAGGTCTGGCGCATTAATCGCTACTACCGGTAGTCCTTTAGCAATCTCTGCTCGAAGGGATTCATCCATAGCCTCAGGTGCGGTCAAGGTGCAAACTAAAGCATCGGGTTCGCTTGCCAAGGCTGCCTCTATATAGGCTATAAACTCTTCAAGTTTAAATACTGCAGGTCCGGTATAAATCACTTTTAAATCGTCATATAGATCACCCGCATCGAGTGCTCCCTTCTCGCAAACTTTCCAGAATGGGTCAGCAATGCCACCGTGGACTACTACATAAATTTTATATTCTTTTTCTGCTGCAAAAGAAGATAGGAAGATGCTCGAAAACAAGAAGATAACGATAAATATAAACAAACCAGTTTTTAAATTACTTTTCATTTTTTACCTCCAAAAAATTTTTAAACTTCTAAAAATATCCAGGAAAAATTTTCTCCTTATGTCTCACCTCCTCTTGTTAGTTCCCTGTTGTTTAAAGGACAGTTTCTTTTTTTCAGGGTATGGTCACAGGGAGTTTTTTGATTTTTAGTGTTAGCCTGAACAATTTTAAGTATTAAATGCGAACGATTGCATTATAATAATTTAAATCCCATAAATTCTTTTCTTTGATCTATTTTGATTAAATCACTTTTTTGATTTCTAACTTTCGAGTATTTGTGTTTAATTTTACTTATTAATTGCTTGCTGAGCTCATTAACAAAAATTCAAAATAGTGATAAAAATAAGAAGGCATTTTCAGTGAAATTTTATAATTATAAAAGCAATATTATAATTATGCATTCGATTGCAGGTGATTTTATTTTACAATAAGACAATTCCTCTTGTCAAATATTTTTAAAATATACAATATTAATAATATATGGAATCACAGATCTTCACATTTAACATACTATAATTTCTTCAAATATGATTTGTCTTAAGAAGTTATATTAAATGTGAAGACCGCTCCCCCCTTTTTTTGCTATATCAACAAATAAAGGATAGCATCATTTGTACAATCTTTGCCGAACTGCATCATACAGAATTATCCCAGCAGCTACTGACGCATTTAAGGATTCAGTGGATCCTAAGATAGGGATTTTTATTTTTTTATAAGCTGCCTTCCTCCATATATCATTTGGTCCTCTATTTTCGTTTCCAATTACTAAAGCGAAAGGCTCTTTGAGGTTAGCGGAATAGTAATATTCTTCACCATCTAAATCTGCTACTATAATATTTATAGAGTGATAGTTTAACCATTTGACAGCCTCATCATCGTCAAGACCATTTATAATAGGCACCTGAAACAGGGAGCCCATTGTAGACCTAATAACTTTTGGGCTGTATAAATCTACAGTTCCTTCAGTTAATAATACTGCGGTAACACCTGCTGCAGCGCTGGTTCTTATGATTGTTCCAAGATTTCCAGGATCCTGCAGGCCATTTAAAACAACTACCAAAGAATTTGTACCAAGAATTATATCTGCCAATGATATTTCTATTTGCTCTGCTACAGCTATTATTCCTTGAGGGCTAATTGTATCTGAAACTTTCTTAAATAGATTATTGGGCAGCCTTAAAACCTGGCAACCTTGATTAATTTTTGGCACATTTTCTACTGTTTCATTAATAATAAGGTATTTTATTTTTACTCCCCTATTATTAGCTTCCTCAAGAAGCCTGGTGCCTTCTATAAGAAATAATCCACTGCTTTCACGAACTTTTTTTTGACTTAAGGCTTTTATTAACTTATATATTGAATTTTCCTTGGAAGTAATATTTTTATACTGTTTCATGTATGATACTCCTCTATAGATTAAAATTAAGGAAATTAAGGGGTCAGGCTTCACAAGTTCACATAATATTCTATCTTAAGGAATATTTTTATTGATTATTAACCTATTTTTTTAAGTAGTCATATAGACTTCTTACCTTTATCTTATTCGAGGAACATTTTACCCTTTTGTTCATCGAAGGAATTAAAGGGAAAAAGTTGTCCGAGGGCATGTATTCCTCTTCGGAAGCAATAAATACTCCGAAAGCTGGTCGCTTGCATCGGAAGATCAGATTGTTACCATCTCGGGTATAGGATAATTCTGGATCTGGTAAGTGCATGTCTCTAAAGTTATCAAAAAGAAAATAATTATCGAATTTCCCTTCATTACTTTGCACTACAATGTATATCACAGTATTGGATAGTGTATTTGTGGGTAAATCGTGTATCTTAAGGATATCGATTGTGGAAACGAAATCCCTCGGGACCTGTATTTTTTCATACTTTTTCTCCCAAGTCTTTTCTCCTGTAATATTCCAGATTTCCAGTGAAACTTCCACTGTTTTTTCCTCATGTATATCATTTATAACCATAACTTCAAGAGCTTGCTCTGATAGTTTATAATCTACGAAAGGCAAAATGTTAGCATAAAACTTCTTAGTATAATAATAAAGGGCTTTTGGCCTTTTGAAATAATCTACACAAGACCAGCTAAAGACAGGCCAGCTGTCATTGTACTGCCAGTAGAGTGTACCCGCTGTGTTGTATTTTCTCGCTCTCCAATGTTCTACCCCAAATTTTATAGCTTCTGCCTGATTGAGTTGAGAAAGATAGACAAATGCATCAAATTCCGTTATTATCCCGAAGTGACCGTTAATGAAACGTAGTATCCGCTCCTGTCCCTCTTTTTGTTTATTATGATTTAATATAACGGGATGGAATATCTCTTGTTCCTCTTTTTTAGCAAAAAAGTTGATAGTCTTCGGATCAGGAGCAGCTTGAAATCCAAATTCACTTATGAATCTTCCGTTCTCTTTAGCATAATCTTTATAATCTTCCCAACCTGACCACACATTCCATATATGATAATCACCGGAACTTGAAGAATTTGCCTTATCTCCACCGTATGGACTCGAAGGCCAATAAGGCCTCGAAGGGTCCTCTTGGGCACATATCATTGGGAAATCATGCAGATATAATTTATTTCCCAGGTATTCACCATTAATTTTATGGGTCATCATGGGCCATTCATCAAAACCCCAATTGATTTCATTGTTTCCGCACCACAAGGCGATACTTGTATGATAACGTAGTTTTCTAACTATTTCTCTTACTTCTTTATTACTCAAGTTTCTAAACCATTCGAGATGATCGGGATACTCTGCACAGGCGAACATAAAGTCCTGCCATACCATTATTCCCAATTTATCGCACAGTTTATAAAATTGCTCGTCTTCGTAAATTCCTCCACCCCATATCCTCAGCATATTCATATTCGCTTCTCTTGCCATATAAAGAAGTTTTTCGTAATCTTCAGACTTTATCCAGGTCAAAATGTTATCAGCCGGTATCCAATTGGCACCCTTTGCGAATACATGTTTACCATTAACAGCAAATATGAAGCTTTCACCTTCGATGTCTTTTTTTCTTATCAGTTCTACCATTCGAAGGCCTATCTTCTTCTCTTCACTGTAAACCTCAATATCTTTATATTTTAGCTTGAATTCAAAACTATATAAGTATTGTTTTCCCAGACCATTGGGAAACCACAGCTGAATATCCTTTAAAGTAAAAATACCATTAAAGCAAGATTCACCTCCGATATGTTTTAACAAAAATTCTGAAACAGGTCTATCGTTTACCTTTACTTCTACTTTATAGTTCTCCAGATTATCAAGATCAACAATAGATGCTATATATCCTGATATCCTTATCCTTCCTTCTTTGTCACATACTTTTTCCAGATATGCTGTGCATCCTGTTAATCTTGCTTTCTTATAGGATTCTATATAAACAGACCGCCAGATACCGGAAGTCACCAGGCGTGCACCCCAATCCCAACCATATGAATACTGTGCCTTTCTGATATACGGTCTCGCAGATTCCTCATGTGTAGAGCCAATCTTACCATATGTGCGTTCCAGAGCTCTGGGTTCTTTTACGGGGGACTTTATATTCACCTTCAATATATTTTTACCCTTTTTAAGGATATCTTTGATATCGAATCTATATTCTAAAAACATATTATCTGTGTTTCCGAGACATCTACCGTTAAGATAGATATCCGAAAGGGTATCTATACCTTCGAAGACCAGCTCCAGGTTCTCTTCTGCTGGTAAATCATCTAACTCGAACTCTTTAATATAGGTCCAAGACTTATTTTCAAGATCTCGCATATTTTTTTCATTTGAACCTACATATGGATGTGGTACTAATTTTTGTAAGACAAGATCTCCTTGTACAGTCCCGGGTACACTCCCAGTAAATGTAAATTCACCTTCGTCATCGTTTATCTGCCATTTTCCATCTAAAGATATCATCAGCTACTTTACCCCCTTAACCATAATTAAAAATCTTTAATATTAAAAAAAGATATACCTTAATTAATCTCTACTCTCTTAACTCTTTCGGTATCAACTCACCTATCTTTGCTTCGGCTACTCCCATCACTTCATCTGCCGCTCCGTAATATACCATGATCTCATCATTTTCATCAAGAGTTTCATTGGAATCTTTATGCTTGGGAACTACTCCACAGGTAAATACAACGTTAGGGACCCACCCATTTACTTCGTAATCTTCTTCTGGTTCAAGTATGGGAATATGAGAAGCATAGAGTATCCTTGCAGGATCATCGAAAGAAGTAAGTATTACTCCCAGTCTATATACCTTTTTGTCATTTCGTTTTCCCACACCATGATAAATATGCAGCCATCCATATTTCGTGCTCAAAGGTGGAGCACCTGCCCCTACTTTTTCACCATCCCACATACCTGGTCTTGACATGAAGAAAGTTTTACCTACACTTGGGCCAACATTTCTAAGCTCTTCGGTGTAAAGTATCTGCATATCTGGAGGAATACGATGAATTAAGGCAAATTTACCCTCCAATAGTTCGGGAAATAGAGTTACAAATTTATTTTCCCCCTTACGAGAAGACATTTGACGTTGTTGTACTTTGTGTTCCTCTACCGGGAATAAAACTGCGTCTTTATCACCAAGTGTTTTGAATACAGGCCCATTCCTTACCCACAGACTATTCCATTCTTCATAAGAATTACATTCCTTTATACCTTTTAAGAAATCTCCCACCTCGATCTTTGCCATCGCCAATTGAACCATATCACCATAAGCGGTATAAGTCATGTAAAGGGTATCATCGATTAAAGTCACCCGTGGGTCTTCAGTTCCTCCTACTTCTCGAACCATACCATAGAGTTTTCTATGTTCTTCTCGTCTTTTTTTCGTTGCTCTTGGTAATTCGTAATCTTCTCGAGGTCCAAATATCGGAAATAGAAGCCTTCCATCTTGATGATAGCCATTCCTACTCCACCACAAACCTATCCTCGATATCCCATCCTCTCCCAACGCGCGGTAGAGAAGATAAGTTATTCCATTAATTCTTACGGCAGCAGCGTTGTAGACGAGTTTCTCCCAATACAACCTATGGTCACGTATATTGATATATATTGGTCGGGCTTTAAGAATGGGATTATCTCTGAAACGGCTTAATTTTCGATATTGAGAAGAACTTAAACAGCGCTGAAATATATAAAGTATCTGTGAGGATACTCTCTCGGGAGAATGAGAATAAGCAAATGCCAGGGCGTGAGAAATAACTTCTCCTTTTGTATGTGAGTCATTAAGCAAGAGTTTAGCTTGTTCGGTCAACTCTTCATTACTGGTAAATCTTAATATTGCATCACCAAATAGTCTGAACCAGAAATTATCACTGGCAAGTATTGGGGTTCCCCAACCGATGATCTGAAAGGCAGTGGAAGAAATGATAGCTCCTTTTCCGATAGTCACTTTACCTTTATCCAGTACAATCAATTGAGAAGCCGATACGTACTTTGCTCGCCTTTGCCAGGAAGACTTTTCAACCCTTATCTCATCATATCCTTTATCGAAACCTCGCTCTTTTAATCTACTCTCCAAAATATCTTTCATATCTTCGGTATACACTAAAGCGACTAAATAAGTCGATGGATCTTCTTCTCTTAATCTATAGAGGGCATTAAAAGGAGCGATGAAATTATATTCACCGAAAACTAAAATTATCTTCTTATCTGTGGGTAAATCTAAACTCTCACGAGATTCTTTCTTCTTCATATTAAGCACAGGATAACAGGGAAAACTCGACAGATAGACTTTTTCGGCAGGATAGTGTTTTACCATGAATTCATTTTGACTTGGTAAGAAGTTTATCACTGCATCCCAATTGAATTTCCAAAAAATACTATCGTTAGGCTTTGGCTCATTATCGTGATTCAACAATATTGTCTGCGCCTTTTCCTTGATCCGAGGAAATACTTCAAGCAGTTCCTTCATAGGTAACATTCCCAGGTCTTCAGCCAGGAATATGTTGTATCCTTCTTGTTCTATAGCGTTAAGTAAAGGCTTAGGATCGAACGAGTTTAATCCATGAACTTGCTTTCCTTCTGTAGTGTAACATCTGGTAACAAAATCTTCATCCTTTACATTCAATTGCATCCCATGAGGGGTCTTTCTGTAATGAGTGAAGACCTTCACTTTATAACCCTGAGAGCGTAACCATTCTACAAGTGGTGTGGTATGACGAGAAACCCCGCCATCGGTATTCCAAGAACCCATTATAACAATCCCGTTAACAGATTCTAAATCAGACATAGATATCGATCACTCCTTTTTATTTTTGTTGGACTAATACATAGGTTCATCCCCGTCTAACTTTTCCCACAAATATTAGCACATCAAAACGAAAAAAGAAAGGGGGATAGACAGAAAATCCAAGGAAAAAACTCAATGCTTCCTCCAGATTACGGTGACCGGAATATGTGTTGAGGAGTTTATTGAATATCCACGCCTCGCGAAGGGGATTGCAGCTTGCCCTGTCCCGCAACCTATTTCAAGAATTCTTCCGTCCTTGGGAATAGCAGAGATAGAAATAACATCCTCTATCAATTCTTCTGGGTAGCCAGGACGAACCTCGTCATAATCCAGCGCAGCTTGATCAAAGATGGTGCGGAGGGACATTCTTGCATTAATATCCTTATTCATTTTTGTTCCTCCTTCTTGGATTAACATTGAAAAAAATTGCCACAATTTCGTATAGAGTTTTCAGCATATACGACGTTGCGACCAAAGGGAGCAATGTCCCGAAGGTCAAGGGTGTAAGCCCGAAGCGTATATGCTTATGTTCGGTGTAGTACCCCGTTTTATTTTCAATTACTTATACTTTCGGTCTTCGTTTTGATTGCAAAAGCAATTTTATATCAGATATCACATCCGCTTTTAAAGCTCTAATCCAAAGCCACCGACCATCATGTAATTGTGGTGAATGGGTAAATATATTTTTAGTATACTCTGAAAGATTTTTAAAATCTAATTTATCAATTTCTTTTTTTCCTAAAGTGATAAGAATGGTAAAAGATCCATTTTCAGGAAAGATTGTGCAAAGTGTCTTGGAGCTTTTTCTAAATCTATAACACCATCCATATTTTTTCCCGTAAAAGACCAATTCAGGATTAATTTCATATGCATCTTGGATATAATTCCAGATATCATTCCAAAACAATAAAACGTCTTTTCCAATTGTTTGTTTTATTTGATCAATGTTTGGAATTAATTCTCTATTTAGCAATCTTTCATATTTTTTCATATTACCGCTCCTAAATTATTAAATAATCAGAGCATTTTGTATAACATATGCGATTTAACGAAGTTCTCCGTAGGAGAATTTGGGTAAAATTCAAAGTTGGCAGGCGAGCGATTTTTTATCTAATCTGGTTAAATAAAAATTTTAAAGTTTCTAAATCTTTACTTCTTAATGCTTCCATAAAGAAAGGTGGAGAATGTCCGCATT
>JABUBM010000106.1_pt1 | contig 17757 bp, 23 predicted proteins | sample 7240321 | NCBI WGS metagenome assembly JABUBM01 (sample SAMN07256344, study PRJNA390944) | subsurface metagenome | isolation source: Methane hydrate marine sediment | place: Pacific Ocean: Eastern North Pacific, ODP site 1244 | collected 2002
AGAGACCCTGTTAGATACTGCCAGGAATATCCTGGCTATGAAGGTAGATTGTTTTGTTCTTCGGCATTCTACTCCGGGAACTCCCCATCTTCTAGCTAAGAAACTACCTGTTTCTATAATAAATGCAGGCGATGGAGCACACGAACATCCTACCCAGGCTCTGTTGGATCTTTATACTATTAGAGAAAAAAAGGGAAAGATAGAAGGGCTGAAAATAGCTATAGTAGGGGATATCGCCCATTCGAGAGTGGCGCGTTCTAATATATGGGGTATGTGTAAGTTAGGAGCTAAGGTAAGGGTTTGCGGGCCCCCTACTCTTATTCCTCCCCTGATAGAAAAAATGGGAGTAGAGGTCTTCTATTCACTGGAAGATGCTCTGACAGGGGTAGATATAATAATGATGCTTAGAATACAGAAAGAACGCCAGAATAAAGGATTTCTCCCTTCTAATTCCGAGTATATAGATTTTTTTTCTCTCAATGAAGATAAATTGAACCTGGCCCAGCCAGATGTTTTAGTGATGCATCCTGGTCCAGTGAACCGAGGGATAGAGCTGCCAGCAAGAATAGCTGATGGAGAAAAAAGTATCATTTTAGATCAAGTGACCAATGGTGTAGCAGTGAGGATGGCTGTATTGTATCTACTCCTTGCTAAAAGATAGGAGAAGAAGATGCCCGAGGGGCTTTTAATCAAGGAAGGGAGGGTTTTAGACCCGGCCAGTAATCTGGATGAGATATGCGATGTGTTTATCAAGGAGGGCAAGGTAAGGAAGATAGCCAGAAATATTAATTTGTCTTATTCTGAATTGATTGATGCTTCGGATAAGATAGTTATTCCTGGACTTATTGACATGCATGTTCACCTCCGGGAGCCAGGCAGGGAGGATGAGGAGACTATCGAAAGTGGAAGTCGTGCTGCAGCCCGGGGGGGATTTACCACTGTCTGTTGTATGCCTAATACCGACCCACCCATTGATGATCCTTCTTTAGTGAAGTTCATATATGAGCAGGCAAAGAATAAGGGAGTAGTAGAGGTTCTTCCGGTGGCTACTATTACTAAGAACAGAGAAGGAGAGGAATTATCACCTATGGGAAGGTTGAAAGAGGCGGGAGCTATAGCTTTTTCCGATGATGGGAGCTGGGTGACTAATTCAGCTCTTATGAGGAGGGCCCTGGAGTATGTGAAAATGCTTAGTCTGCCTATTATTTCTCATTGTGAGGATAAAAGTTTATCTGCTGAGGGGGTAATGAATGAAGGATATTTTTCTACCGTTAATGGTTTAGCAGGAATTCCTAGAGAGGCTGAAGAAGTAGCTATCTTTCGCGATTTGGCCCTGGCTAGAATGACTGATTCGTCTCTTCACCTGGCTCATGTTTCCACGGCTAATTCAGTTAGACTAATCAGGAAGGCTAAGAACACGGGGATAAAGGTTACTGCTGAAGTCACTCCTCATCATCTGGCTATTAGTGATGAAGGAATAACAGATTTCAATACTAATACCAAGGTAAATCCGCCTTTTAGAGGTAAGGAAGATATAGAACTGTTAAAGGAATCTCTCAGGGATAACACTATTGATGTAATAGCTACTGATCACGCTCCTCACACTGTAGAGGAAAAAGAAAGAGACTATGAAGAGGCTCCTTTTGGTATCATTGGTTTAGAAACTGCTTTGAGTTTGGTGCTCAGAGAAGTGGTGGAAAAGAAGGTTCTATCTTTAATGCAGGCTATAGCCAAATTAACTGTGAATCCTGCTCGTATTCTAGGGATTGATAGAGGAGAGATAAGGGAGGGGGTTAAGGCAAACATAACTATATTTGATCCAGGTAAAAGTTGGCTGGTCGGAGAGGAAGAATTTCTCTCCCAGAGCAGTAATTCTCCCTTCTTAGGATGGAAGTTACCAGGGAAAGTAGAATGGACAATTATAGGAGGAAAAATAGTTTATAGGAGTGAAAAATGACAAAAAACGTACCGACCCGTGCAGAAGCTCTTGCTCTTCTAAAAGAATACAACAAGACGAATAGCTTGCTCAAACACGCCCTTTGTGTTGAGGGTGTTATGCGTTATATGGCTAGAAAGAGAGGGAAGGATGAAAACAAATGGGGAGTCATCGGGTTAGTGCATGATCTTGACTATGAGCGCTTTCCCGGTGAGCACTGCCATAAGACAGAGGAGATACTTAGTGCACACGACTGGCCAGAGGAATATGTAAGGGCCATTATTTCACACGGTTGGGGAGTTTGTACAGATGTTGAGCCAGTTAGTGAAATGGAGAAGGTTCTTTATGCTATTGATGAGCTTACCGGTCTTATTACAGCGGTGGCGTTAGTACGTCCATCAAAGAGTGTTATGGACCTGGAAGCAAAATCAGTAAAAAAGAAGTGGAAAGATAAGAGGTTCGCTGCCGGCGTAAATCGTCCTATAATTGAAAAAGGAGCTGAAATGCTCGCTGTTGAGCTAACCGAGCTCATTACCGATGTAATTATGGGTATGCGCGAAACCTCCCAAGGAAAGTAATGTTTGACACGCATGCTCATCTTGCTGATGGGCGATTCAATGAAGACCGGTCTCAGGTTATTGAAAGGGCTTTGAAGGCAAAGGTCAAGGAGATTCTCTGTGTTTGCTGCAATGCTAAGGAGCTCAGTGTTTTCTGGCAGGCTCTTAGTTCCTATCCATTTATCTGGCTAGCAGCAGGAATTCACCCTCACGATGCATCAAAATACAAAGAAATGAAGAAGATGCTCGTTCCGGCCTTAAAAACAGAAAGGTTCTGTGCTCTGGGAGAAATTGGTTTAGACTACCACTATATGAATTCACCTCGAGAAATTCAGAAGGAAGTTTTTAAAGCTCAACTCAAGTTTGCTCGAGAAAAAGACCTACCCGTTATTGTTCATACCCGGGAAGCAGCGGAGGATGCCTGGAAAATTCTTAAAGATGAAGCAATAAAGCAGGCAGTTATTCATTGTTTTTCCGGAGAGAAAAGAGAGTTAGAGAGATATCTTGAGTTAGGTTTTTATGTCTCATTCGCTGGAATGATAACTTTTCCCTCTGCCTCTAGTTTACGCAATCTGGTCTCGCTGGTTCCTTTAGATAAATTATTACTGGAAACGGACTGTCCCTATCTTGCCCCTCAGCCAGTTCGCGGAAGACGCAATGAGCCAGCTTTTGTGAAACATACTATGGAAGAGATAGCTCGTATTCGGCACATTCCTCCCGAAAAACTGGACGAAATCACCACTCAGAATGCCAGAATGTTGTTTAGAATCAGCTAGAAGGGACTCTTTTTCTAATCGTTCGGGCAGAAAAACCATAGTAGGCATATCAATAAATAGGGACAGCGACCAGTAAAAGTCTAACAAGTCGTTACAGCGGACGGCGGGGGATGGGCGGCTTTTCAAAGTTTTGTTCTGTTTGTAAAGTCTAGTGGCAATCATCCCCGCTGTTGAACTCAACCGTTAGACCAAGATAATCTATAGAAATGAAATAACAATATAATAAAATCGCCCTTGACTTACACAAGTATATGTGTTATATTTTGTGTAGAAGGAGGTGTAAAATGCCAACGAATTTGGCGTTAGATGACAAACTAATCATGCAAGCTCAAAAGGTTGGATATCATAAAACCAAAAAGGAAGCGGTAACAGCTGCCCTAAAAGAGTATGTCGCACACAAAAAACAGATGATGATTAAAAAATTATTTGGCACGATTGATTTTAATAATAATTATGACTACAAAAAAGTAAGAAATCGATGAGAGTATTAGTAGATACCTGTGTCTGGTCTCAAGTCCTACGACATAAAAATCCTAACCTAGAGCTAACAAAAAAAATGAAAGATCTTATCAATGACGGTAGAGTTTGTATTATAGGCCTCATAAGACAAGAACTCCTTTCAGGAATACCAGACATAAAACAATTCAATCAACTAAAAGAACTACTTTCCTCTTTCGAAGACATTCCTCTTAAAACAGAACATTTCCTAAAAGCAGCCGAATTCACAAACATATGCCGAAGTAAAGGGATTCAAGGCTCAACTATAGACTTCTTAATCTGCGCTGTGGCTCATTCAGAAAATCTTATGATTTTTACAACGGATAACGATTTTGAAAATTACAAAAAATACTTATCAATAAAATTAATAAAATAATACTCTAACAACTCCCTCCACCTGACCCTTCGTCACGGCTAACCGCTCTTCAGGGCAGATGAACTCAAATGTTATCTAAAATAAGAAAACTTGACAAATATGCATTGATGATGCATAATGATACATCTATTATTGCGTATATTGGGAGGCGTGGACCATGAGAACAACCTTGAACATTGAAGACAAACTGATTGATAAAGCTTCGAAGTTGACGGGTGTCAAAGAGAAGACCTCTCTGGTCAGACTTGGCTTGGAAGCTCTGATCAGTCGCGAAAGCAGCAGAAGGCTGGCGAAACTTGGGGGGACTGAGAAGAGGCTGAGAACAATACGTCGCAGAAGATCAGGGGGATAGATTGCATGGTTCTGGTTGATACTTCTGTATGGGTCTCTCACCTACGGGACAGTCATCCACGGATGGTATCGCTGTTAAATGACGGTGATGTTGTGTGTCACCCTTTTATCATTGGGGAACTCTCATGTGGGAATCTCACCAATAGGTCCGAGATATTGTCGTTGTTGCACTCATTGCCGATGGTGGATCAGGTTGAGCACGAGGAAGTACTGCAATTCGTGGAAATCAATGATTTGATGGGCAGGGGCCTCGGCTATGTTGATGTACATCTGCTTGCCTCGGCTGTTCTATTTGGGGCTTCGATCTGGACTCTTGACAGGAAACTTCGGGTAGTCTCCTCAGAGCTGGGTGTGTGTCACAGTCGATAAGGAAGACAACAAGGCGCTGCACCTGACCGTTATTCCGCTATGCTCAAAAGCGGCAGGTGAGCTTGGTCGTTAAGATGATAAGTATTACTACCGGGTAGATGGAGGGCTAGATGAACATACTGAAAAGAACCAACCGCTTTTATTACACAAGGCCAGACGGTTATTCTCAAATCAGGGTTTATCACAAAAAGGGGTCAGGAAAGAAGATGCCACGATATCTTTTGAAATGTGGTTGTTGCGATGAGAAGCTGGAGATATACTACGATGGCGAAGGACTTGAAATCAATGGTGTAAACGGTTCGACAGATGATTGGCGTGAGATTCTTCTTCCGCTATTGCAAATTGAGAAAAAAGGTGATAAACTTATCGCCAGATGAGATCAATTATACCAAAGGAGAAAAAATGTCAGTATTACCAGAAAAAGTGAGTAAGGCATGGAACGATCGTAAGGGGCCAGTTGTATTGACCACGGTGGATAAAAATGGAATTCCAAATGCTATTTATGCTACCTGTGTCAGCAAATTTAGTGAAGATACCATAGTAGTTGCGGATAACTATTTCAACAAGACAAAAAAGAATATTTTTGCAGGAAGCAAAGGCTCTCTTCTTTTCATTACTAATGGTGGTAAAGCGTTTCAAATTAAAGGCTCAATTGAATATCATAAGGACGGTAAGATTTTTGAAGATATGAAGAGTTGGAATCCAACGGGGCATCCAGGTCATGCTGCTGCAGCATTGAAAGTTGAAGAAGTTTATTCTGGTGCAGAGAAACTTTTGTAGGTATAATAAGATGCCTGTATTTATTAGCATTATAAAAATTGTCTAGAATGCGAAGATACAACCGCATAAAAACATAAAGGAAATTTAGAAGGAGGGGGAGTTGGCAAAGGATTACAAAATAGCGGTGATTCCGGGAGATGGAATAGGGCCAGAGGTAGTAAGAGAGGCACTTAAGATTTTGCAGATAGTGGCCGAGAAAGAAGAGTTTAAATATGAGACTATTGAGTATGATTTTGGAGGAGAGAGATACCTTAGAACGGGTGAGGCATTGCCCGGTTCTGCTCTGGAGGAATTGAAAGAAGTAGATGCTATTTATTTAGGAGCAATAGGGCATCCCGATGTTAAGACAGGTATTTTAGAGCAGGGAATTCTCTTGAAAATCCGTTTTGGGCTTGACCAGTATATAAATCTTCGTCCGGTGAAGCTTTATCCTGGCGTCTGGACACCTTTAAAGGATAAAGGTCCCAAAGAGATAGATTTTGTAGTAGTGAGAGAAAATACAGAGGGACTTTATCTAGGAATAGGCGGATTTGTTAAAAAGGGGACAGAGGATGAGATTGCTGTTCAGGAGATGGTAAACACGAGAAAGGGAGTAGAGAGGTGTATCAGATATGCTTTTGAATATACCAAAAAGAGAAACAAAGAAAGCAAACTTACTCTTTGTGATAAGGCAAATGTACTTGTCTTTGCTCATGATCTCTGGCAGAGGGTATTTGAAGAGGTAGGAAAGGAATATCCCTCCATAAAGAAAGACCATGCTTTTGTTGATGCTGTCTGTATGTGGATGGTAAAGAATCCGGAGTGGTTTGATGTGATAGTTACCTGCAATATGTTCGGTGACATAATTACTGATCTGGGAGCTATGATTCAGGGAGGGATGGGTATAGCAGCAGGAGGTAATATTAATCCAGAGGGCGTTTCTATGTTTGAGCCTATTCATGGCTCTGCCCCTAAGTATACAGGAAAGAATGTAATTAATCCTCTGGCGGCTATTGCAGCTATGGGAATGCTCCTGGAGTATTTGGGAGAAAAAAAGGGAGCAGATTTGGTGGATAAAACTATAGCCAGGACTCTTTCATCGGGCAAGATTAAGGATTTATCTACTCAAAGCGGCTTAAAAACGGATGAAATTGGTGATATGATAGTTAAATCTATAATATAAAAATAGGGACAGCGACCATTTATCCGATAGTAATGTACACACAAAAAGTAGTCTTTTGTCCTTTTAATAAATGGTCGCTGTCCCTATTTTTAAATTCTTCCGTAATGCTTTTCTACCATTTCTGGTATATCATCTTTTTCTATTTGAATGATTTTCATTTCCCTTTCTGCTGACAAGGAAGAGTCGGAGGCATGAGCTCCATTTTTTATAATATCAAGGCCAAAGTCTTTACGAACTGTTCCTGGAGCAGCCTCTTTAGGGTTGGTTTCTCCCAGAACCTTCCTGATTTTCGTAATAGCATTTTCTCCCTGATAGACCAAAGCTAAGCATTTTTCCCTAACTTCTTTCCTTTCTTCCTCCTCAAAAACTTCTCTGGGGTCTATCCCAGTCATGAATTTTATGATTTTGTTGAATTCGTGTTCTACCTTGTATACTTTAAGTTCTTCAGCGATTCCTTCCTCTATTCCACTGGGAAGTTCAAAATCGAGTGAGCCTTGCAAGGAAGACCTGATTTCTTTCAGGAGTTTTCCTTTCATCTTTTCTGCCAATCTCTCTTTTATGGGCGCATAAAACTCCTCTGCTTCTCTAACTCCCATATGGATTACCTTTGCTCCTGAAAGCTATCTGGCTTTATCAAAACCAGAGTCTTTTCTAATTTAACTTCAGGGGGATAGCTAATTATTTTCTCCAGGATTCCGCCATCAGTTTTAGAATATTTAGCCCATATTCTAAGTTCTTGTTCTATTCCCTCTTCATCCGAGCCAATAAGCACAGCTGGCTCAAAGTAGGCAATTCTTCCTTTTTTTTCGATGTAATCACCATAAGTGCCACGAATGGTCTCTCCAATGGAGATTTTGGTGATATGTCCCACTACTCTCTTTAGCTCTTCGATAACATTATCCCCCTCAAAAAAGAGGAGCATAACCCGGGGAGGAAAATCACTTTCTTCCCGGCGTAGATAATTGGTAAAAAGATAATTTTTAATCTCCTTAATAATCTTTATGTTTTTTTCCTCTTTTCCTCCCGAGGTCATTACAGCTTCAGCATATTCTTCTATTAATTCTCTGCTAGGGGCAAACATTCTTGCTGCCACAAGATTTAATCTTCCCCAGGAAAGGAGACGATTAATTACTCCGCCGGTGCGAGACTTGCGGATAGTATAGGGACTGATAAGGACATAAGCAAGCTCTTTGGTCATCTTCTTTTCTCCATTGGTAAAATAACATAAATTTGCTTTCTGTCAATAAGATACCTCAGGACAATTTTTTGACTCTTCTATTGTTTTTGATTAGAATCAAGGAAAGGTTTTTGCGTGAAATAAGAAGGCAATTGAAATGAGATTCGGATTTCATATATCCATTGGGGGAGGGTTTCATAGAGTGGCAGAGCGAGCTAAAAGGCTAGGATGCCAGACTATACAGATTTTTTCCCATAATCCCCGCCAATGGAAGAGCAGTTCATTCACCGAAGATGAAGTAAAAATGTTCAAAAGAGATATAGAAAAAGAGGAAATTCGTCCTATTTTTGTACATATGCCCTATCTTCCTAATCTTGCTTCTCCCGAAGAGAATCTTTACTCTAAGTCGGTTGAAAGCTTATGCCAGGATTTAATAAGAACGGGAATACTTGCTATCCCCTACCTCGTTATTCATCTTGGCAGTAAGGGGAGTTCTGATGAAGGTGAAGCTCTGGCTAGAATAAGTCGGGCTATAAATGAGGTATTTGTTCGAGTGAGAAATAGGGTTATTATTCTTCTGGAAAATACGGCTGGTCAGGGAACAGAAGTAGGATATACTTTTTCTCAGATCAAGGCTATAAGTGACCAGGTAGAAGATAAGAATCGCATTGGCGTTTGTCTGGATACAGCTCATGCTTTTGAAGCAGGATATGATCTATCCAGGGCAAAGGGGCTTGAGGGAACTATAGAGGATTTTGATAGATCAATTGATCTGGAAAAGCTCTATCTTATTCATCTTAATGATTCTAAAACTCCTCTTGGCTCTCACGTTGATAGACACTGGCATGTCGGAGAAGGGCATATTGGTCTGGACGGCTTCAGGAGAATAGTCAACCACCGCCAACTTTCCCATCTTCCTGCGATTATGGAGACGCCGCGCCAGGATGATGGGGATGATCTTAGGAATATGTCGGTTGTAAAAGGACTAATAGAATAAGAGACGTGAATCGCATCTAGTATCTTAAAAGTAAAAAAAACGTCTCAGTTCTATATACTCGATCCTGGATGCTCGATGCTCGTAAAAGAAGAAAGACTAAAGACAAAAGGCGAGGGTGGGGTCGAAGCGAGTATCTAGTATCGAGCATCGAGATATGAGATACAAACAACAATATACGGGAATAGGAGCAATGGAAAATAATTCTTTTCCAATAGGAAAACTAGATCCTAGATTTCTAGAAGAATTATTTTCCTCTCTTTCTCATGACAAAAGAGTCATTGTTGGTCCGGGCATTGGCAGAGATGCAGCAGTTATAGATTTTGGAAAAACCTGCCTGGTGGTAAAGACCGACCCTATAACTTTCACTTCTTGCAATCTTGGCTGGTATTCCGTGAATATTAATGCTAATGATATAGCTTGCCTGGGAGCCGCTCCCCGTTGGTTTTTAGCTACTTTGCTCCTTCCTCAAAAAGGAACCTCTGAAGCTTTAGTGAAGAAGATTTTTGAAGAGGTCAATTCTGCCTGCCAAACATTGGGAATCTCGCTAATAGGGGGACATACAGAAGTTACCTTCAGAGTAGATCAGCCGCTGATGGTGGGACAGATGATAGGAGAGGTTTCACGGGAAAGATTAGTTGATGGTTCAAGGGTCAAAGTCGGGAATGCTGTGCTTCTCACTAAAGGAATTGCCATAGAAGGAACACACGTTATCTATCAGGAAAAAAGCGAGAAACTAAAAGAGCAATTTTCTGATGAGATGCTGAGTAGAATGAAGAACTTGATTTATTCTCCCGGCATAAGTGTAGTTAAGGAGGCTCTTTTGGCCAGTAAGACGGGTAAGGTTCATTTGATGCACGATCCTACAGAAGGAGGATTAAAGACGGGATTATGGGAGATGGCTTATGCCTCAGGTGTAGGAATGAAGATAGGGAAGAAAAAGATTCCTATCTTAGAGGAAACAGAGGCAGTCTGCAAATTCTATGGGTTAGATCCTCTGGGACTCCTTGCTTCAGGAGCCTTGCTTTTGATTACGGATGCACGGCAGGCGGAAAAACTTTGCCAAATTTATGAAAAAGAAGGAATAGCGTGCAGTGTAATTGGTGAGGTTGTTTCCCGGGAGAAGGGAGTTAAGATAGTAGAAGGGAAAGAAGAGATGAGTCTTTCTCAGTCCAATCAGGATGAACTCAATAAAGTTTTGTAAGGGGCAGAAAAGGAGGTATCAGATGGGCAAGATTGGCATAGTTTATTATTCTCGTGGTGGGAAAACTGAGAAAATGGCAAAGTTCGTTTATCGGGGAGTGGAAATGGAGGAAGTAGAAGCTGAACTTAAAAAGGTAGAAGAAACCTCTTTAGAAGATCTTCTCTCATGGGATGGAACAATTGTAGGTTCACCTACCTATTACGGATTAGTCGCTGCTCCCATTAAGGATTTTTTTGATCGCTCAGTAAAGTATCACGGGAAACTGGAAGGGAAAGTAGGAGGAGCTTTTTCCTCTGCGGCTAATATTGGAGGGGGAAATGAAACTACGATAATTTCTATTTTGCAAATGATGCTAATTCACGGAATGATAGTGAAGGGCACCTCTAAAGGGGATCATTATGGGCCGGTAAGTATTGGGTCACCGGATGAGCGAGTAAAAAGTCAATGTGAAGCCTTGGGAAGAAGAGTGGCTAGATTAGTTAAGAAGTTAAGTAAGAAGGAGAGATAAAAGAGTGCTAATTATTCCGGCAATTGACTTAAGGGGAGGTAGATGTGTCAGGCTTTGGCAGGGGGAAGAGGATAAGGAGACGGTCTATTCAGAAGACCCTCTGGCTACAGCTAAGATGTGGGTTAAAAAAGGAGCTCAGAGACTCCATATAGTGGATTTGGATGGTGCCTTTAGGGGAAAATCGGTTCATCTAGAGATAGTAGAAAAAATAGCTAGAGAAGTGGATGTACCTATAGAGCTTGGCGGAGGAATTAGAGAAAAGGCTATTTTGGATGATGTTTTTAGTAAAGGAGTTGATTATGCTATTTTGGGAACCCGTGCTCTTTCTTTTGATTTCGTAAGGGATGCCTGTCTAAAATTTAGAGATAAAATTATTATCTCTATAGATATGAGGCAAGACAAAGTTCTGGCAGGAGGATGGAAAAAGGAATCCTCTCTTAAAGCTGAAGAGTTGGTGAAGGGTCTGGTGGGGTTAGGAGTTAAGACTATAATTTTCACTGATATTACGCGAGATGGTACTTTGAGGGGAGTAAATATTAAGCTCATTCAGGAATTTTTGAAAATAGCGAACATAAAAGTAATTATTGCTGGTGGTGTTGCCTCTTTGGCAGATATCAGCAAATTAGCAGAACTAGGCGGAAGAACGCCGGCCGGAGTAATTATCGGCAAGGCTTTATACGATGGAAGGGTCAAATTAGAAGAGGCTCTAGCTATAGGAGGACAATAGTCATGGATTTATTAGAGAGAGTCAGTTTCAATAAGGAAGGTCTGCTTCCGGTTATTGTCCAGGATATAAATAGAGGTGAGGTTCTTATGATGGCCTGGATGAATAAAGAAGCTCTAAAGAAGACTATCACTTCTGGAAAAACTTATTTCTGGAGCAGGTCACGCAAGAAGCTCTGGCTTAAGGGAGAAAGTTCCGGGCACTATCAACTGGTGCGGGAGGTCTGGATAGATTGTGATGAGGATACTTTGCTTATCAAAGTAGAGCAGATAAAAGCCGCCTGTCATAAAGGGTATAAATCTTGCTTTTTTCGCAAAATAAACAAAGAAGGAAAAATAGAGTTGATAGGGGAGAAGGTATTTGAACCAGGGAAAGTGTATAAATAATATCTCTTTCTTGAAAGATAAGCTCATAGCGGGGGGAAAAATATCAGGTAAATTAATTTTGCTTTTTTCCTCCTTATTTCTGAGCATTTGCTTAACTTCACCAGCCTGGTCTTCTCCCCTTATCCAGGTAAAAATTGTAGAGCAAGAAGAGAGCATAGGCATTGGCGCTACCGGACCATATCAAATAGAGGATAGCCAGGGAAGAATTGACTCTTTTCCATTTTCTCTTTCTTTACAGGTAATGCAAGCTACATCCAGCGGAATAAAGGTTGACGGTGTTGCCTGGGGAAAACAAATATCTGTGAAGCCACGAGGGAGCGACTCTCTGGTTTTAGTTGGGACACTAAGAGGCAAGAGAAGATACAGAGGGAGTATCACCGTTGAACAAGAGGAGAATTATCTCAGAGTCATTAATCAACTGCCTTTAGAGGAATATCTTTATGGAGTAATCAAGTGGGAAATTTCGCCTGACTGGTTTGTGGATGCCTTATATGCTCAGGCTATTGCTGCCCGGACCTTTGCTTTAAAAAAAATAGAAGAACCATCATATCAAGAGCAACTTCATCACCTATCTGCCACGGTAAATGATCAGGTCTATGGAGGATTTGAGTCAGAAGACCCTCGTATACAAGAAGCAGTGGATATGACTCGGGGAAAAGTAATTATTTATCAAGGGAATTTGATAAGCGCTTTTTACCATAGCTGCTGTGGTGGTCATACTGTTTCCAGCAAGGATGTCTGGGGAGGAGAGGATTTTCCCTATTTAAGAGTAGGACCGGACAGATTCTGTGAGAAAAGTCCTCACTATCATTGGGAATGGGAAATTAAGAGGAGTGAGTTGAGAAGGATTTTGTTTGAGCAAGGTTTTCCTAGCGGTATAATATACTGTTTGCGAATTGTCAGCCGTGCTCAAAATCTTAGTTTTACAGAGGGAGGCAGAGTAACAGGACTTTTATGGGAGCATCAAAGGGGAAAGTCACCGAGCCAACCAATGACCGGAAAAGAGTTCCGTGAATTGATAAATAAGTGGTTCGGCACAGACAAATTGAGAAGCGCCTTATTCGATGAGGTAAAGCTTTATTCGAAAGAAGGAATCAGTTATTTTCTCTTCCAAGGAAGGGGTTCAGGTCATGGTGTGGGGATGTGCCAGTGGGGAGCAAAGGGAATGGCTGAACAGGGCTATAGTTTTGAGGAGATTCTGCAGTTCTATTATCCCGAAACCAGGATAGAAAAGCGTTATTAGTGAATGGTGAATGGTCAAAAAGAAAAAGAAGTTTAAGTTCTGGATACTCGATTCTCGATACTTGATGCTCGAAAAGACAAAAGAGAAAACTAAAGACGAGTATCGAGTATCTAGCATCGAAATACGATTCACCAGTTACAGCGACGGAAGAAATTGTCCTTCGGTATTGCTTGACTTCTCTAAGACAGAGAGTATGATAGAAAGGAATTTACTAAAACGAGAATCTAGTATCGAGACTGGTTTAGAGCCTTCAATGAACAACGAAGAATGAACTATGCACCCTGAGAGAGAGAAAAGATTTGCCTTTAGAAAAGAGAGTTATTCTGGTAGTGGTAGATGGGTTAGGAGACCGGGTAGTAAGGAAGGGTAAAACCGCTCTGGGATTAGCAGACAAGCCTGTCCTTGATGAATTAGCCTGTGCGGGCTCTACTGGTCTGATGAGTACTTTGGGACGGGGTGTTATCCCGGGGAGTGATACAGCACATCTGGCTATTTTTGGATATGACCCGCAGCTTTATTATAGAGGAAGGGGTCCTTTCGAAGCTTTAGGGGTTGGAGTGGAACTGAAGCAGGGTGATGTTGCCTTCCGGTGTAATTTTGCTACTGTGGATAGCGATTTTCGAGTAATAGATAGAAGAGCTGGTCGCCTGAAGGATGAAGGAGCCGAACTGGCTAAATCCCTTCAGGGGATGAGCGTAGAAGGAGTAGAGGCGATATTTCTCTCTTCCACTGAGCACAGGGCGACTCTGATTCTGAGGGGAGATGGGCTTTCTCCTGCTGTCTCCGATACTGATTCCCATTCAATAGAACCTGCCATAGTTTTAGAATCTAAACCGGTAGAGGATACCAGGGAGGCTAAAAAGACAGCCCGAATATTAAATGAAGTGGTGAAGAGAAGCAAGGCTATTCTTTCTTCTCATCCCTTGAACAAGCAGCGGGAGAGAGAGGGTAAGTTGGTCGCTAACATAATTCTTACCCGGGGTGCAGGAGTTTATGAAAAGGTAGAATCTCTAAAGGATAGATACGGATTTAGCTCTTGTTGTATTGCTGGGTCGGCTTTGTATAAAGGAGTGGCAAAATATGTAGGCATGGAGATTCTTGAGGTCAAAGGAGCTACAGGCAGACTGGATACAGATATAGAAGCTAAAGCCAAAGCAGCCATCCAGGCTTTGGAAAAATTCGATTTAGTCTTTGTTCATGTAAAGGGAACGGATAATGCTAGCCATGATGGAAACCTGGAAGAAAAACTTTTTATGATAAAAAAAGTAAATAGACTGGCAGAGATTCTAAAAGAGGAGGATGTCTATCTTGTTATTACCGCTGACCATAGCACTCCTATTTCTATTAAGAGGCACAGTAGCGATCCTGTGCCGGTGCTCATTTATGGAGGAAGCGTAAGGAAAGATAAGGTTCAGTTTTTTGATGAGATTTCTGTGTCTTCCGGGTGCCTGGGACATCTTACGGGCGTTGAACTAAATAGAACAATAGTAGACCTTATGGGTTATGGTCATATGGTTGGGTCTTAAGGAAGGTGAATCGTATCTAGTGTCGAGCATCAAGATATGAGAATATCGATACGGACGAATTATTTTGAGGCACTCTTGAGGGGGTGAGAAAATGGTAGAAGTTAAGGTAGTGAAAGTGGCTATAGATGTGAATACAAAGATGCCGGTTATTGTTTTGAAGGAAAAAAGAGGAGAAAAAACCCTTCCCATATGGGTTGGTTTATTTGAGGCTCAGGCTATTGCCCTGGCACTGGAGAATGTAAAGCCACCCCGACCTCTGACACACGATCTAGCAAAGTTGTTAATTGAGAAGCTACATGGTGAAGTAGATAAGGTAGTCATTAGCGACCTTGTAAATAATACATTTTATGCTCGTATTATTATGCGAAGAAACGGAGAGAATTTAGAGGTTGATTCCCGCCCCAGCGATGCTATCGCTTTAGCTCTCAGGCTCAAGGTACCTATATTTATAGATGAAGCAGTGCTAGATAAAGTAGCTGTGGGCAGTAAACCTGTTGAGACGAAGCCTATTGGTGATGAAGAGGTTGAAGATTTTAAGAAAAGGTTGAGAGATTTAAAACCAGAGGATTTCGAGACTTCTTAGCCATTCTGTTCTAGCTGGAAAGGAGAATGAAATTGACCCGGATGATGAAGGCAGGAATATTACATAAAGCAGGTAATATTCGTTGCGAATCAATCCCTGTCCCTGAAATAAATTCCGGGGAGGTACTGGTTGCCATTAAAGCAGTGGGAATATGTGGCTCAGACGTACTTCGTTTTTCAAGAGGAGTCTCGCCTTATAACTTCAGGGTCTTAGGGCATGAATGTGCCGGTGAGGTGATTGAGGTAGGAAGAAATGTTACTTCCGTGAAAGTGAAAGATAGGGTGGCTATTATGCCGGTAATATCCTGTGGAAAATGTGACTTTTGTCGTTCAGGAGAGTATTCGCTTTGTGATAATTTTATTAGAATGGGCACCCGAATAGATGGTTGTTTTGCCGAATATGTAAAAGTTTCCCCTGAAAATTTCCTCAAATTACCTGACAATGTTGATTATGAGTCAGCCTCTATTCTAGAGCCTTCAGCCATAGCTCTACATAGCATTAAGCGAGCAGGGATTTTGCCTGGAGACGTAGTGGCCGTGCTTGGTTGTGGCCCTATTGGATTACTAATTGCTCAGTGGGTGAAGATTCTGGGAGCAAGAAGGGTTTTTGCTATAGACGTTGCTGAGGAAAAACTTGAGATTGCCAGAAAAATGGGAATGACTGACTGTATTAATGCTAAAAATGAGGATGCGGTAGAGTTAGTGATGAGAGAAACTAGAAGTCGAGGGGTTGATTTAGTGTTCGATAGCGCCGGCTCAAAAATAACTTTCGAGCAGTCCATGAGAATGGCCCGAAAACTTGGCAAGGTAGTGATTGTAGGTTTGGTGGAGGAAGATGTCACTCTCCCCCGGGAAACAGTATTAGCTATTCTTCGTCATGAGTTAACCATTTATGGCGTCTATGATACAGATACAAAACCTATTCCTCTTAATAGCTGGCAGACCTCTCTTTATTTTATTGAGGCTCACCGCCTGGATGTGAAGTCTCTAATTACTCACCGTTTCAAGATTGAAGATATAGCCACAGTATTCAAAAAAATAGCTGGACAAAGAGAAAAATTCAATAAGGTAATTTTTGTCTTTTGAGCATCAGGCCCAAGGTTTTGATATCACGCTAGCTCCTTCTTTCCTGATAAGAAAAACCATATTTCTTTGCCTCTTTTAAAAAATCAAAAGCTCTATCCTTAGAGATTAAAACAACTATATCTATATCCTGGGTAGCGCGAGGCTCGCCCCATAAAGCCACTGCTATTCCCCCGATTAACATATAGGAGATCTTTTGTTTTTCTAAAAGCAACTTGAGTTTTTTCAAAGCAACAAGCAAGTTTTCTGAAAAAGAATAAGGGTTCATTTTCTAAATTGTCGAATCATAGCTGCATAGGCACTAAGTTTTTCTTGGCGTTTCTCTTCCAGGATTTTCTTTGCTTTCATTAAAGTGTCCTTCTGACTTATATTCTTCTTGTCTTTTAGACCATCCAGAAAAACCTGACAATAAAAATCGCTAAGCACAAGGAAGTTTTTAAAGCTTTGCTGCGGGCTTTGATGGCGAAGAAGTCTTATTTTTTCTTCCATTTCCTTTTGTTTAGCCCATTTTAGATTATCCGTTAATTTTTTAACCATAAGTTTCTTTTTTGATTGGATAAGATTCTCTAATATATTCTTTTTCATCGAAAACCTTCTTTTATTTCATCATCTCGATGGGTTTATTCAGGGTTACTCTGTCTGTCCAGCTTTACTATAACAGATGCGGTAATCTTGTCAAAAACTAAGAAATTTTTTGGAGTCGAAAAAAGTTGACAGAATTTTATTTTTGCTATAATACAAACAATAGTTACCTTAAATGGAGGTCTAACCACTTCCTTTTATCTAAATCCCTACGATGTAGGAGCAAAGCTATCCTCCCTTTTTAAAGGAGAATGTTATTACATTCATGCTCCTGCTATTACTACTTCAGAGGAACTGTGTAGGTCCTTTAGGTCTGACCTGACCGTAAAACAGGCTCTCCAGATGGCAAAATTGGCCAATTATTCCCTGGTAGGTGTAGGGGAGATGAGTGCCGAGACCACTTTAATTAGTACGGGGTATATTAGCTTGGCTGATGTAGGAATATTGCATCGAAAAGGAGCTGTAGGCAATATTGTAGGTCAGTTTTTTGATATAGAGGGAAACATAATAGACTGTGATCTACATAAAAGGATTGTTGCCTTCCCGATTGAAGAACTCAGGCAGATGAAAAATGTCATTGGAGTGGCTGGTGGAAAAGACAAGACAGAGGCTATCCTTGGTGCCCTTCACGGTAAGTTCATAAAAGTTCTCATTACTGATGAAGAAACAGCAACCTCAATCATAAATCTGGAGAAGAATAGAATAATAAATAAAGGGAGCTCCAGGAGATTAGAATGAATGCAAGAGAGAGAGTAAAAAGAGCTCTAACCTTCAGTTATCCTGACAGAGTACCACGGGATTTATGGACGCTTCCCCTGGCTCTGAATGAATATCAAAAAGAAGTAGATGTTATTCTTAAAAGGTTTCCTATAGATATAGAGAGAGCAGAGTATAGTCCACCATTGGAGAACTATACCAAAGGAGACCCTTATGAGGTAGGAGT
>JABUBM010000107.1_pt1 | contig 17622 bp, 12 predicted proteins | sample 7240321 | NCBI WGS metagenome assembly JABUBM01 (sample SAMN07256344, study PRJNA390944) | subsurface metagenome | isolation source: Methane hydrate marine sediment | place: Pacific Ocean: Eastern North Pacific, ODP site 1244 | collected 2002
CGGAAGCCTTGAAATACTTAAATCCATCCGACCCTTTAATTCCTATAGTCCTTATTATGCCATTAAAATCGCCATCAAAACTATACTCAAAAATTTCGCTTACCTGAATATCACCATTTTCTAATATTTTCACCTGAGCTTGATAATCAGTTATTTCAAAACTCCGCTCTGCGTAGGTAATAAAAGTAGTAAAAGAAAATAGTATAATAATCAATAAAGCAAAACCTATTAATAATTTTACTTTTATTTTAACCACCCCCTTAATCGCCTTTAAGTTGATACAGAGAACCGTCCCCTGTATTAAAAACCCTATCGCCGCCTATTACAGCGGCGATAGGGTTTTTGGATTTAAACTAAATATTTTCATTTTTCAGGGAAGAGCAGGAACCAAGATAGTTTGTCCGGGGCGAATTAATCTGGGATTTTCTAAGTCATTAATCTCATTTAATTCTTCCCAGGTAAGACCGTATTTCCCAGCAATTGCCCACAAGTTATCTCCTGTTTGTACCACATAAGTAGAAACTTTCAATACTCCTTCATCGATGAGTTCGAAAACGTTCAGTGCTTTAACATTTAATGTTCTACCATCCTCGGAAGTTGGGATAGATAATTCTCCTTTTCTTACCATATCGAAAATTACTTCTTTGAAAGGAGATTCAAGGTCAACTCCGGTTATCTTCCAGTTGTTATCAACTGTGGGAGCTAATGCTCCACCTTTTTCATCCTGGACATATTTTACAATCATTGCTTGAATTCTACCAGCATCCTGTAGAGTCTCATAGGAATCATAATATCTATCATCCATAGTGACCAATTCTAATCCCAGCAATGTTCCAAAACGATAATTATTTAATGATAGGGTATAAACATTATTATCAACAAGCGGCAGGCCATTTACAAGTATATTTTCAACTCGATCTCCTGCTGGTTTGGAGAGATTAACCTCATAAGTCATCCCGGAGAACATGTCATAGTTATAGCCGCGAATATCAGGATTAAAACTGACGGTTACATCTCCGTCTTTCCAACTATTATAATAACTTGCTGACCATTCCATATATTTTTTCAGGTTTGCACCGGTAATCTTTGTTCCTACCAAGGTGTTGGGATATAAGTAAATAAAGGCAACGTCTTTCTTTTTGAAGGGTCCTTTTAATAAGTTTGAACCGAAATTAAAGAGCGCTGCTGAAGATACGTCTGCTTCAGTATAAAACATTTGCACTTCATTAATTAAATCAATTACCGAAGTATCTACTAACTGAGAGGTAGGCATGGTAGTTATCTCAGCTTCTCCGGTGATATAATCAGGAGAAGCAATAAAATCAGCAGTAATCTCTCCTACTATCAAGTTAGCATCAGCGATAGACTGTTCATGAACAAATTTAAATTTTGCTAAAACGTCTTCATCCTCTTTTACTGTTTTGGTTTCAAGATTTTCTGTAACCACTTCCACTACTTCCCACTTATCATCTGTCTTTTCCAACTTAATAACTGCTTTGGCTAAAGCCCATCCCCATTTTCCCGGTTCAATTATGTGCACTCCGTTTGTTACTTCATTATATTTTGAATGGGCATGTCCACAGAAAATAACTGAATACTCCGGACAAGCTTCAGCAATTGTTATTGAACCTTCATAACCATGTTCACCTTCCGGACCTAAATGGAATGCTCCGATCAGGACATCATATTTGCCCTCAAGTTCTGCAATAACTTTTTTAGATTGCTCTACTGTGCCGGGAAAAGTTAAACCTTCAAAATGTTCCGGAGCGCTCGCTTCCCACTGAGTAACATGAGGTGGGGTCATACCCACGATAGCTACCCGTACATCATTAACCTCAAAAATTTCATAAGGTTTAACAAAATAAGTTCCATCGGTCTTTAAGATATTAGCGGATAAAACCGAATTTTTAAAAGTTGCTACATTTTTTTCTAAAAAAGCTTTCTCATAATTGAACTCATGGTTTCCGATAACCCATACATCGTAATTTAAGAAATTTAATCCTTCAATCATGGGATGCACCGGCAGATCATTGAATAAATCCGCACTATTGTCCTGAACCGTATCTCCACAGTCAATTAAAAGTGCATTGGGGTCAATCGCCCTTTCCTGTTTTACCAGGGTGGCAATTTTTGCAAGTCCGGTGTCATCGTCATACGAATCAATAGCATACTCATAGGGGTAAATGCGCCCATGCAGGTCAGCAGTTTCTAAAATAGTAATGGTTGTAGTATCTGCGGCAAAAACATACGAGAAAAGTAAGCCAAAAACTAAGGTCAAGGTCAGTAAAATTGATAGTACTTTGTACTGTCTTTTCATTTTTAAAATCCTCCTTTTATTTTTTTACTTTCATGACAAATAATCGTTTTGTCACTTTTTTTAATAAAACCCTCCTTTTTTATTTTTTTCCTTTTTACTATTTATATTCTATAAAATATTTCAAAACCCTTTTTTTTATTTAAAATATTTTTATTTTTTTAAAAAAATGACAGGGGACGGTCCTCTGTCACCTTATTGGCAAGTTGATGAAGGTTGAAAAGGTGACAGAGGACCGTCCCCTGTCATTTTTTATTCGTATCTTAGGGCGTCGACTGGATCCATTTTGGCGGCTTTCATAGCGGGGTAGAGACCGAAGAAAAGACCAATAATTAATGCAAAACCAAAAACTAATAAAACAGAGATAGGAGTAATTACTAAAGGCCACTGTCCGGCTTGCGCAATAGCATAAGCCCCTAACCAACCGAAAGCAATACCAATCAACCCTCCCATTCCGCTTAAACTCAAAGCTTCGATAAGAAACTGGCTCATAATATTCTTATTTTTTGCTCCTAAAGCCTTACGAATTCCTATCTCTCTGGTCCTCTCAGTTACCGATACCAGCATAATATTCATAATTCCAATCCCCCCTACCAGCAGGGATATAGCTGCAATTCCTCCCAGCATTAGACTTAGAGCGGCAGTAACTGAACTAATAGTATCTAAAATTTGGTCTTGACTTAATAGATTAAATTTTTCTTGTTCCTCATCATCCAGATATTTGGTTAAAAAATATTCTATTTCTCCCACTGCAGCTGAGGCTTCATCACCGGAGTTTGCTTGAGCTATATAATAGGAAACAAATCGGGAATTAGACAGTTTTTTCATAAAAGTGGTAATAGGTATATAAGCCTGGTCATTAAGATTACCGGTTAATCCGGCTCCCTTTTCTTCCATCACCCCAATTACCGTAAAAAGATAATCTCTTCTCTGATAGGACAATTTAATTTTCTCTCCTAAGGGATTATTATTGCCAAAGAGTTCTTCAGCTAATCCCGAGCCTAATACTATAATATTTCGGCTGGTGTCAAGGTCACCTTCATTTATAAATTGCCCCTGAGCCAGATTATAATTATTTGTCTCCTGATAATCAGCATTTGTTCCGATAATGGTAGTTTGAATATTAAAATTCCCTTTTATCAATAAACCTGAACCCTGAGAAATAGGTACTACTCTCTTTACCGAGGGACTTACTTTCTCGATATAATCAGCTAATTCCAGAGTAAAGATATCCACCGAACTTGCACTAACTCTACCTCCCCATCCCCTGCTGGTACCGGGAAAAATATTTATGACATTAGAGCCTAAATCAGAAATTTGGGCAGTAATCTGCTCTCGAGCTCCGGAACCAATGGAAACGATAGCAATTACTGCACCAACCCCGATAATTATTCCCAGCATAGAAAGAAAAGTGCGCAGTTTATTTGCTCTTAAACTATTAATCGCTAGTTTTATAATTTCAAAAATCATTTCTTTACCTCATCCTTTTCAATTAGACCATCGCGTAAATGAATAATCCTTCGGGCATGTCGTGCAACCTCTGCTTCATGAGTTACCATAATAAGAGTATGTCCTTGTTGGTGTAATTTATAAAAGATTTTCATAATCTCTTCTCCGGTTTTAGTATCCAAATTCCCAGTTGGTTCATCCGCTAAAATAATTAGGGGATCATTGACTAAAGCCCGAGCAATAGCAGCTCTTTGTTTTTCTCCGCCCGATATCTCATTAGGTTTATGTTTTACTCTGTCACCTAAGCCCACGCTCTCTAATGCTTGCATAGCTAACTTTCTTCTCTGTTTGCTCTTTAGCCCTGCATAAATAAGAGGGATTTCCACATTATGTAAAACACTGGTTCGAGACAAGAGATTGAATTGCTGAAAAACAAAACCAATTCTTTTATTGCGAATCTCGGCCAGTCTATCGTCATTCAGTTTGCTTACGTCTTTTCCTCCGATTATAAAATCACCCTCTGTAGGTTGATCAAGACAACCGATAATATGCATCAAAGTAGATTTACCCGAACCGGAAGGACCCATAATGGCTACAAATTCTCCTTTATCAATATAAAAAGAGACTCCCCTTAAAGCCTCTACTTTCACTTTTCCCATCTGGTATATTTTTTTTATTTTTTTTATCTCTAACATTTAAATATCAACCTTATTTTCATTTTCTTCACTCTTATTTCTGTCTACTTATCTAATTAATTCCTACCGCCTCCGCCACCCATGCCTGGAATCATAGGCATACCGTGGCCATTAATGCCAGCAGCATTACTTCCGGAACCGGCCTTAGCAAACTCATAAACATTTATTACTATCTCTTCGCCTTCTGCCAATCCCTCTTCAATTGCAGTATAAACTCCATCGCTAAATCCGGCCTTTACCGGAGTAAACACTGGCTTATTATCCACCACTTTAACTACCATCTGCTGCCCTTTTTGGGCAAGGAGTGCGCTAATAGGAACTAATAATTCGCCTTCTGCTCTACCAATAACAATTTCCACTAAAGTGGAAAAACCGGGTTTAAACTGCTTATCTGCCTTATCTAACTGCACTGTAACCGGAAGAGTAACTACTCCGTTCACATTTTGAGTGTAATTATGAATCTCCCTTACTCTTCCTGAAAATTCTCTTCCCGGGAAGGCATCCAGGATAATAATTACCTCCTGCCCTACTTCTATCTCCAAACTATCAATCTCATTAACTGCAACTTCTATTTCATAGCTGCTGTCATCAATAATATAAGCTACTTCTCCTCCTGAATTAATATAATCACCCGGTTTAACGGAAACATCAGTAATCAAACCGGAAAATGGGGCTTTAAGAGTGGTATCTTCTAAATTTTTCTTGGCAATTTGAAAATTTAACTCTTGTTCATTTATTTCGCTTTCCGAACCACTCATCTTAATTAATTCATAGGTATTTTTTGCTTTTAAATAATTTAATTCTTGCTGACTTTTTTCTAATCGCACCAGTGCTTCTCCCTCTGTAACTCTCTTACCCTCGCTGACTAATACTTCTTCAATTTCTCCGTTCAGACTAAAAGTGAGAGCTTTTTCATCAGCTGCCTGCAGGTAACCACTGGTAGAAACCGTCTTTTTAAGATCTCCTCGCTCTACAGATGTAATCATCTGAGGAGTAATCTTGATCTTTTGTTCAGTCAATTCCTCTTCACTTGTTTTATTTAAAAACCTGCTCCCGAAAAAAAGAGCAATAATTACTACAATAATAATTACTCCGATAATCAACCATTTCTTCTTCATCTTTTTTTCACTCCTTAACTTTCTCCGCTATTTTTTGATTCTTAAAAAATGAGCTATATGTAATTTATTTATTAGAATCTCATCTTTAGCAGATTTAAGATCTATTTCTGATTCCTGCCACCCGAGCATCTTGTATTGAAATTCACTGTCACTAATCAAGCCCTGTTGAAGTTGTATTTGATAAGATTCCTCTTCTAATTTAGCTTTTTCCCAGGACATTAATTTTTCTTCTAAGTTTAAATTATTTATTTCCTGCTGATTGATTAGACCAGATAACTCTAATTTTAACTCAGAGACTATCTGCAAATAATCATCTTTTAAATTTTCTAATTTCGCTTGATATCCTTCGTCTTCTATCTTTTGTTTTCCTCCATCGGAGATATCGTAACTTAATTCAATTCCAATTCCCCAACTATTATCCTTGCTGCTATAAGCGCCAAACAAATCAACCTGTGGTTTATTTTTAGCCATATTCCATTCTGCTTCTTTTTGAGAGCTATCTTGATCCAGGAGAATATTTCTAATTCTATAGTAGTTATCTACTGCTAACTCTATTAACTCTTCTTCTTTTAAATTTACTTCTAGAGAATCAGCCCATTTTATAATCTCTTCCAAAAAAGGCGAATCTTCCACCAAAGGCACTTCAGTTCCTTCCGGTAAATTTAGATCCAAATACCATCTGTTCTTTTGTTGAAGAAAAGTATTTTGAGCTTGTAAAAAATTTATCTCTGCTTTTTTCAAAACAATCTTTGCTTCTATTTCCTGTCTTTCTCCTGCTTCTCCAATCTCAATTTTTTTTAATATCTTGCTTAAATCATCTTGAGCATACTGAAAATTGGTTTTAGCTAAAGACAATCTTTCCTGCAGGCGTAAAAGATTAAAATAAGATTCTAAAAATTCTATTTTTTTGCTTTCTTGCTGCCAGGTTAGATTTTCCCTGGCTTTATGCAAGTTATTAGAAACTAAATATTTTTCCTGTTCTGATCTGATGGGAAGTACAGGATAAAGGCTTTTGGCTGCACTAAAAGTGCTATCAGGTCCTTTCAAAAGCTTTTCCAGATCAAACAAGTCTTCCTCTTTTAAGGAAATTTCCGATTGAAGGATTATTCCGTTAGGAAATAATTTCGTAGTTTTTAAACTGATTTTAGGACTACTTCTGGTTGCTAAACTGGTATCTCCCTCATCAACATCATTTGAGTTATCGTCAGTTGGTTCTTCAAAACCGCCGGCAATAATCGGATTAGCACTAATATTGGTTTTAAAGCCATATTCAGTATCAATTAAATTTAAACTTCTTTCTATATTCTCAATACTGTTTTTTATTTCTTTAATTGAAGAATTATTTTCAATCCCCCAATTAAGGGCTTCTTCTAAAGAAATCTCTTTGGCCTGGACATTCGCTCCGGTAAATATAAAACTTGTAAATATTATTAAAAATAAAACAAAAAATGAATTATTTTTTCTAATTTGGTTCATTCAATCTCTCCCTCTTCAATCTTCTGCCCTATCAATTTCTGCATGGTTAATTTATTCATATAGTAATTGAGGATGGTTGAATTTAAATTATACTCTGCCTGCAATAAACTTATTTCTGCTGATAAAAGATCATTTTTGGTCTTAAGACCTGCCCTTACCTGATCGATTATAATACTATTATTTTCCTGAGCCTGATTCAGGTTTTGTCGGCTTAAATCTAAACTATTAATAGTCTGCTTATAAGTATAAAATTGTTTTCTAATTGAATTATCTAATTCCTTTTGAGTTTTATTAAAATTTAAATTAGCTAACTCTATATTATTCCTAAGCTTTCGCAAATCTAACTCCGGACTTGCCGCTACCTCAGCCCTCTCTAAATCAACTTTAGCCAATTCTATTTGCCTTTTCCGTAATTCTAAAATAAAACTATTCTCAATGGCCATTTTTAGAGCTTCTTCTTCACCTATCTTCCATATTTCGGGGTAATTTACCTCGACCAAATTAAATTCTTCTTCCTCTTGATTATTCAATCCTAATTCTAATTTGAATTCTCTAAAAGATTGCTGGTAGTCATCATTGGCTTTCTCTAAATCAAAGACAGCATTATAGTATTCGTTTTCTTGCCGAAGAAGATCTAAACTTCCTTTGTGCCCGGCTTCAACCTGAGCTTTAACTTCCTCCAATAAATTTCTCTCCAATTCTGCTTCTTTGCTTTTAGCGGTAATATTTTTTTTAGCTTGATTTAATTGAAGATATTTTTGTACCACATCGATAATTACCTCATTCCTGGTCTGGTTATAATTATCCTTTGCCTGAAGCAAACCCAAATCTCCCTGTAATTCTATATAGCGCGATTCAGTGAGCAGGTTATTGGCTTTAGTCTTTTCATAATCTATTTGAGCATTTTCTAAATCTAAATTGGCTATCTTTAAATTTAAATTATTTTCTAAAGCTAAATTAATTGCCTGGCTAAGATTCATTTCTTTCGTTTCTGCAGCGAACAATCCACCGGAAAAAATATAAAATATAACCAGAAATAATATTGTACCTTTTGCTATTTTTTTAATCACAAAGCATCACACCTTTCCATTATATATTTTTAATATTTTCATATTTTATCTTTAAGTTATATCCACTTATATATATTAAAGCAATTACTGTGCCAATTCAAAATTCTTATAATACTATTTTTAATTATAATCATGTTGTAGGGGCACAATGAATTGTGCCCTCATCATATTATTACCTGATTTCTCCTGTGGGCACGATGCATCGTGCCTCTACATTTTTTTTGTTCACTTTTTGGGTTACAATCATTTTTATATGATTTTTCTAATCTATTTTCTGTTAATTGTGCTGCTTCTACCCACTTTTATCTCAAAATGCTGTGCAATTTTTTCTCAGTATATCTATATCTCTTTCTTTTGAAAATAATTTATATTTCTTTATCTATGATTTCACTTTACTTAAATTAATTTAAAATTTATAAACTCTTATTTATATATTTTACCACAATTTCTTCCTATCTTCCTTCTTTTTTCAATTAAAAATTAGAAGATATTTTTTACGCTAATAAAGCCCTCATCTTCCCCAAACATTCACAACTATTACTCCAGCCAAAGCAAGAGCCCCTCCTGCTAATGATAAAAAGAAAGGCATTTCCCCTAACCATATCCAGGCAATTAATATGGCTAATACCGGGGATAAATAAAGATAGCTCGCTGCTAAAGATGCTGGGATTCGGGAAAGCACATAGGCCCAGGTAATATAAGCCAGGGCAGCCGGGAAAATACCCATATAGATAATGGCCAGTGTTGCCTCAATCGGTGCGTTTTTTATATTTTGAAATAAACCTCGTGAAAAAAATATTTGGAAAAAAGTACCGCTCCAGATTGTATAGGCAGCAATTTTTAAAGGCGAGTATTTCTTCAAATAAGGTTTTTGTAAAACAAAATAAAAACTTGTACTGATAGCAGCTAATAAAATCAAAAAAGCCGCTGGTTCAAATCTAATTCCTTCGCCTTCCCCTATGGCAACTAAACTCACTCCTAAAAAACTGATTACAATCCCTATCCAGCCCCAAATCCTAATCTTTTCTTTTAAAATAAACATAGCCAGGATAGCAGTAAAGATGGGAGCAGAAGCAATTAAAAGACTGGCAGAACCAGCAGTCACTTTTAATTCTCCGTAGGTGAGGGCAAGATGATAAACAGTTATACCTATAAAGCCAAGAAAAAATATTACAGGCAGATCTTTTTTTTCAGGTAAAGGCATGCGGGTAATTATTGCATAAACTAATAAAACTGATGAAGCAGTTAAAAAACGGAAAAGGACTAAATTTTCAGGACTGTAGGCTTTTAAACCCACCCTTATACCTGCAAAGGCAGAGGCCCAAAAAATTAAAGTTGTGATTATTGCCATTATAATGCGAAAATCGATAGCAATTTTCTCCTGTCTACTATCTTTGCTCATATTTTATTTCCTTTATTAAAAACATTTGATTACTATAATTATTTTCAATTCGTTATCTTTATAAAAAAATATACCATTGGGTTAGCATATTTAAAGCTTAAATAGCAAATAAAAACATATCACACTTCTATTAATATGTTGGTTTAAAACAAAAATTCTATCGGAGTTTACTTTTTTTTTCTACTACAATCTCCTTCTGTCTTCCCTTCTTTTTTAAATTCTTCTCCACATAAATTGCTTTTCCGGTAAAAGGGTCTCTTTCAGTATAATACATCAGAGTAGAATAGGTAGAAGGGGTGGGGGTAAATATCTGGACTTGTTCCGGGTTGAGCTTTAGCTCTTTAGAAGCATATTCTTTTAATCTATACATATCTCCTTCTCTGCATCCCGGATGAGCGGCAATTAAATAATAGGTTAAAAACTGTTTCTTCTTCTGTTCTTTATTTATCTGTAAAAATTTATCCCTAAATCTTTTTAGGTATCCCTGGTCAGGTTTGCCCATTTTTTCTAAAACATTATTTTCCGTATGTTCAGGAGCAATTTTTAGCTGTCCGGAGATATGATACTTAACTAATTCGCGCAAATACTTTTCTCCACATTTTTGGTCACCCAATAACATATCATAGCGTATCCCCGAAGCAACAAAAACTTTTTTTACCCCCTCAATCTGTCTTATCTTCTTTAAAATTTCCATCTGCTTTTTATGATTTATCTTTAGACTCGAGCAAATCTGGGGATACAAGCACCTATTATCAGTACAGCTTCCCGATTTTAATTTTTTCTGACATTCTATTCCATACATATTGGCTGTTGGTCCACCCACATCTAAAATATATCCCTTGAAATCCCCCAATTTGGTCAATAATTTTGCTTCTCTTAAGATCGACTTTTCGCTCCTTTCCTGGATAACCTTACCCTGATGAACGGTTATGGAACAAAAATTACATTCCCCATAACAGCCGCGGTGAGTAGTAATAGAGAATTTTATGGTCTTTAATGCTTCTACTTCTCCTTCTTTTTTATAATAGGGGTGGACTTCTCTTTCATAGGGCAAATCATGAATCTTACCCAGTTCCTTTTGAGTAAGAGGATAAGCCGGCGGATTTTGAATCAGATATCTACTATCCTGCTGCTGACATAATCCTTTAGCAGTAATAGGATCATTATTTATATAAAAAGCCTGGAACATAGAGATAAATTTTTTATTATCCCCTTTAACCTCCTGATAAGAAGGGAGTATTGTATATTCTTCTCTGGAGTGTGGAGAGATATAACATATTCCTCTGATATCTTTCCAGTCCTTCCCGGTTTTTAAATTGCGGGCTAACTTCAAAACAGACTTTTCTCCCATACCATAGACCAAAATATCAGCCTTGGCATCAAAAAGTATCGCTCTTCTTATCTTGTCATCCCAATAATCATAATGAGCTATTCGACGCAGGCTCGCTTCTATTCCTCCCAGGACAATCGGTTTGGTATTTTTAAAATATTTTCTTATCAGATTAGAATAGACTATAGTCGCCCGGTCAGGCCTCCTGGTATTCTTACCGCCGGGAGTAAAATCATCTTTTCTCCTTCTCTTTTTAAGAGCAGTATAATTGGCCACCATTGAATCTACCGACCCGGCGGTAACCCCCCAGAAGAGAGCAGGCTCTCCCAGTCTGGTAATATCTATCTCACTTTCTGTATCTGGCTGAGCGATAATACCCACCTTATATCCTGCCGCCTGAAGCACTTTTCCTATAACCGCTGCTCCGATATAAGGACTGTCTATATAAGTATCCCCGGTTACAATAATTGCATCCAGCCTATCCCAGGATAATTTTTTCATCTCTTCTCTGGTAGTGGGTAAAAACATCTGCTATCTCCTTTGCTTACTCATCGAATTTCCATAACCTCTATATTCTGCATCTACTTCTAATTATGCTTTTTTTTGTTTAGAAATATCAACAAGTAATACGGATAAAAAAGGGGATATGCTACTTTTTCATCTTTCCTTATTTTTAATACTGTATAAAAAGTAGCCTGTCCCCTTTTTTTCTGAAAGCTTTGCAAATAAAGTGTCCTATGTCATTCCTGCGAAACTTGTACTCGCGAAAGCGGGTAGCAGGAATCCATCTGCTTTTGAAAATTTCTATTCTAACTAATGAATACGAACAACTTTCATCTGTACTATTAATCAAAAAGAAGGATATCTTTTCTTTGGTTGGATAAATTTGTTAATTCTTCACTAAAGCCTGACTTAGAAAATAAAGCAAAGTATTTTTGTTTTGCATCAAAAAAATTATCGGCTTTTCTTTCTAAATCATATAACTCATTTAGACCGACATTTTTATTTTTCCATTTACATTCACCAAAGATAAAAGATTGTTGATTATCATAAGCTACAATATCAATCTCTTCTTTATTGTTCCACCAGCGCCCCATACTTCTGGCTTTAAAAGGAAGTATGTTTTTTCTGTTTAGATTTTTGAGTCTTTGCAAACAAATATCCTCAAAGATAAACCCGGTAAAACCATTTAAAGAGGGTTTTATTTTTTCTTGCCAAACATAATTAAGATCCCCCTCCTCAAGATAACTCATATTAGGCAAAACATATCTAAACCAAAAACGAAAGAAAGGATCAGCAAGGAGATAAATACCTTTTCTTGATTTATGTGGTTTATCTTCGGTAATTGGAACTTCTCTTTTTACTATGCGTAATTCTCTTAAAACACTAAGATATTTATTAACTTTATGTGGGTCGCTAATCCCGGTTTCCTGTACTATCTCGTTTAACCGGGTCCTACCAAAGGCAATTGCTTTTAAAATGGAGAAATATATAGCCGGTTCACGCAATTCTTCTATTAATAAAAAACGAGGTTCGCTAAAAAGAAAACCATTTTTGTTTAAAATTTCCTCTTTTACGTTTTGTTCTATAGTTTTATAGTCGTTAAATCGTTGGAGATATGCAGGTGTACCGCCGAGTATACTATAGGTAAAAACCCTGTCCTCTTCAGAATAGCGGGGGAAAAAGAACTTAAGATCTTGAAAAGATAGTGGATGCAAGGCAACTTGCCCAGTGCGCCTGCCAAATAAAGGACTCTTGCTCCCCAAGACTTCCTTTTCCATAAAGCTCATATAAGAGCCACATAAGATAAGGAAAATACTACTCTCTTTTCCTTTTTCATCCCAGATTTTCTGCAAGACAGAGGGGAGTGCTGGATTGCTTATACATAAATAGGGAAACTCATCGATAATAATCAAAGGCATTTTTGAAACTAAATGGTCAAAGATATATCTTAACAAAGCTTCCCATGAGCCAAAGGGTTGAGTTTGTAAAAACGATTCTCCGGTTAACTGAAATATCTTTTCACTAAACTGTTTTAACTGTTCTTGTTCAGAAGAGAGATCCGAGGAAAAAAAGAGGTGTTTTTTATCTTTGGAAAATTGTCTAAGCAATTCAGTTTTCCCAATTCTTCTACGACCATACATAATTACAAAGCGGGCACCCTGTTCCTTCTGTATTTTTTCTAAGTAATTTAATTCCTCAATTCTATTGACAAACATAATACCCTCCAAATAGTATACTTTAAAGTATTATACTTATAAGTATACTATATATTATAAATAAGTCAATCATCAGCATTATTAAATATTAACCAAGATCTAAATCGTTATATTATGTGGAAACACGGCGTTTTTTCACTTCTCTCCTCTTATAACTATTTTCTTTTCATTGTAATCTCAATAAATGCCCATTATTTTTCAGCCAATCTTTATGTTCTTTATATTCCGGGTCTAAGCTTCTCACTTTATTCCAAAATGTTTTTGAATGATTTGTCACTTCGAACGTATTATCTTTTCAATTTTTATAATTTTACCCTCTATAATCTATAATAAATGTGTCAAGAGGCAGGGCACATAACAGCACAAAACCATCTCTTGACACATTTATTTTTAAGCTTGATTTTATATTTATTTTATTATTCCTATTTTAATATAATAATCTACTAATCTATTAATTAAGTTTTTACCCTTTGGAGTAACCCAAAATTTTTTAATCCAGCCAATTCCTATCCCCGGGATTATTTTTTCCTTCTGGGTATCGATTGCTCCCAACCATTTTAAATATGACAATACAACCCTATCTATCATTATGGTTAAATGACCCATCGCTTCCTCAGGAGATTCCATATTTTCTATCGTTGAACCATAAATCTGGTTTACAAGTTCTTCTGTTTCAATATTTTTATTTACTTCATATTTATGAAAACAATAAAGAATATCAATAAATATTTCTTGATATTCTTTTGCGTATATTGCTATAAAATCTCTTATTTGAAGTTTTGTCCAATTCACTTTTTCTACCCAGGTAAAGAGCGATTCAAATAGTTTTTCTCCATAAGATTTCTGGCTAAATTCTTTAAAATGACGGGCATTTACCTGCACCCAGCCTTTTTTATCTATATAAATAAATTTTACCGCTCGGGATAAAGAATCTATAAAGCAAATATATCTTTTAAAGGGCTCTTCTCCTCTTTTTTCTTCTTTACCTAAAAAATTAAAAATATCTTTATTTATAAAGTTTTCCTCTATTAATTTCAGATGTTTAAAAGGAATCCATCTGTTCTTTAGAGTAACTTTTACGCGATTTTTTGTAAAATAATTAACAAAAGTTTCTAAATCTTTTACTAAAGGAGTATCCTTCATGTTTAAACTGTTTAAATCAATATATTCTTCCTTCATTCCACAAGATACGGGGGTTATGGTTATTGAAACAGAGTAATCTTTTCTGGGATTACCTAATCTTTTTCTTTCTTCCAAGATCACTTCCCAGGGAGTTTTGTATTCGAGTTCTTCCTGAGGCTGGTGAAGCCATCTTTCCTGGCATTCTTTAACTGCTTTATCTAATTCATCCTGATTGGAAAAATTACCCGGATCAACCTCAGACTGGACATAGAACATTAAATCCCGGGTAAGTTCTTTTTCCTTTGGGCCTATGTTTTGTTCATTAATTTCCTCGGGAGATTTTCCGCCAAATTCATCCCGAGAAGAAAAATTCCAGAAATCCATAAAAAGCTGTTGAAATTCTATCAATTCATCATTAGAGGAAAAATTAAATTTTCCCGACAACTCTCTCATTAGAGGGAAAGGGTCGGTAATTCTATTTATCTTTTTTCTAAGATTCTTGATAGAAGGTGCTTTTTTGCCCAAATACTTTTTTAAAAATTTTTTTAGTTTTTTCTCTGCAGATTCCAGATTGTTTTCCTCTTTAGGGGTACTCCTGTATTTCTGAAAAAGTTCTTTCTCTATCATTAAAGGGGTAACTATACGGGTAATATCAGAAGGGCTATTTATCCACAATCTTTTTAATATATAGGATGATTCTTTAGGATAGGTTAGGTTTACATTGGATAAGGCGTAATCTGTCTCGTAAGGTAAAATACGGCCTACAATATAATCTCCTTCTTTAAGTTTATGGGTAGCTCTATTTTCTCTTACTTTATATTCTTTCCCAGAAGTTAGGTCTTTAGCCATAAAGTAAGAACCAACTACAACTTTGGTAATGGTAAAGGCACTGAAGATATTGCCTTTAAATCCTAAAAAAATCTGTTGATCGTGTTTGTTATATTTAGATAGATTTTTCGATAAAAACACTTCTAAGGAAATCATTTCGTAATATTGAGAAATATAGGAGAACATAAAATGATCTGCAAATCTTAGTTCTGCCCAATTTTTTTCGTCAAAAGTTTTATAATGCTTCTCAGGAGTAAGGGTAAAAAACTTTTCTCTTTCTTTAATTAATTCCTTATATAAGTGAGGATCATTTTCGCAAAATTCTATAATATCGAGAGTGAATTCATTAACTCTGGTAGCAGGTTTCATAATAATTTACCTACCTTTTTAATTTTTATTCTTTATCTGTGATGTATGGGGTCTACAATTAAAAAATAATTTATAGTTAAAGGATAATCTAAGATATTAGGATAGTCAAGTAGATTTCTTTAGGTAAAAATAAACAATATGGCTTGAGGAACATTTATGGCCAATAGGGTCTATAATCTATGTAATGAAATTTATAGAAAATAATAAGCTTTCTTTCACCACGGCACGCCGTGGTGCTACAAGAAATATACGTGTTTTGACTAACCGTGCTGTTTATTCCAAATTATATTAATGAAGGAACACCTGAAAACCCTATAAATAAAGGGTTTCAGAGTGTAAAAAATTTGCACTATATAGAAAATGGTAAAAAAAAGATATTTTTTCAAGCGGGAATTAATCAGTATTTTTTATATGAAGCATTTTTATATTCTTCTGATAGATTTGCTATAAGTTCCTTAACTGAAATAATCTTATCCACACGATAAGCATTGCTTCCTGCAAAAGCAAATCCATCTTCAAGTTTTCCTTGTTTGGCATTAGTTAGAGCAAGAGCGATACAGTAAGGTGCTTTTTTAAAATTACAAGTTTTTAAACACTTCCAGGGACATTTAAAAGGTTTTCTAACCCCGGATGAAACCTCTTCCAGGAATTTATTTTTAATTGCCCTCCCTGGCATTCCAACCGGACTATCAATTATAGTCAAGTCATCTTTTTGGCATTTCAAATAAGCTTCTTTAAATTTGATAGAAGCATCGCACTCATAAGTGGCCACAAACCTGGTAGCCATCTGTACTCCCTGAGCTCCCAGCTTAATATATTTGTAAATATCTGCACCGGTATATATGCCTCCTGCGGCAATTACCGGAATATTTTTATCAAATTCATCTTCGTAAGGTTTTATTACGGAAATCACTTCAGGCAATATTTTCTCTAAAGTAAAATCCGGGTTATTAATCTGTTCTTTTTTAAAACCCAGGTGTCCGCCGGCTAATGGTCCTTCAACGATGACAGCATCAGGTATATAATTATAATTTTTTTGCCAGTATTGAAATATAATTTTTGCAGCCCGAGAAGATGATACTATAGGAACAACTTTAGTTTTAACTTTTTTTAATTTATCAGGCACCAGCACTTCAAGACCTCTTAAGGGCAAACCTGCTCCCATAAATACTAAATCTACCTCTTCCTCTACTACAATCTTAACCATATCATGAAAATCCGAAAGAGCAACCATTATATTTACCCCAATAATACCCTTGGTCATCTTCTTTGCTTTTCTTATTACTTTACGTAAAGCCCTTTTATTCGCTTCAATAAAATTCTTAGCAAGGTCAGGTTCAAGCATGCCTATCCCGGCAGTTCCGATAACTCCGATACCCCCTGCATTTGCCACAGCAGACGCTAAACCTGATAAGGAGATTCCCACAGCCATTCCCCCTTGAATAATGGGAATTCTCACCTTTAAGTTACCTATTTTTAATTTGGGAATTTTTTTGAAATTCATCTGTATTTCCTTCTTTCCTTATTCTTCCCACTTTTTTAATAGTATACTGGCATTTTGCCCGCCAAATCCAAATGAATTGGAAAGAGTGTATTGCAAATTCTTATTCCTCCCTTTGAGAGGAACATAATCCAGATCACATTCCGGATCTTGCTCTTGCAGCCCTATGGTAGGAGGAATAAAACCCTCCTCCATAGCTTTAACGCAAATAATAGCCTCTGCTGCTCCCGAAGCGCCAAGCATATGGCCGGTCATTGACTTAGTAGAACTTATCGGAATATTATATGCTTTTTTCCCAAATATTGTTTTTATCGCTTCAGTTTCATTTTTATCATTATAAGGAGTACTGGTCCCATGTGCATTAATATAAGATATTTGTTCTTCATTGATACCTGAATCATCAATAGCCATTTTCATTGCTCTTGCTCCACCTTCCCCTCCCGGTGCAGGAGCAGTTACATGATAGGCGTCGCAGGTAGCTCCATATCCTACTACCTCTGCATAGATCTTTGCCCCTCTTTTTTGAGCATGTTCTAATGTCTCTAAAATCATTATACCGGCACCCTCACCCATTACAAATCCTGTTCTTCGGGCATCAAAGGGAATGGAAGCTTGTTTTGGATTGTTGTGAGTACACAGTGCGCCCATCGAGGTAAACCCGGCTAATGCCAGCGGGGTTATTGCTGCCTCGGAACCGCCGGCAATAATTAGATCCGCCTGATTCTGCTG
>JABUBM010000108.1_pt1 | contig 17600 bp, 10 predicted proteins | sample 7240321 | NCBI WGS metagenome assembly JABUBM01 (sample SAMN07256344, study PRJNA390944) | subsurface metagenome | isolation source: Methane hydrate marine sediment | place: Pacific Ocean: Eastern North Pacific, ODP site 1244 | collected 2002
ATTAAAATTGTCAAAGAACATGTGTTAAAAAATTAAATTTTATTATATACTTAAGGGAGACCTAGGGGCATATGCCCCCATTACTATATACTGTTTTGCTATTTTATTTCCCCGAATAAAGTTTTCTCTTTTTTTAATCTTCTTATCTCATCTCTCAACAAGGCTGCTCTTTCAAAATCTAAATTTTTTGCTGCTTGCTTCATCTCTTTCTCTAAAGATTTTATCAATAACCATAAATTACTCTTACTTAAGTATTTTTCATGTTCTTCATTAACAGTAGAAAAATCTTCGAAATTATTTATGTTATTAATAACAGCAAATTCTTCTACCGCCTTAGTTATAGTTTTGGGAGTTATCTGGTATTTACGATTATATTCTAATTGTATTTCCCTTCTTCGATTAGTTTCTTTCACTGCCCTTCTTATCGACCCAGTAATATTTTCGCAATACAAAATAACTGTACCGTTTATGTTTCTTGCCGCTCTCCCCATAGTCTGAATTAAAGAGGTTTCTGACCTCAAAAAACCTTCTTTATCTGCATCCAAAATAGCCACTAAAGATACTTCTGGGAGGTCTAATCCTTCTCTTAAAAGATTAACCCCTACTAACACATTAAATTTACCTAATCTTAAATCCTTTAAAATGTTAATCCTTTCCAAAGTCTTAATCTCTGAATGAAGATATTTTGCTTTTATATGAATTTCATCCAAATATTCAGCTACATCTTCAGCCATTCTTTTAGTTAAAGTAGTCACTAATACTCTCTCTTTTTTTTCCGTCCTTTTTTTTATTTCTGCTATCAAGCTATCAATCTGATTTTTAGCCGGTTTTAAAATTATCTCCGGGTCAACTAATCCGGTGGGTCTGATAATCTGTTCAACTGTTTGCTTACTTTTTTCTAATTCATATTTGGCTGGGGTTGCTGAAACGAAGATAACTTTTTCCATGTAATTTTCTATTTCTTTAAAATACAGTGGTCTATTATCATAGGCAGAAGGTAGACGAAAACCATATTCTACCAAACTATTCTTTCGAGACTTATCGCCCGCAAACATACCTCTTAATTGAGGAATGGTAACGTGAGACTCGTCAATAAACATCATGAAATCAGAAGGAAAATAATCTAACAGAGTTGCCGGGGGTTCTCCTGATTCTCTTCCGCTAATATGACGAGAATAGTTCTCAATTCCACTGCAATATCCCACTTCTTTTAACATTTCTAAATCATATTTAGTTCTTTGTTCTAATCTTTGAGCCTCTAAGAGCTTTCCTTCTTTTTTAAAATATTTTAATCTTTGTCTTAATTCTTCTTCAATATATAAAATTGCTCTTTCTAATTTATCTTTAGTAGTAACAAAATGTTTTGCAGGATAAACTATCAATTTAGCTCTTCTCTTTATAACTTTTCCAGTTAGAGGATCTATCTCGGAAATTGCTTCTATTTCATCACCCCATAACTCTATACGAAGAGCATATTCTAAGTAGGAAGGAAATATTTCAATTACATCTCCCCGAACTCTAAAACAACCACGGTGAAAATCAATATCATTTCTCTCGTAGTGTATATTTATAAGTCTTTCTAAAACATTATCTCTTTTGAAAATTTCGTTCTTACTAATTTTTAATACTAATTCTTGATAATCTTTGGGTGAACCTAACCCGTATATACAAGATACGCTGGCAACGATAATCACATCCCTTCTTTCTAAGAGGGAACTGGTAGCAGAGAGTCTTAGACGGTCAATTTCTTCGTTTATGGAGGAATCTTTTTCTATATAAGTATCTGTTCTCGGAATATAAGCTTCAGGCTGATAATAATCATAATAGCTTACAAAATATTCCACTGCGTTATCAGGGAAAAATCTTCTAAACTCACTGCATAATTGAGCAGCTAAGGTTTTATTGTGTGAAATAACCAGAGTGGGTAATTGAATTTTTTGAATTACATTTGCCATAGTAAAAGTCTTACCTGAACCAGTTACCCCCAATAAAGTTTGATATTTGTAACCATTACGTATTCCCTCTATCAATTTTTTTATAGCATGGGGTTGGTCGCCCTGAGGGGGAAAATCAGATACCAAATTAAATTTTTGAACCATTTACAACACCTTTTTAAAACCATACCTACAATTTTATTTATATTTTAGAACTTACATTCATCCTCAAATAATTATACACTTAATACACTATTCTATAAAGACTTAATTCGTATCTCGTATCTAATATCTCGTATCTCGTTTTAAAACATATAGAGTATTTAGCGAAAAATGAAAAGCGCAAAGCGAAAAACCATAGCTCAAAACTCAAAATTAGAGGATACTTTTGTTTATTCTCTTAAATATACCAATAAAAGTAGATTTTAGCTTAGTTTAATAAAAGAAATTAAGAAGAAAAAGACAACTAAATAGGCTATCTTTTTAAATGAAATAGAGAAATTAGCAAATATATTAAGTTCAAATATACTAACACCTGAAGAAAAAAGTTTTGAGTTTTAAATTATGGTTTTTAGCTTTTCGCTTTGCGCTTTTAGTTTATTGATCTATTCTATACGCTAAACGCATTACGCTATACGCTAGGCCATTCACTAATGACTAATTTAATTGGTAAATTGGTTTAATCTACAAACAAATCTACGATTTTTGAATTATTAACATCTACCAAGCCTTTGTTGGTTATTTTAAGATGAGGAGCCACTTCTAAAGATAAAAAAGCGATACTCATAAAAGGATGGTCTACTGTAACTCCTAAATTTTTCGCAGTTTTAGAAATAGAGTCCAAATTTTCTTTCACCTCTAATAAAGGCCTATCTGACATCAAACCTGCAATGGGCAAAGGCAGCGAATCTACTATTTCTTCATCTACTGATATTGCCAATCCGCCTCCCATCTTAGCAATAGCTGCCCCGACATTTAACATATCTTTATCATTGGTGCCCACAATTATAATATTATGGGAATCATGGGCAACAGATGACCCTAATGCACCTCTTTTGAGGCCAATACCTTTAACTAAACCTATGCTCACTTTTTCTGAAGCATGATGTCTCTCTACTACAGCAATTTTTAAAACATCCCGCTTGGCATCAGAAACCACAAAGCCTTCTTCGATTTTAGGAACTTCTATAGTTTCTTCAGTAATAATTTGACCGGGAGTAATTTTTATAACTCTGCATTTGTTACCTCTTACGGGAATCTTAAAATCTTCGGGGTAAAGCCACTTAATATTAATTGATCCTCTAATGGGTACCTCCAATGGTTTGGGACTTAGTTCTAACAACTCTCCATTTTCGGCAACCATTTTCCCATTATTAAAAACTTTGAGGATATTAAAATCTTTAAAATTATCAAAAACAACCAAATTAGCCACATAACCAGGAGCAATTGCACCTAAGTTTCTTAGTCTAAAATATTCAGCAGTATTCAAAGTGGCCATCCTTATAGCGGTAACAGGATCTATGCCCTTCTTTATAGCAGTTTTTATAATATAATTAATATGCCCCTCTTCAATTAAATCTTTGGGGTGACGGTCATCACAACAAAAGAAACACCTCCTGGAATTATCAGGATTTATAAGTGGTAAAAGATCGATCAAATTTCGAGTAACTGACCCTTCTCTCAACATAATATACATACCTAATCTCAGTTTTTCTTTAGCCTCTTCTACTGTGATACATTCATGGTCAGATCTTATTTGGGCAGAAACATAGGCACAAAGATCCTTGCCGGATAAATTAGGAGCATGTCCATCAATACATTTTTTTGAAGATACTACTATTTTATCCAAAACCTCAGGAATTTGGTTTAAAACTCCTTGAAAATTCATCATCTCTCCCAGCCCTAAAACCCATTTTTCGTCTAAAAGGGGAAATAAATCATTTACACTAAGGTTTGCTCCAGAAGTTCCTAAAGATGAAGCAGGAACACAAGAAGGAAGCATCATAAAAATATTTAAAGGGTTATATTTGCTGGATTCCAACATATATCTGATACCTTCTAAACCCAATACATTGGCAATTTCGTGAGGATCGATAATCACCGAAGTTGTCCCCATTGGTACTACAGTTTTGGCAAATTCCGATATTTTTACCATAGAACTTTCTAAGTGAATATGGCCATCCATAAATCCAGGAGACAGATAACAATTAGAAATATCTATTTCCTTATCAGCGTCATATCCTTCCCCTAATCCTACAATCATATCCTTATAAATTGCAACATCGGAAGTATATATTTCTCCGGAAAAAACATTTATTATATTCCCATTTTTCAATAATAGATCTGCTTTTTCCTCTCCTCGAGCAACTTTTATAATTTCAGCAAGACTCATAATCATCACCCCTTCTTTTAGCGTATAGCGTACAGCGTTTAGCGAGTAGCAAGATAGCGTAGAGCGGGTAGCGTTTAGCGTATAGGATCAAATCATTTTATATAACTATGCTACCCATTTCTTTTAATAAATTTTAAATGTCATTTCTTATCTCTTTATGTCATTCCTATGGAAATAGGAATCCATCTTACTTTTCTTATTTTTCACCCCTGGATTCCCGCTTTCGCGGGAATGACAGAGGGAGGGTTAGTTTTACGTTTTTCGCTATTTTGTTAACCGCTATAATACGAGAAACTAACTTGAGATTGTTTCGCTTTTTCTCGCAATGGAAACTGAATTAATTTATTTTTTATTTCTTTTTGGTATACTATATACGAAATACAATTTTATTCTGGTCTTTACATTTTGTCTTCTTCTTTCTTAACTCTACGCTCTACACTATTCTCTAATTTTAAGTTTTGAACTTTGGTTTTGCGCTTTGCATTTTTAGTTTTTCGCTAATTCTGCTCTCACTTCCTGCCCGCACCTCTACGCTCTACGCTGTACGCTAGTTCTGCGATACGAGTTCCTGCCATATCTTTTCTACCTGTTTTTTGGTCTTGCCCAATGAATTACTATTATCTATCACATAGTTAGCCACTTTAACTTTTTCTTTCATAGGCATTTGCGACTTTATTCTCTGTAAGGCCTCTTCTTTAGACAAATTATCTCTCTTAACCAGTCTCTTTACTTGTTCATCTTCATCTATATACACAACTATTATTTTATCCATTAATCTATCTATCTTTGCTTCATAGATTAAGGCAGCATCAATAATTAATATTTTTCCCTGGTTATGAGTTGTATTTTTTACTAAATCAATTTCTTTTTTTATCATTTTTATTATTTCGGGATGGGTAATTTCATTTAATTTTTTTAAGAGAGTCTGGTTTGCAAAGACTGTTTTGCCCAATTTTTCTCTATCAATGGTCAGGTCATTTCGTAAAATATCTTTCTCAAATAAATTAACTATTTTCTTCCAGGTAGGTCTGTGAGGTAAAATTACACTATGACCAAGTTTATCAGCATCAATAATTTTGGCACCTAAATCTTTAAACATTGATGCTACTGTACTTTTACCGCCTACAATTCCGCCCGTAAGACCAACAATTAATGCCATGATTCCTCCATATTTAGTCGTTAGTAATAGCTAGCGTATAGCGTACAGCGTTTAGCGTATAACAAGATGGCGTAGAGCGGGTAGCGTATAGCGTATAGGATTAAATCATTTTATATAATATGCTACCCATTTTCTCTAATGAATTTTTAATGTCATTTCTTATCTCTTTATGTCATCTCCGCTTCCCATTATGTCATTCCCGTGAAAACGGGAATCTATCTTTCTTTTCTTATCCTTCACTCCTGGATTCCCGCTTTCGCGGGAATGACAGAGAGGGTTAGTTTTACGTTTTTCGCTATTTTGTTAACCGCTATAATACGAGAAACTAACTTGAGATTGTTTCGCTTTTTCTCGCAATGGAAACTGAATTAATTTATCTTTTATTTCTTTTCGGTATACTATATACAAAATACAATTTTATTCTGGTCTCTACATTCTACCTTCTTCTTTCTTAACTCTACGCTGTACGCTGTACGCTATACGCTAATTTCGCTACACGCTCTACGCTAAACGCTATACGCTAGTTTAGCTGCGCCCAATTATTACCCGTCTTCAAATTTACTTTTATAGGAACAGAAATTTCTAAACTATGTTCCATAATCTCTTTGATGATGGATTTTGTTTTTTCTAACTCTGACTTGTAAATCTCGAATATTAATTCATCATGTATTTGGAGTAACAATCTACTTTTAAATCGTTCTTTTTTAAAAGATTCATCTATTTTAATCATAGCTAATTTTATCAAATCAGCTGCGCTCCCTTGAATTGGAGCATTAATAGCAATTCTTTCATTAAATTCACGGATATTTTTATCTTTACTGTTTATACCTTCTAAATATCTCCTTCGGTTTAATAGAGTTACTACATAGCCCTTCTTCCGAGCTTTCTCTTTCTCCTCCTCAATATATTTTTTTACACCTTGATATCTATAAAAATAATTATTAATATATTTTTCGGCTTCTTCTCTCCCTACCCCTAAATTGCGTGCTAACCCATAACTGCTCATTCCATAAATAATACCAAAATTAATTACCTTGGCCATTCTTCTCATCTGCTCGCTAATTATATTTTGATCAAGGTTAAATATTCCGGAGGCAGTATGAGAATGGATATCTTCATCATTTTTAAAAGCATTAAGCAAACTTTCATCCCGAGAGAGATGAGCTAAAATACGCAACTCTATTTGAGAATAATCTGCAGATAGCAGTACAAATCCTTCCTCTGCAATAAAAGCTTTTCTAATTTCTCTCCCCATTTCGGTTCTAACGGGAATATTTTGAAGATTAGGCTCACTACTGCTTAATCTTCCGGTAGAAGTAACAGTTTGATGAAAAGAGGTATGTATCCTCTTGGTTTTAATATTAACCAAAAAGGGTAATTTGTCAATATAAGTATTTTTTAGCTTGTCTAATTCTCTATATTTTAGAATGAAAGACACAACCTTATGCTGGGGAGCTAAAGTATTAAGTACATCCGCATTGGTAGAATAGCCAGTCTTTGTCTTTTTTATTACCGGCAGTTTTAATCTTTCAAAAAGTATAACACTTAACTGTTTAGGAGAATTAATATTAAATTCCGTTCCAGATAAATCATAAATAGTTTTTTTCAACTCTCCAAGACGGGTATCTACTTTATAGGACATCTCTTTTAAAAAATCAATATTCACTTTAATACCATTGATTTCCATTTCTCCTAATATTTTTACTAAAGGCATCTCTATTTTTCTGAATAATGAAATTAAATTTTTTTCTTTCATTTTTTCTTCTAAAACATCTTTCAATTTCAATATATTTTGAGCGTTCTCGCAAGCATCCTCTATGCTCATAATTGCATTTTGTTTGCCTTCTATATTTTCATTATTTTTTAAATATTTTAAGTATTCCCAAAATAAATTTCTTAAATTATAATTCTCACTTGAAGGATTTAACAAATAAGCAGCAATCATAGTATCAAAATTATTTCCTTCTAATTCAACTTTATGCCTGCAAAGTACTATGAAATTAAATTTAAAGTTATGGCAAATTTTAATAATTCCTTGGTTTTCAAAACATGGACGTAATTTACTTAAAACTAATTCGAGAGAAAGACATTTGGAATTTTCTATTAAATTCAAAACAAATAACGGGATATAATAATTTTCATTATCTTTGAAACTGAGTGCAATTCCTAAAATATTTGAAGAAATAGCATTGTCTGAGGAAGTTACTAAATAGAAAGAAAGATATTTCCTTTTTAAAATTTTCTTAGTCAATCCCTCTAATTTTTCTTCAGTGTCAATCAAATTGAATTGTAATTTGGTTTTTTCATGATTAATTTTAGGAGTAATCTTTTTTAATAGATTTTTAAATTCTAATTTTTTAAATATTTTCCACAATTCTTCGTAATTTGGTTGTTTAACTTTAAAAGAATCAAAATCGTACTTTATGGGAACTTCTCTTACGATAGTAGCCAACATTTTGCTCATCTTAATCTGGCCTTCATATTTTTTTATCTGTTCTCCCAAAGATTTTCTAGATATTTTGTCGGTATTGCTAAAAATATTTTCTACGCTGCCAAATTCTTTAATTAAAGCTGCAGCGGTCTTCTCTCCTATACCCGGAACACCTGGAATATTATCAGATGAATCACCCTTTAACGCTAAAATATCTACTATTTTCTCCGGATCTACTCCGTATTTTTTCTTTATACCTTCTTCATCATAAATTTTAACCTCAGTTACCCCCTTAATAGTAGTCATTATCTTAGTGTTGGAAGAGATAAGCTGAAAAACATCTTTATCTCCGGTTACAATAATGGTATTACAATTTCTTTTTTCTGCTTCCTTTGCAATAGTACCAATAACATCATCTGCCTCATAACCTTCTTTTGAACAAGTGGCAATATTATAATTATTGATAATTTCTCTAATTAGGGGAATTTGGCTGATTAATTCGTCGGGCATTTTCTTCCGATGAGCTTTGTATTCTTTAAACTCCTTATGTCTAAAAGTTGGAACAGGGGTATCAAAGGTAATTACCATATATTCTGGTTTCTCTTCTTCTAATAACCTGATTAATATCATAGTAAACCCATAAACTGCATTAACTACCTGGCCATAAGTAGTAGTTAATTGAGGCAAGGCATAAAAAGCACGATAGAGCAAACCTTGTCCATCAACCAAAATAAATTTTTTCCTGTTATCCATAACTTTCTTCTTTCATTCTATTTTTTCTTGACAATAAATATCACTTAACCTATAATTTTTAAACAGAGATACACAAATGCCGAAGTGGCGAAATTGGTAGACGCACTGGACTCAAAATCCAGCGAGCCTCACAGCTCGTGTCGGTTCGACTCCGACCTTCGGCACCATTTTATTTAGTCGTTAGTGAATAGTATTTAGTTAGCGTATAGCGTACAGCGTTTAGCGTATAGGAAAAATCATTCTGTATAGCATGCTGCCAACTTCTTTTATAAGATTTTCAATAATTTCATTTTTATTTATATAACTCAAATCAAGAGATAATAAATATTGAGTTTCTAATTCCAACAATGAAGCATAAGCTATAGATAAAAATTGTTGATATTCTGCTTTATGTTTCCTTCCATATCCTTCAGCTATATTCGAAGGTATAGAAATTGCTGCTCTTCTCATTTGTTGAGTTAGTCCATAAATTTCAGATTTTGGGAAAGCTTTGGTTATTTTATATACTTCTAAGACTAATCTATAAGCCTTTTGCCAAACTATAAGATCTTTAAAACTTTTTGTTTTCAATATCTATTCCCTATTAACCTTTATTAATTCTGTATATATTTAAAATGTCTTTTTAAACTCTACGCTATACGCTGTACGCTGTACGCTAATGTTAGTTATCATCATCTAATAAATCATCATCATAAATCAAGGCTTGGCTGATTAAATCAACTGCTTCTTGAGTTTCGCATTTGGGGACTAATACTTCTACATTTCCGTTTAATTCATCTTTCCCCACTTCTATTTGATTTAAAATAGTTGCAATCCCTTTTTCTTTTAATATTTTTTCTAAATTTCTGGCTGATGAAATATCCTTGGCGACATAAATAACTTTCCACATTATAAATTAACCCTCTAATAGTAATTTTTATTATTCTTTAACATTTTTCTGTCCATACTTTTTCATCTCTTAAAATACCACGAATCTCTACCATAAATTTATCATCAATGTTAACTGAATATTTTTTATCTATGGCATGTAATATAGTTTTATCCTTATCCTTAAAATGAAGTACTACTTGACTTTTCCCTGGATAACCGTAAAATAATTCTTTCAACTTTCTTAGAAGATCAGGTTCATTTTTTCCAATGTTAATCTCGAGATGAAGTTTTTCGGCAAGATTTTGATTCTTCTCTTCCGTTTTAGGAGCAGGTTTTTTATTTTCTACATATTTTTCTAAAAGAGATATCTTCTCAGCTATAATTTTTGTTTTTCCTTCTGTCACATCAATATGTCCTTCTGTTATGATAATCTCATCTTTTTTTATCATTTCTTTGCATTTTTCGTAAACCTTAGGAAAAGCTATTATTTCTATAGTACCCTCTAAATCTTCTAAGGTAATAAATGCCATAAGATTTCCATTTTTAGTACTCTTTCTTTTAAAATTATTAATCACTCCAGCTAAAACTACTCTACTTCTATCTGAAAAGTTAGCTAATTCAATTGAGGTAGAAGTTACAATTTTCTTTAATCTTTCCTTATAATCATTCAACGGATGATGGGAAATATATAATCCTAACATTTCTTTTTCCATAGCTAAGAGTTCATTTTTAGAAAATTCTGATATATCAGGTAATTTATCCTGGTAACTGCTGCCATCTTTATCTGAATTGCTTTTTTCAAAAAGATCAAAGAGTGAAGTCTGCCCATTTCTCTTAGATTTTTGATATTCTTGCCCGCTTTTTAATGATACATCTAAAACTGCCAATAATTGGGACCTTTTTGCCCCGATAAAATCAAAGGCACCACATTTTATTAGACTTTCGATTACCCTCTTATTTACTACTCTTAAATCAACCCTCTGGCAAAAATCGAGAAAAGAAGTAAAATTAGAATTTCTTTTACGTTCTCCAATAATAGTTTTTATAGCCTTTTCACCAACATTTTTCACAGCAGCCAATCCAAAGCGAATAGCCTTCCCCTCTACTACGGTAAAATTTACTAAACTCTGATTTATATCGGGAGGCAGTATTTCAATATTCATATTCCGGCATTCTTTTATATATAAAGCTACCTTATCGTTGTTTCCCATAATACTGGTAAGTAAAGAAGCCATATACTCTATTGTATAATGAGTTTTTAAATAGGCAGTCTGGTAAGAAATAAACGCGTAAGAAACGCTGTGAGATTTATTAAAACCATATCCGGCAAAATAGGCAATCAAATCAAATACTTCAGCAGCTGTATTTTTTCTAATATTATTTTTATGAGCACCTTTTATAAAAAGTTCCCGTTGTTTTTCCATCACTATTTTCTGTTTTTTACCCATAGCTTTTCGCAGTATATCTGCCTGTCCTAAGGTAAACCCAGCCAATTCACTGGCAATCTTCATAACCTGTTCCTGATAAACGATTACCCCATAAGTCTCCTTTAATATAGGTTCTAAACAAGGATGGGGATATTTTATTTTTACCTTTCCCTTCTTTCCACTGATGAAATCTTCGATCATGCCGCTTCCCAAAGGTCCTGGTCTATACAATGCCAGCAAGGCAGTAATATCTTCCATGTTTTCAGGTTTTAATCTTTTAACTAAATCTCTCATCCCTTCACTCTCTAATTGGAAAATACCAGCGCAGTTTCCTTTAGATAACATCTTGTATACTTTTTTATCATCTAAAGGAATCTTGTTTATGTCAACCTCTTCTCCCCGGGTATGTTTTATTATTTTTAAAGCATTACTTATAACAGTCAAAGTACGAAGTCCCAAAAAATCCATTTTCAATAATCCCAGTTCTTCCAATTCAGCCATAGCATACTGGGTACATATTTCTCCTTCAGCTGTCTTTTGTAAAGGAATGTATTCAGTCAGTGGCTTTCGAGAAAGAACTATGCCTGCAGCATGAGTAGAAGCATGTCGAGCTAAACCTTCTAAAGAAGAAGCAGTCTCAATCAACTTTTTTATATCCTCATCACTTTTCATTAACTCTTTGATTCGGCTTTCCATCTTTAAAGCCTTTTCTATGGTAATATTGGGCTCCCAGGGAATCATTTTCGCAATAATATCCACTCGAGCATAGGGAATTCCTAATGCTCTCCCTACATCCCTAACAGCAGCTCTGGCTGCCATAGTACCAAAAGTAATAATCTGAGCTACTTTATCATTACCATATTTTTTAGAAACATATTCAATTACTTCTTCTCTTCGTTCATAACAAAAATCAATATCAAAGTCTGGCATACTGATTCTTTCAGGATTTAAAAATCTTTCAAACAGTAATCCATAGGCAAGAGGATCAACATTAGTAATCTTCAGACAATAGGCAACTAAGCTCCCTGCTGCAGAACCTCGTCCAGGTCCTACCATAATTCCTTTTTCTTTGGCATATCTTACAAAATCCCACACAATTAAAAAATAAGGTTCAAATTCCATCTTTTTAATAACTGAAAGTTCGTACTCTAACCTCTCCTCTAATTGTTTTGTAACCTCAGAATATCTCTCATTAAGCCCTCTATAACAAAGCTCTTTTAAATAAGTATTAATGTTGTGTTCATGAGGAACTTTAAATTCTGGTAATTGAGCGTGCCTAAAATTAATTTCTAAATTACATTTTTCGGCAATACGAAGAGTATTTTCGAGGGCTTGAGGAACTTCTGAGAAATTTTTATTCATTTCCTCTGGAGAATTAAAGTAAAATGCATCGGTAGCAAATTTTAAACGTTTGGGGTCACTTAAATTAGTAGCTGTTTGGATACAAAGTAAAATTTCGTGGGCTCGAGCATCTTCCTTATTTATATAATGGATATCATTACTCGCTACTACAGGAATAGAAAGTTCCCGGCTTATCTCAATGAGATTTTCATTTACAATTTCCTGTTCGGGAATGTCGTTTTTTTGTAATTCTAAATAAAAATTATCTTCTCCAAAAATATCTAAAAAATCAAGTGCCACTTCTTTTGCTTTCTTAATATTTTTCTGTAAAATGCATTGAGAGATTTCTCCTTTTAAGCAAGCTGAAAGGGCAATTAATCCATTGCTATGTTCTCTTAATATTTCTTTATCAATTCTTGGTTTATAATAAAAACCTTCCAGATAAGATGAAGTAACTAACTTTATTAAATTTTTATAGCCTTCATTGTTTTTGACCAGCAGTATTAGATGATGAGGGGTTTCTTTTCTTTGAGAGGATTTATCAAGTCTACTTTGGTGGGCAACATACATTTCACAGCCTATTATGGGTTTTACTCCCTGTCGAATAGCTTCTTTGTAGAATTGTATGGCTCCATACATAACCCCGTGATCGGTAATAGCCAGGGCAGGCATCTTATGCTTTTTAGCTTGAGCTACTAATTCTGATATTCGGCAGGCTCCATCCAATAGACTGTATTCAGTATGTACATGTAGGTGAACAAAGTTTGCGTGCCACATAATTGAAGTATAATCCCTCCTGTACTCGTATCTCGTATCTCGTGAATCGTATCTCGTATATAGTATAGCGTATAGCGGATAGCGTTTAGCGTTTAGGATAAATCAATAAACTAAAAGCGAAAAGCGAAAAGTCATAATTCAAAATTCAAAATTATTTTCCTATCGCGTATCGGATTCATATTTATTTGTACAAACTTACTATATATTTGTTGATACAGATTTTATAAATCAAACGTATATAAAATTAAAATTCAACACTTTTTGAAATAAAGTATTGCTTTTAGTGTAGGGGTCGAATTTATTCGACCCGAGTTTTGTGGGCTTGATAAATAAAGCCCCTTGTTTTTATGATTTTGTAGGGGCACAATGAATTGTGCCCTCCTCTGCATTATTATTTTTTCTTTCTTATAGGCACGATGCATCGTTCCCCTACATCTGGCTTCTTCTTTTCTCTATGCTATCCGCTATCAGGGCGTATGCAATACGCCCCTACTTGTAACTTGTACCTTGCAACTTTTTCCTCCCTAACTATACGCTAAACGCTGTACGCTCTACGCTAGTTTCGTTATTTAAAAAATACTTGTGCCAGTTTCCACCATTTTTTATCTACCACTCTAGGTTTACTTACCGCTTTTTCTAAAGGTACTCCTATTACTTCACTGCCTTTAAGGGCAGCCATGTAGCCAAACTTTCCTTGAGCAATTAAATCTACTGCAGTCACTCCACACCTAAGACCTAAAATACGGTCAAAAAGTGTAGGAGAACCCCCTCTTTGAATATGACCTATTACTGCATGGCGGGTTTCAATACCGGTATTCTTTTTAATTAAATCTGCCAGGAGATTTCCCACTCCTCTATTTCGTAATATCATATGCCCAAATTGGTCTAAGCTTTCCTTCTCGACATTTACGCCAGGAAGGGTTACTCCTTCCGATATTACCACAGAAGCATACTTGTCCTTTTTGTAGACTTCCTTTAAATGCTGACACATCTTCTTTACATCTGCTTTTTCTTCAGGAATAAGAGTCCAATCTGCACCAGAAGCCATACCGGTAAACAGGGCTACCCAACCGGCATGTCTTCCCATTACTTCTAAAACCATTATCCTGCGATGAGAGCGTCCACTATCTTGAAGGCTTCGCATCGCCTCAATTGCCCAGGTGACTGAGCTATCGAACCCAAAAGTATAATCGGTCCCGCTAAGATCATTATCCATAGTCTTGGGAGCACCTACCAACTTAACATTTTCCTCTTTAAATAATTTATTAGCTACACCTAAAGTATCTTCTCCGCCAATAGCTATTATCGCATCTAATTTAAACTTTTTTATTGAGTCACGAACCTGTTTAATACCATTATCTATTTTATAAGGATTTAATCTCGAAGTCCCTAAAATAGTTCCTCCTCTGTCAACTATTTCTCTTACCTCACTTAAAGATAGGGGGCTTATATTCCCCTTTACCAATCCCTTCCATCCTTCTTGAATGCCATAGACTTCATAATTATAATCCTGGGCCCGGTAAACTGCTCCTCTAATAGTCGGATTTAATCCGGAACAATCTCCTCCCCCAGTTAAAATACCTACTCTTTTAATCATATTCATCACGCCTTCCCACTGCAACCAAAGACTCTCATTCTATCTCTTATGATTTCTTTAGCTGCTTCTTTTGCTGGTCCCAATATTTTGCGGGGATCTATCTCTTCAGGATTTTTCCCTAATACCTCTCTCATTTTCTTGACAAAATAAAGACGAATTCTGGTATCTATATTGATCTTGCATATTCCTGCGGCAATACCTTTTCTAACTTCTTCGTCATTGGCTCCTGAAGCACCGTGCAAAACCAAAGGAACACCAGTCAATTCCCTAATTTTTTCAATTCGAGGAATGTCTAATTTTGCAAAAGGAGTACGACATCCATGAATCGTCCCCACAGCAGCTGCTAAAAAATCTATTTCGGTTAATTCAACAAATTTCGCAGCTTCCTCTGGAACAGCCATGCTCTCTTTTACCTTTTCTAAAGCAACCCCTGGTTCATCACTATCGCCCATTTTACCTATCTGTCCCAATTCTGCTTCTACCGGAATATCACAGGCATGAGCCATTTCCACTACTTTTTTGGTCATCTTTACATTTTCATCGAATGATAATTTTGACCCGTCATACATTAGAGAGGTAAACCCTGCTCTTAGACATTTTATATTTTGGTAATAATCTGTTCCGTGGTCTAAATGTAGGGCAACCGGTATTGAAACTTTCTCTGCCATAACTTTAACCATAGCGACAATACTATCTAATCCCGCATATTTTATAGCTCCCTGAGAGGCTTGCAAAATCACCGGCGCTTTTTCCTCCTCGGCGGTTTCTACTATGGCCTGAATAATCTCCATATTATTGGCATTGAATGCCCCGATAGCGTACATTCCTTTTTGAGCTTCTTTTAACATCTCTTTAGTGGTTACAAAAGCCATCTTTTTCTCCTTTCGTTATTTATACTATTTATTTTACATTTAACTATCTATAAATATTGTCTTTTTCTAATTTAATTTGATAGTTCTTAAATTTTATCTATTATAACTTGTTTAATTTTTCATTTCAAGGGAATTATTCATATCGCGTGATGCGTATCGCGTATTGCGTGAAGAAGGAGAAAAAATAATAGAGAAAAAGATGATAGGAAAACAAAAGCAATAAATATTCTTTTCCACTTTTTTTCTCTTTCTTGACTCGATACTCGATACTATATACTCAATATTATATAATAAATTTGAGAATAGTTTGAATTAATGATATAGTTTTAGTAGCAAATATTAATCAAAGGAGGAAATTATCATGCCAGATTATTATGATGAAGAAAAAGAGAAGATTATTAATCTTGCTGAAAAAATACCAAAATTAAAATTTTCTAAGAAAATGTTCAGTTTTGTTTTAGTATTAGTAATTGCTCTCTATATTGCCAGTGGAATTTTCGTAGTTGCCCCTGATGAACAAGGAGTAGTTAGAAGATTTGGTAAATTTATTCGTATAGAAAGTCCGGGACTTAATTATCATCTACCTTACCCCATTGAAACAGTGCTTACTCCAGCCGTTACTCAGGTAAAAAGAGTGGAAATAGGATTTCGTACTATTAGCTTTGAGCCACCTGCTCGCTACCGGGAAATTCCGGTAGAGGCGCTGATGTTAACGGGAGATGAGAATATTGTCAGTGCAGAAGCAATTGTGCAATATAAAATAAAAGATCCGGTTAACTATCTTTTTAATATTATTTTGCCTGAACAGACAGTCAGAAGTGCTGCTGAGGCTACTTTGAGACAAGTAATTGGAGAGAGAAAAATAGATGAAGCCCTCACTGTAGGAAAATATGAAATTCAGGAGGAAACAAAGAGATTACTTCAAAAACTTTTAGATTCCTATAAAGCAGGAATCTTAATAGTAGCAGTTCAATTACAAGATGTTAATCCTCCCAAGGAAGTACAAGATGCCTTTAAAGATGTAGCCAGTGCCAAAGAAGATAAAAGCAGATATATAAATCAAGCACAAGGATATAGAAATGATTTAATTCCAAAAGCTCGGGGAGAAGCAGTAAAAATGACCAAAGAGGCTGAAGGCTATAAGATTGAGAGAATAAAAAAAGCAGAGGGTGATGTGGCAAAATTTAATAGTATTTTAACTGAATATAAAAAAGGTGAATATATAACTCAAGCTCGCCTTTATCTGGAAACTATGGAAGAGATTTTTCCGAATATGAATAAAGTAATAGTTGATTTAGAAGAAAATCAATCCTTAATAAATCTTTTACCATTAGGTGACACAAAAATTCTCGCAGCTCCCTCTAAGGAGGTGACCAAGTAATGAAAAAAGGAACACTATTAATAATACTTATTGTAGCAATCTTATTCTTGGCTAACTTAAGTTTGTTTATTGTTGATGAAACTAAACAAGCAATTGTTTTACAATTTGGTAAACCGATAAGAGCGATTAAAGAGCCTGGCTTAAACTGGAAACTTCCTTTTATTCAAAATGTAGTGTTTTTTGAAGACCGACTGTTAGTTTACGATGCTGCCCCGACCGAAATCATTACTAAAGACAAAAAGACTCTAATTGTGGATAATTATGCCCGTTGGAAAATTGTCGATCCTTTAAAATTCTTACAAACAGTCAGAGATCTAAATGGTGCTCAGGCAAGATTAGACGACATTATCTATTCAGAATTGAGAGTTGACTTAGGATTGTTTGATATGAGTGAAATAGTATCGGAAAAAAGAGAAGGTATTATGAAAAGAGTCACCGAGATAAGTAATGAAAAAGCCAAAACCTATGGAATAGAAATTGTAGATGTAAGGATTAAACGAGTGGATTTACCTCCAGAAAATGAAAAATTCATTTTTGATAGAATGAGAGCAGAAAGGGAACGAATAGCCAAACAATACAGAGCTGAAGGACAGGAAGAATCAGCTAAAATTATTGCAGAAACCGAAAGAGAGAAAACAGTTATCTTAGCCGAAGCTTATAAGACTG